>MDTC01137089.1_pt1 | contig 10932 bp, 19 predicted proteins | sample 811181 | NCBI WGS metagenome assembly MDTC01 (sample SAMN05326644, study PRJNA326480) | marine metagenome | isolation source: seawater | place: Pacific Ocean: North | collected 2011 | reverse complement strand
GAGAAGGCAGAGAAAGTAAGAGCTAAAGCAAAAGATATAGAAACAAGTTCATAATTTTTTTAAAAACTTCTTGACAACCATTGTACAATTATTATATTATAACATAACAAGACAACAAAGCGAGGAATAATGTCTAAAGAATATTCTAACGGCCACGAACTTCATAAGCTTATGCTGGAGGGAGTCAACGTACTGGCCGACAACGTGGCTTCTACTTATGGGCCAAAAGGCAGAAATGTCATTCTACAAAAAAAAGACGGGCGCCCTGTGATTACGAAGGATGGTGTCACAGTAGCTAGGTTTGTAAACCTGGAAGACCCCTTTATGAATGTGGCAGTTGAGATTGTGAAACAAGCCTCCGAGAAAACCAATTCAGATTCGGGCGATGGCACAACTACTTCTACAATATTAGCCCGAGAGATATTCTCTCAATCTTTGGATATACTGCAAGAAGGGGTGTCACCCATAGAGGTCAAAAGGGGTTTGGATAAGCTCTGCAAGGCAGTTTGTGAGGAAATCACTGAGGTATCACAACCTGTTAGTAGCTTAGAAGAGATTGCTTATGTGGCAAAGATATCGTCCAACAACGATGAAGTGATTGGGGATTTGATATCTACGGCTGTAGATAAGGTCGGAAAAGGAGGCTCTGTAACAATAGAAGAAGGGCGAGCATCGGAGACAACACTGGATTTGGTTGAGGGCTTTAGGGTCAATTCTGGTTTCCTATCAAGTTACTTCGTGACCGATGAGCGTCGTAACGTTTGCAGATATGAGAATCCTTTGATATTCCTTTGCGACGCCCAGGTGGAGTCAGTTCAGCAAATTCTTCCTTGTTTGGAGATTGCAGCAAGAGAGTCGCGACCTCTTGTCTTGGTTTGTGATAACGTGGAGGGCCAAGCCCTAGCAGCATTAATAATGAATTCTGCGCGAGGTTCTATGAAAATTGCCGCGATCAAGTCCCCTCGGTATGGTTCAGAACGGACTGATATCATGAGTGATATGTCAATTGCTACTGGATCAAGGTATTTCCGCACAATGCTGGGGGATGACCTCTCGGGTGTTACCTTGAATGATTTCGGTACATGTAAAACCATTGAGATCAGTAAATATAGCACCCTGATAGTTGGGGGCGATTGTGATGCTGATTCTTTAGGTGACAGAATCTTAGACTTAGATACACAGATAAAGGAAGCGGAATCCATAGAAGATGCTAAGTTCTTGCAAGAAAGGAAAACAAAGCTTTCCAGTGGTGTTGCTATAATTAGAGTCGGCGCTCCCACTGAGGTGGAGATGGTAGAAAAAAAGCACAGGATTGAAGATGCACTGGAGGCAGTGAGATCAGCGCAGCAAGAGGGCATCGTCCCAGGCGGTGGGACTACACTGTACAATATAGCACAGAGAATAGAATCTATCGCATCCAATACTGACTTAACATCCCAACAAGAGCGTGCGATAGAAACGATTAAGGCTGCGCTTCTAGCTCCGACTTATTTTCTGGCGAAGAACGCAGGACTTCAAGTCTCGGAGGTGGAGAGTCACTTAGTCCCTGGGGGGTCTAGTGGCTTTGATTTCCTAAGTGGCATGCCAGTTGACATGTTAGAGAGGGGCATCATTGATCCCGCCAAGGTACTTAAGAATGCATTGCGAAATGCTGTCTCTGCTGCTGGAACTCTTTTGACAACTAATTTTGCAATTATAGAAGAATGAAGTACTTTCAAACTACTTACTAGTGCGGAGGGACACACAATGTCAGATACACTTAATCAAGAGTTTATAATAGATCTCAACAGAAAATTAGATAGGTTATGTTCAGGTATAGAGGTTGTGAAGGATCGTCAAGAGGAGATGGTTGAGGACGTCAGCAAGATAAAAGAAGCTGTATATGATCCGGATGAGGGCCTGTATGCGAGAATAAGGGCTTTGGAGTCTTGGAAGTCAACTTCTACGAAGTTGTTGTGGACACTCTTTACTGCAATGATTGGTCTAGGTAGCGCATTCATTTTAAAAACTTACGGATAGAAAGGCAGAATTCATGAAAGTAAAAGTAGCCTACACTGTAGGCTTAGAGGAAGTACCAGAATTGATAGGGGATATCCTGTCAAAGAGCGGGTCCTCCCTGGCAGATATACTAAAAGAAACAAGAGAAATAGCAGACAACAACTTGAACATTGAAAGCTACAGTGCTATTGTGGACATGACCAGAAAGCTGGAGCTTATTAGAGATGTTTACGAGGACTGCTATTCACTGCTGGGGAGCTATATAAAGACAACAGCGGATCTGAACATACAACCAGATCCTGAGCAATCACCGGCTGCCACGTCGGTTGTGCAGAATGATTTGGAAGGCATGCAGAAGCTTAAGCAGAAACTTATGGCAAATAAAGAAAGGGAGAAAAATAGTGATAAACCTCCAAAAGGTTGAAACAAGGAAGTCGTTGATGAAAGGAAAATATAGAGAGTATCATTCTTTAAGTTTAATCTCTGTCAATCCTGATTCTATTATCACGGTACAACCAGTCAGCAGTGGCCTCATAAAAGAAATAAATGGCGAACCCTGTCCCGGAAAGAACTTTACAAAGGTAACATACAACCTGGGGGCTTCTGTGGAAACCATAACTGTCTTAGGCGAGTACGCGAAAATTATGAATAAAATCTCCAACAAGACAACAAGGGCAGTACTGCATGATTAGGTTTATGGTGTACGGTCGCAGCTCATGCCCTTATTGTGTCAAGGCAGTCAGCTTATTGGAAGAGAGGGAAGAGGTTTATTACTTCTTTGACGAACCAGACCGGTCTGAGCTGGATTACACCAAAACTTTTTATAACTCCAGGACAGTGCCGATCATAATAAGCAACGACACTGTCACTGGTGAGACCCGTCTGATCGGCGGCTACAGTGACTTGGAAAGGGAATACGAATGATAAATTGTGAATTACAGGATGTGCCTAAATATTCTTTGATACCCCCAACTCCGGGGGAACAAAAGAAGAAGGGTCGCTATCATGGTTCTATGTTTTGGGATATACCTGGATATGGGTCAAAGAAGTGGGTCGTCGCGACACGAATCAGACTAATTGATGATGTTTCTGGCCTCACTGATGGTGAGATAATAGACGGTTGTGTGAGGTTTTTGAACACCCCACCACCGAGGAAGAAATACCAGAAGAAAAAACCCAAACCAAAATACGGAAATTTGGAATTACACAGAGCAGAAATCAAGAGATCAAAGAAAGAAACACTCATTAGTGCTCTGTTTGTCATAGGTGACAGAAAGAATAAAAATTTCTGGGGATGTGGTCCAATTGGCAAATAAACCGAACAATGTGGCATCTAAAGTAAGACCAGACGACCTAGAACAATTCTTTAGTTTAGCGGAGTCTCATCTTATCAAGTGCAATTCTCTCATAAGGGATTATTATCTAGGGTACCTAGGGGAAAACGAGGAACTGATTACGGAACTTATGAGGCTTTCTTACAATTCTAAGACATTTAAAGATTATTCCGCTAAGCTGATATCCAACAAAGAACCACAAGAGGATAACCTCATACACTTGTTCGTGGATGAGCTGACAAATGTGACCAAGTGTGCAATGTCATTGATTGAGTCTAAATCACATCTGATGCTTTACGGAGTGTCTCTGGATCAACAATGAACACAAATATAGTCCTGGGGATCTTGTTGTTTGCCCTGGCGCAATCTTTAGGGTGGTTTCAATTAAATTTGCAAATACTTTCTGATTGGTGGAAAGGGCGGCCTCTTCTCACGGCTGTGATTTGTGGCGTGCCCTGCTCCTTGTTTTTTATATATGCCTGGAGGACAGTGGTCACTGAAACAGGATCAGTGTGGACAGCTCGCTTTATAGGTTCTTCAGTGGGGCTGTTTCTTTTCCCTGTGTTGACCTGGACTTTATTGGGCGAAAGTATGTTTACCTACAAGACGATGAGCTGCTTGCTGTTGGCTGTCTTGATATTATTTATACAACTTTACTACTAGAGAAAACTATTTAATATAACAAAATAGGTTTGGTGTTAAAATGGATTATAGCGCGTGGAAAGGTTTTCTAAAAGAAAACAAATCAGACACAGAGACTCTCTTGTTGGTGGAAGCCAGGGTCAAAGACATCAAAAAGAAATATCCGCTGTGGGATGACGCCGGCTGGATCAACCGCGGCCGACAGAGAATCAACGATGTCCTGGGTCCGAAGGGTGTTTCTAAGTATTTGCTTTGGTTGATCCGAGAGCTTGCAGTTAATTTTGAAGGCGACCCTGCAGATGCTAGCCCAACAAATATCTCAGATGTAGAAGATGAACTGTTAGCTGCGATTTTTAAATTTCAAGAAAACCAAGCAAGAATAGAAGAAAAAGATATATACAAATACAACTCCGCTGAACTCCAGAAGCTCATACGTGATTTGGATCCCTCAAGATCTGAAGCGGACAAGGCTGAGATGAAAGAAGCCCTTAGGGAATCAGAAATAATATATGAAACGGATAGCATTTTTGGTGTAAGACCAGAAACCGCAGGTGCCTCTTGTTACTTCGGCAGGAACACCAGGTGGTGCATATCTGCGGAACAATCTAGGAACTACTTTGATCAGTACACCGAAGATGGACAGTCATTTGTCATGCTCCGCCTTAAACATCTAGCGGAAAAAGATGACGACAAGCGCATCGCTCTAGTTTTTGATAGAAACGGTGAGTTTGATGAAGCTTATGATGCGCCAGACGCGTCTATGGGACTCAAAGAGGTCCAGAACGCAATTGCAAAAAATATTGCTGCCGGTCGTAAAGACCCGAATTATGGCCCTGGTGGAGATCTGGGGAGCGGGTATGCTTATTCGGATTGGTATGAGGATGCGTCCCCCGAAGCACAGGAAGAGGTGGATGTTATTATACAAGATATTTTTAATAACGCCGAACAAAGCGTTCTGAATAACCCCCCAACACCGGACTACGAGGCCCAAGCTGAGAAGGTCATGGATCAGTACGAGTTTAAGCATGCGCATGCTAGTTATGATATGGACGGGGATTATTTTTACTTTTCTGGTGGCCTATCGGTAACTTTCCCAGAGCCAGACTTTGAGGGTGGGGAATATGTTCTACCCAGCGGATGGTCCGAAGAGTCTGCCTTTACCCGAGAGTTGGGGGATGCTGTCAATAGTGAACTTGGTATCTATCCGGATGAAATTACTATTAATAGTTATAACAACGAAGTTGAAATTACGCTATCAGCAAATTCTGGAGACTATGAAGCAAACCCGCGAGGGCTTGAATCGTTCCTGGATAATGAAGTTGATGAATACGAACGGAAGTACGATGAGATCAAATCTGTTATAAAAAAGTATCTTATGGACGAAGGATACATGCCGTCAAGCGAATTTCACAACCTGTACAAGACGATAGGAGAGATGGAAGACTCACTGTCCATAATGAAGGTGGATCCCAGACGCTCGGACCACCAGAGCATTGTGATTAAGGCAACTAGACCCCTGACCTATGTACCTAAATCGCCTGGCGAATTAGGAGCCCTGTCTTCTCCACACGTAATACCCCGGTACGAAGCTCACATAACAGACCTCACTGTGGACAACTTAAGGGAGCTAGACATAAAACTTAAAAATTATCTAGAGAAGCAACTAGAGCTTCCAATCTCCGATTTGCCACCAAAGATCCAAAAAAGACTTACAATACCGAGCAGCTTCAAACTTGAGGTGCGATTTGACATGGCTACTAGTATAGTTGCTTATCCCAGAGTTGAGGTGAGACACGATGACTCGGACGTCTTGATAGCAGAAGCATTATCAATTGCAGGATACCTTGAAGAGAACTATAATGTACTTCAGGATGCTTTTATTGAAGCTATGGCAACGTTTTCAGCAGAATTCTTACAGTCCATACGTCAGAACTCTGGCGACCCACGGGCGGTTCCCGGAACAGTACAGGAGCAAGTAGAGGACTATCTTGCTTCCTTCTTGTCCGAGAGATCCAGGCAATATGACATATATGAGTTCTATCTCATGTTAGGATACACCCCCCAAAAGGACGATGAGAATAAGATGCGCGGATTGGAGCACATTGTAGCAGACATTCGTGCAATACCTAGCGTGACGGTTGTAAGTATCAAAGTCAAAAATCAGAGATTGTCTGAGTCAGACTATGTCGCCGGCCTTAAGATAAAGTTCATACCCAGCTTGCCAGGAGTGCTTAGGTCCCCAGAGGACGCCAAACTTAAAATCTTGCAGATGATCAAGGCCACCAAAGGAGTGAGAAGGATTTTTAAAGTTTCTCCTAGATTTGAAAAGTCAACACTATGAACGTAGAAGAGATACAAGAATACATTGAAGAGTACCTCCAAGACAAAAAAACAAATTTAAAAATTACCAACTACACACTGAAGGAGTCCGCATCGGGCGCAACTATAGTTCTAAGACTGCTTAGTTCGGGAGATGAAATAGAGCTTACAGGCACGGGTGTCGGACTATTGGACGCCTGCTGGGCGGCGTTAGTTGCGGGATTTAAGGATGAGTATGGATCTTTAAATAGAATTGAACTTACTGATGCTTACTTCAGAACAGATGTGCGAAAAGGCTCAGACGTGAATTCTAGTATGAAATCAAGGATGGTCATAAACTTAGAATTCAAGAACCAATCTAAAAATATTGTCTCCTTCAGAAGAAGGACGTCGTCGGTCAGCTATTCCTCGGTCAGTGCTGTGGTTGCTGCTATAGAGTTCTATATAAACTGCGAGAAACTGTTCAACAGACTTCGGTTTTTAACCGAAGAGGCGAAGGGCAGGAACAGATCCGATATAGCACAAAAGTATTGTTACGCACTTTCAAAAATAGTGCAGGTAACAAATTACACATAAATAATAAAACGGAAACAATGAGAAACCTCCCCATACATATTTTTGCCATTTTGGGAACGATATTGGTATTCTATGCCAAGGGCTGTCATGACGACCGCCGCCCACTGGAGCAATCTCACTACGAGAGCCCCGGTGTTATCCTGCCTGCAGAATTTAAGAATTTGGGTTTTTTTGTTCCTAATTATATACATGAAGGAGCATGCCAAACAGGAACTAAAAAGAGGAGACCTAGTAAGTCACTATCTATACCCACGCCAGTGGTTAGCGATCGTCCTGAGGATCATGACAGCCAAAGAAAAGGGCTTAGATAATGATTATAAGGTACTGGTAAACATCATACCAGGCACTGAGCACATAAACTATTTTAGGAACATCACAGGTCGCGGCTGGATATACAGAAAGTGGCTTTGGGTACCCGGCCCCAATGATGGCCGCATTGATGAATATACAGCCTTGTGTTTGGCAGCCAATGGGGAATATTAAAAAAATATAAAAATTAAAGTTGATATTTTGTTTAAAAACAAGTATTATTTAAATAGAAGTTGATAGAAAGCCAAAACGAAGGAAAAGAACACAATGTCCATTTTAAACGAGAAAGAAAGACTAGAGTCACTAATTGAGGAAGTCGCCCGATCTTTGAGAATGCACCACAGCATTTATTCTTTGCCAGTAAAGGCAGAGCTTTGGGAAAACATTCTCTCAAACTGCCTCAAGAAAATTGGTGTTGGTAACGATTGGACGCCAAACTTTAATCACGTGCAGGGCCTTGACATGACGACAACAGAGGAAGGGGAGAGGATATCATGCAAGTCTGGTTCTATAATAAAGGAAAACCTAGAGTTCAGCGGATCTAGAATGACCAAGCATGCAACCCTCGCCGAAAAGTTGGTTTTTCTGCAAGATAAAAAGGAAGACATATATATGCTTCTGTCTAGGGATATTAAAGCTTGGTCAAGAGGTGATAAAAAATATTCTTTTATTGCTTTCCCTAGTGCCTTGTTGGGGTATGACAGTCTCCGCTGGGAAGACACTAAAGGCCAAAGAGGGTCTTACAAGGGTAAGACGAATGGTCATTCTGGCACGTCAGAAAGTGTTAGTGCTAAAATCAAATATTCTATGAGCCATCAGATATGGACAACCATTTTAAACTATGAAAAGAACAAAGACGTCTTCGTTAGAGAGATCGCTTTGTAGATGAATTTCTACGAATATGACTTAAGGATAGGGGATATACTTTATAGCAAAAAAGAAGTTATTTTTTTGTTTAAAAGAACGAGAGCGTATTGGTATTATAACTTGAAGGGGTTTGAGGCCCGAATCAGCAATACGCGCCTCTGGGGCCTAATAGACACAGGTAAGCTATCTATAGGGTACGGTACAGACATGAAATATAGAAGAAAAAACAAGAAAAGCAGAACCCTGGATTTGCACGGCGTCGCGCATTCTGATGTACCAGAGGCTCTTTCTCGCTTTCTCAATTTTGTTAAGCTTCCCTGCAAAGTTATTACCGGCGATTCCGAGAAGATGATAGAAATAGTAAAAAAAACTGTAAAAAAGTATAATTGGAGATGCTATAATGATTTGATGAATCATGGAATGCTACACATTGATTCAGAAGAGTGATTAATTTGTCTATAGTTAAAAAAATATTAATAATTTGCAGTATTTTCATAAGTTCTTGTTATGTGATGGATAATCCAAACTTTGACAAGCAGGGCGATGATGCAGGCTCCACAAACCAAGAGCAACTAATGCAGAAGTCGCCACAAACCAGGGAAGTTTGGGTTTGTCATAACCCGGCCTCGCCGCACCATCAATATCGCTGCGCACCGGCGTGCTTGGAGACTGGCTCAGAGAATAGGTTTTGCTGGTTGCTTCGGATTGAAGACTGTCCTGAAAACCCAACCTACGATTGGCAATTAAATGCGTGTCCTTTATTGACAGGAGAATAATTACTATATAAGCAGGAAGGTGATCTTTGCTGAAAAAGTTTTTTTTGTTCTTGTTGTTACCAATGACGCTGGGCGCCAGCCCATTACCCCTTGAAGGCCACGGCTTGAACTGGGAGAGGGTACACAATCACATCCCACATCCCGCTGGATATAGATATTATTTCGGCGACGTCACTTGGGGCCTCGTGGTGTATCTTGGCAAAGAAAGCTTTTTGGGGATAGAGTCGGAGCTACAATTAAGCTTTACAGATACAAGCCGCCTTGCATCGGCATTGTTGATACTGGGCCCTGCCGGAATAGAGAAATCCGACTGCTTAGAAAAATATAAATTGGTGGTGGGTTTACTGTCTAAGAAATACGGAGAGTATAAAGCCAGAGAGACAACGAAAGATGCTATCTCGGCTGACATGGTATTTGATTCTTTGTGTAATGTCGTTTTGCACGGTGAATACAGTGTAAAGACAATCTGGTTGTCGGGAGATTTTGAAATAACTGCTAAGTTGATCGGTGATTACGAGGGGTTTTTCATAGAAATAGCATACGTAAAACTAAGCAAGATACAAAATTTAAAAGAATCCAAGACCAAAAAGGCTTTGAGGTCTTTGTGAGCGAAGGGTTTTCCAGAGGAGACTTGGTATGGATAAGAGATTATCCATTTGGCAAGCCAATGAACGTGAGAGGCAAAATTGTTGGAATTTTACCAGGTGATTGTTACAATATCCTCATGGAAAACGGCCTATGTGAGGGTCAAATAAAAAAATATAAATTTTGGAAATTGTTGCTTGACAAAGAAAAGAAAAATTTGTTATGATAAATAAATCAAAGACACCAATAGAATTAGATTCATTATATATTTATTCTCCTGACGGTGATGCTCTGTTAGTGGAACTATACGGAGCAGATGGTAGTTTCACAATAGACTTCGGGGACTATAAGGTGTGCATGGATTATGAATCCGCTCACGAACTAGCAGAAAAGATACTTTACACTACAATGGAGGATGATTGATGGCTCGCTTTTTATTTAAACCCACAGACCACGCCGACGTCAGGCACGGCCCCGGCGTGAGGTGGAAGTCAGAAACAGTACATGGCATAACAGAAGGGTATCAAGTGGATAATCTAAACACAAAAAACATTGATGAAGCAACAAGCTCTTATGAGAGGGTGTTTATTACCATAAGAGAAGCCCTAGAGCGCAATGACGCCTGCAGTATGGATGACGAAAGGGACAGGCTGCAATGCTGTCAAGTAATTGCAGATTCTCTAAGAAAAAGCTCTCTTATCGTAAAATAAAATAAATATTGCATAATTATTCTGTGGAAGAAAAGAAACCCGAAACAACAAAGGTAGAAAGAGGCGATTTGGTTGCCACTTACATACTAAACTCCAGCCTTATTGAGCCTAAATTGGTGGATACTGGTATAGTGTTGTCCTGCGACGAGCAGGAACAAAGGGTTTTAGTTTATAACTTTAGAATGGGAGACACACGTTGGTGGAACAGAAACAGGTGGAAAGTCTTGAGCAAGAACTGAAACAAGGAGAAACTGTTAAGTTCACGGAAGAGTATGATCTTTATGGCCTTCAGCTTGAGGGCCTCAAGGGGATGTTCTATAAAGAAATGAAGAATGGGAAGTACCTGATCCACGTATCAGAAAATGGCGAGTGGTGTGAGATGATGCCCTCTTCAGTTAAAAGGACAAGGCCTGGGTTCGTAACGAAGCGAAATCAGAAGTTTTGTTCTAGGATCAAGACAATGGTTGATACTTACGGAATTTAAGTTCTTGACTTTTGTGTATTTAAAGGTTAATATAGGTTATGAAGAATTGGATAATAGTTATATTTGGTATTCTTGCAAATGGGTGTAACATCTATTTGGATGATCATTGCGACCCTCACGCACACAACTATTCCCACACAGAGTATAGCTGCCACACTGAGCTTGATGAGGCTATCGTGTGTGACAGGTACCGTTGTTGGAGGGAGCCCGCCTACGTAGAGATTTGTGAAGAGGTGTATGTTTGTTATTATGATGGTGATGATCACCATCATCATTAGTTTGAGGGTGTAGTTTTATATGGGTAGAAAGAATAACAACTATATAGTCTCTAT
>MDTC01087671.1_pt1 | contig 10932 bp, 9 predicted proteins | sample 811181 | NCBI WGS metagenome assembly MDTC01 (sample SAMN05326644, study PRJNA326480) | marine metagenome | isolation source: seawater | place: Pacific Ocean: North | collected 2011 | reverse complement strand
TTTTCCGCCTTGGAAGCTGCCGGTGTCAAAACCGTTCGAAGTTTAGCGGATATAGGCTCTGGCTTAAGCGAGATTACCGGCTGGTAACAGCGTCGGTGGTCAGGCCGCATGCTGCTAAAACGCCCTGCTTAACCACAGGGCGTTTTTTATGCTGAATAAAATGCTATTGCCGCTGATTTTAGCGAGTGTTACAACTGCCTAATAGATGCCAAGCGATTTTTTTGATAGCGTATTGATATTGGTTGAGCGCAAGCTAAAGGCTTTTGATAACTACTTAAAAATAATAGGTGAATCTATGTTAACAGGTCAAAAAATATTGGTCACGGGTGCGACGGGTCAAGTTGCACGTCCGATTGCCGAGCAATTAAATGCCAATAATGAGGTGTGGGCAGCGGCACGGTTTTCTGATCCAGAAGCGAAACAGGCACTTGAAGCGCAAGGTATTAATACTGTTGCATTTACTATGGGTGAGTCTGATCTATCGCATATGCCAGATGTCGATTACGTCATTCATTGTGGTGTTAATACTATGCCAAAAACCACCGATATTGGCATGCATGACAATGCCGAAGGCACGGGATTTTTGATGAAACGTTACCGCAACGTTAAAGCATTTTTCCATATGTCGTCAGACTCGGTTTACCGTGATACGGCTGACCCAAAAGAAATTATTGACGAATCAGCCGTTTTGGGCGGTTACTCAAATTATGCTAAGCATTACGCTATGAGCAAGTTAGTTGCAGAGGGCGTGGTGCGCTTTCAAGCACGAGAGCTCAACTTACCAACAATTATTGCTCGCCTCGATGTGGCTTATGGTGTCTGTGGCCATGGTGGCGTACCTACGGTGTTGTATCAATTTATGCAGGGTGGCATTCCTTATACGCAAAAAGATAATGGCGAGAGTTACTGTTGTCCTATTCATCAAGATGACATTGTCCAACAGATTCAGGGTTTAATTGCTCATGCTTCAGTGCCTGCAACTACGGTTAATTTAGGTGGCGATGAAGTGGTTTCCGTTGAAGAGATGATTCGTTATATCGAGTCTTTGACGGGCTTAACGATGAAGATGGAAGTGGGTGAATTAGCAACTTGGGGTATGAAAGTGGTTGATAACACACTCCGTAAAAAATTAGCAGGTCCTTGTCATATTGGTTGGCAAGATGGTGTAAAAGGCGTGCTTGAAGCACGTTTTCCTGGTTGTTTGAAATAGGCATTTAATTATCGTCGGGAGCTAGCATGAGTGATGAGCTATACGGTAAAACTGCCTTAGTGACAGGTGCAGCCAGTGGTATTGGTTTAGCTGCCGCAGAATTATTTGCTGATCAAGGCGCAACGGTTATTGCGGCTGATATTAATTTAGCTAAGGCCCAAGAAGTGGCTTCAAATATAGTGCTTAATGGGGGGCAGTGCCAAGCCTTATACGTTGATATTGGCGACCCTGTTTCTGTAGCATCGTTATTCAGTCAGATTAAACAGCAATACTCACGGCTCGATGCCGCTTTCAATAATGCGGGTATCAGTGACGTACAATGTTCTTGGGTAGACTTCCCGCTTGAGCAATGGCAACGCATGATCGATGTCAACTTAAACGGTGTTTTTTATTGTCTTCGTGAAGAGTTAAAGCTAATGAGTGAGCAGCAGGCTGTCGATGGCCTGCGCGGTCAGATAGTTAACACGTCTTCCGGTGCTGGTTTAATACCCGCGCCAGGTCAGCCGCATTATACTGCAGCTAAGCATGCAGTGTTAGGTTTAACCCGATCGGCGGCGCAAGACTTTTCGCCTCAGGGAATTCGAGTCAATAGTGTTTTGCCGGGTCTTACTCAAACGCCAATGATTGAATCCCAGCCGCAATCGATGTTAGATGCCTTGGCAAAAATGTCCCCAACGGGCAAGTTAGGTCAGCCGATCGATATTGCAAGGGTAGCGGTTTGGCTTTGTTCACCTGCTGCTCAGTGGGTGAATGGTCAAGCCATTGTCGCTGATGGTGGCGGCTTAATGCACTAAGCCGGCAGTAAAGTCATTCACAAATGGTAGGGTTATGAGTTTTAATATTGCTGATGTTTTTGAATTAGCGGTAGATCATTATGCCGAGCGAGAATATTTAGTTTGTGATCAGCAGCGTCGGACTTATGCCGAAATGGAAACTCGCGCGAATCAACTAGCGCACCACCTCCAAAAGCAGGGTATTGGCCCAGGCGATCATGTCGGCATCTATGCAATGAATTGCGTCGAATGGGTTGAGGCTATTTGGGCAACTTTAAAAATTCGAGCCCTGTATATCAATATTAACTACCGCTATGTAGCCGATGAATTGGCCTATATTTTTGATAATGCCGATCTAAAAGCGGTTATTGTTCAGTCGCAATACCTGCCATTATTAAGTCAGTTAAGTGTCAGTTTATCCAAGCTTGAGCATGTCTTAGTAATTGATGACAGTGCAGGTGATGAGTTCGTAGAGCCTAGCTTAGCGTTAGCAGATATTTCGTGCATGGCCTATGAGTCAGCTTTAGCGGGTCAGTCTAGTCAGCGAGATTTTTCCGTTCGCAGTGGTAATGATCATTATATGGTTTATACCGGGGGTACCACGGGTATGCCCAAGGGAGTGGTGTGGCGTCATCAAGAAGTCATGTTTGCATTAGGTGGCGGTGTTGATCAACTAACTCAACAGCCGGTCGAGCAACCACAGGAGATTATTGATCGTGGTAAAGACGGTTCAATGACGGTAATGTCAATCGCGCCATTAATGCATGGCGCCGCGCAATGGAGTTGTATTTCACGTGCTTTTGAAGGCGGTAAGGTCGTTATCATGCCGCAGTTTACCGCTGACAAAACTTGGCAATTAGTCGAGAGTGAGCAGGTTAATTCAGTCTTTATTGTTGGTGATGCAATGGCGAGACCGATGATTGAAAACTTCTTAGCCGCGGTGGAAAAGCCGAATATTGACTCACTATTTTTATTAGCGAGTTCAGGCGCTATCTTTTCCGCTTCAATCAAAGATCAATTTTTTGATTGTTTTCCAAAGCTGATGATTGTTGACAGTATTGGCGCCTCAGAAGTAGGCGGTCAAGGTGTGGCAATGATTGAGCCAGGTAAAACCGCGATGACCGGTGGCGGGCCAACCGTGACCCCCTTGAGCGGTACGGTTGTACTCGACGAACAGGATTTAACGATTCTACCTGCAGGCAGTCCATGCATTGGTAAAGTTGCCCGTCGAGGCTATATCCCTGTTGAGTATTATAAAGACCCAGTTAAGACTGCAGCCACATTTGTCATCGCGGCTGATGGTCATCGTTACGCCTTGCCAGGCGATTATGGCAAAGTCGAGCAAGATGGTCGTATCACTATGCTTGGCCGAGGCTCAGTGTCAATTAATTCTGGGGGTGAAAAGATTTTCCCTGAAGAGGTTGAGGCTGCTGTAAAGGCCCATGCAGAAATTTTCGACTGCGTTGTTTGTGGTGTGCCCGACGAGAAATGGGGCAGTCGGGTGGCGGCTGTAGCACAATCGCGAGCACTGCCTGCGCCGAGTTTAGAGGCGATTCAGGCGCATTGTCGAACCCAACTTGCGGGATATAAAATCCCCCGTCAAATTCACTATGTTGATTCGATACCGCGCTCGCCAGCCGGTAAACCTAATTATCAATGGGCTTTGAGCGTTGCTCAACAAAACACAAGCAAGGAGTAGAATAACAATGATTAACTATATTACCCTCGGTACCAATGACTTAGCTAAATCTGCTGAATTTTATGACCAGTTATTGGCAGAGTTCGGTGCCAGTCGCGTCATGGCCAGTGAGCGAATGGTGTTTTGGATGGTTGAGGGCGGTGGTCCGGGTATTTCTGTCTGTATGCCTGCCGATGAGAACAAGGCGACGGTAGGTAACGGCAGCATGGTTGCTTTAGCCGCTGAAAACACCGAAAAAGTTGATAGCATCTATCAAAAAGCCATTGCCTTAGGCGCTCAGTGTGAAGGTAAGCCAGGCAAGCGAGGCGATATGTCTTATGCGGCTTATTTTCGTGATCTCGATGGCAATAAAATCAACGCTATTTGCTATGTCTAGTGGAGATTTTAGCTACTGTCATCCAATAGCGTTAGCAGACCTTTATCAGCATCGAGGCGTACTTTATCACCGGTTTTAAATTGCTTAGTGGCTTGTCGTAAATTCACTATCGCAGGTAGGCCGTATTCACGTGCGATCACAGCACCGTGTGATACAGCTGAGCCTACGTCTGTTGCTAGACCGCCGATGACATTAAAGTAGGGTGTCCAGCCAACATCGGTAATGGGTGCAATCAATATTTCACCGGGCTGCAAGGCGGCAGCTTCTTCGATGGTCAGTGCCACTCTTGCATAGCCCTCGATGATACCGCGACTAACAGGGCGACCACTTAATTCTCCACTGTGGGTATTTTCTGCTGGTTTCCATTGCACGGGTTCAGGTTTTCCCACATAGATATCATCAAATTCCATCTTTTCGTGAAAAGACAGTGCAACTCTGCGTTGGCGAGCTTTTTCGGCCCATTCGATGGTTGGTCGACGGGTAAATTCATTCAGTTCATCATGGGTAAAAAAGAACACTAAATCCTCGTCGGGTAAGTGCCCTTCGTTAACCAAGAGTTTAGCTAAGTGACGATAACCCCGCTTTAATCGGTGGGTGACTAATACGAGCATCGATTTAGTATGCTCTCTTCGGCGAATGGCATTATGCGCAACCGGCAATGCTTTTTGAAGCAATTTTGGCAGCTCGTGCAGTGCAACTTTATCAGCTGTTCTGGGTGTGTAGTTACCCTGACGTCTGGCCGCTACCGATACTTGCATGGTAACAATTAACTTTTCGGGTTCGTCAATCCAGCCTTTTTCGCGCACGCACAGTTCGCGAATGGAGCGATGACCATGGGCGTTTAAAAATTCTTCAAATCGAAGTTTTGCCGCGCCAGCTGCATCGCTGCTTAGCCATTCAAGCGCTTCGCCAGGGGAGGTCGTTTGAAAAGCATTTTCTGCATCGGGGTGTTCAGCAATAATCCCGACCACATTTTCTAAGCGATCAACCATAACAGCGCTTTCTACTTCAGAGGCGCCAGCCAATAAACGCGCCGCTTCAGCTTGCTGATCATTATCGGGAGTTTGGCCACCGCCGGATACCAGTGCTTGAATCACCCCTTCCATAACCCCTGATAGGGCAGAACAGCGGAGATGCACTTCATTGGTCTCAAGAATCCAAGGGAAATAGTCATTAATGGCTTGCATCATGGTTTGGCTGTCATTGCTATAGGCAATAAAGCCATGCTTGAAACGCGTTTCAAATTCGGTTAAGTATTTTTGCCCCTGCAAGCAATACCGAATAAAGGTTAGTGTTCCCCACCAGCGTCGCCAAATGGGTGCTGTGTCACTTAGTGGCTTTAATTCAGGCACGGGACCGCCACAAAGGCTTTGGCCCATCGTTTCCGGCGTATTAATCGATACGTAGCGCGAGGATTCTAAACCGCCAGACATGTTAATAAACATATGTCCAAAAAACAGATTAATTTGGCTCCAGTCATCATTAATAGCCGGTCTGCCGGCATACTTAAGGTGCATGTGCTGCATGCCATGCTCTATGGCTCGACCCTGTACGGTAAATGTTAGTGGGCATACCGCACCGGGCATCATTTCGCCGACATTACAGCGAGTAATGACATGGTCTACAGGAATAGCAGTATCTAATTCATTGAGATCAGATCCTAAGGTTGTGATCGGTCGTGCTTGTAGCCAAAATAGCTCACCACTTTTATCAATTGCCCATTCCATGTCGAGCAGTGAGCCCATGGTCTGAGCCGCTTGCCTTGCTCCTATTGCCAGTTTAGAAATATCATCATTATTAAGAATGGCGCTGCTTGAGCTGAGCTCGGAGTGGGTGATGGCATTAGAAGGATCTAATTCGAAGTGGTCGGGTGTGACTTCGCCGCTGACCAAGGCTTCGCCTAAACCAGCCACCGCATCAATAATTAAACGATCATGTCGTCCCGTCACAGGATCCGCAGTAAATAAGACCCCAGCCGCTCGTGGATCGACCATTCTTTGGACCACGACACACATATCGACATCACCGATATCTGCCAGCTCAGATTTATAAGCATTGGCATGTTCGCTAGAAAGTGAGGCAATGCACTGATTAATTGCCTGTTTTAAATTATCAATGCCGCTAACATTAAGCAGTGTTTCGTATTGGCCTGCAAATGAGCTTTCATCGCCGTCTTCGCCAATAGCTGAGGATCTAACCGCCACTAAGCCACCACCAATATTGTGATAGTGCGACTCTAGGTCATCAGGGTGCTGATTGATTTTCGCAGCAGGAATCACAAATGCGGGCGGAACCGGAAGGCCTAAACGGGTTAATTCAGCTAAGCCTTTGGCTTTACCGCCAACAGCTTGGTCACTAATTTGTTCAAGAGTGAGGATCTTACTATTCATAGTTGTGTATTCTTTTTGGCCGCTAAACGCTACACATAGTAGCGCTTTTGATTGAGTTTGTTCATGTTAAATTGTTCAGCTACTGATAATATAATTATTTAAAACCGCTAATAGATTATTCTAACACTTTTCCCCTTAGCGATTTTGTTTTACCACGCTGTGTTTTTGTATCCACTCGCTTTCGTTGCGAGGTCTTGCTGGGTTTAGTGGCAAAGCGGGGCTTCTTTTCCGTTAATATATCTCTGATAGTTTGCAGTAAGCGGTCAATAGCATCGGCGCGATTTTTTTCCTGACTACGAAAGCTTTGCGCTTTGATGATGATAACGCCCTGTTTATTAATTCGCTGATCATTCGCCCGCAGTAATTTACGCTGATATTGTTCTGCTAAAGAAGAGGCCTTGATATCAAAACGTAAGTGAATAGCCGTTGAAACTTTATTGACGTTTTGACCGCCAGAACCTTGTGCGCGTATGGCTGAGAAATCGATTTCTGATTCAGCGATACTAAGTGCCGCAGTAATACGAAGCAAGTGATTAAACTCCCATACTCTTTTTTAATACTCGGCCAATGAGTTTTTGTCCCCAAACAGGCGATAGTCGTTTAATCCATTCGGTAATGTAAGCTTCAGGGCCCGTTCTAATTCGAAATTTATCTTTTTTTATCCCCTTAATTATTTTTCTAGCAACAGTATCTGCGCTTTGAGAGCGCTCCATCATTGATGAAAAAAATCTTCGAAATTCACTGCTCGCTGCTCGAGAGTCGTTCATCAAGTTGGTGTTAACGCCGCCAGGGTGAACCAGCATAACGCCAACATTGGTTGGCTCTAGTTCAGTGTATAGCGCTTCTGAGAATCCACGAACAGCGAATTTACTGGCACAATAAGCCGATTGACTCGCAACAGCTGTCCAGCCAAACATACTGGAGATGTTAACAATCTTGGCTTGAGGTCGTGACTTTAAGTGCGGTAAAAAGAATTTACAGCCGTGAATGACGCCAAAGAAGTTGATATTGAATAACCATTGAAAATCGTCGAGTTGATTGTCTTCAAAATACCCCCACAAGGTAACACCGGCGTTATTGATAACGATGTCGATATGCTGATGCTGCAATAAAACCTGTTCCGCCATTACTTTCATAGCTTCAGCATCGCTAACGTCAACGCTGTGAAGAGTGATGATATTGTTCGATTGTTTGAGTTTTTCTGCTAACGGCTCTAGACGATCAGTGCGAAGGTCTACCAGCGCTAAATTTGCGCCCATAGCCGCCAGCTGTTCGGCAAGTGCAGCGCCAATACCGCTGCCAGCGCCAGTGATAACAATGCTTGTGTTTTCTACTTTCATTGAATTGATTCCAACGTTAATTTTTCTTCGCTCATGCTTTGTCGAACAATAATAAAGCCAGCTAAAAGGATAATCAATGTGCCTACAATCGTATATTGTTTAGGTAGTATATCCCATAGCAACCAGTCAAAGAGGCCTGCGTAGATGACTGCGAAATAGCTCGTGGCCGATACAATAGATGATTTAGCATAGGCGTAGGCGCGAGTATAAGGAATAAATGCGAAATACATACCAAAGCCAATCAGCAATAGCCAGGGCAGAGTTTGCATAGGAATAGGCTCGAAATTAGCGATGAAAAATGGCGTTGATGCTAGAAGTGATATTATAAAGTAGTAAAAAAGAATTCTTTTTTCAGGTTCATTTTTACTGAGTTTTCGAGTCAGCACCATTGAAAAAGCCAAACCTATTCCAGAGCATAAGCCGATTAAATGCCAGAAGCTTGCCTGTCCCTCTGTCGGTCTTAATATCATAATGACCCCTATGAAGCCAAGTAGTAGGGCTACCCATCGCAAAACTGGTATTTTTGTCTGATAAAAAATAAATAAAATCAGTGGGACGATTAATGGTGCGCTGTGACGAAGCAAGGAAGCTTCAGCTAAAGAAATATGATTAATTGAAAAATAAAAGGCATAAAAGCTTAAACAGCCAAAGATGCCACGGATTAAATGTGTGATTGGTTGGTCGGTCTTGAGTTCATTGCGACCGTTAGACATTAACCAAGGTAATAAGCAGATTAAGCAAATACCAAATTGAAAAAAAACGACCGTGAAAATATTCACTTCAGAGGCTATTAGTTTTACAACAACGGATAGAATGCTGCCAATGAAAACAGTAAACAACCCCAAAGCAATGCCTTTTATCGTATTTTGTTCGCTATTGATTCGAGATTGTGAGTTAGCGTTAGTCATATTAGATACTTTGATTGATTTCTGGCATCAATGTTAACCTAAAAAAGGCCATTAGGTTCGTCTGCAATAATGATTTAAAAATACTTAATTTTAGAAGGGTGCGTTACTTTTGTTCTGAGCATCATAATAATGGAGTGGCAGGAATAGTCTCAAGGCGCTATAACTCAAATATTTTGTTGCGTGTCTGACTTGCCAGTGAATGGTCAGTTGTTATATAGATTGCAATTCCGTGTCATTAATGGTCTCTGTCGTATGATAGGGATGAAGGTCTAAAGCGGATTGAGAGACCCCGTTGCTATCAACAATATGCAAGTGTTCGCGGCCTAGTTTTTTTGGTTCATCCACGCCGCAGGAATGCGAAATAACACCCACTTCGCGGACTAGATTGGTCGCATAATTCGCGACCCTTTGAGCCTTGTTAGTTGGGTCAAGTCCATTTTGTAGTTTTTTATTGTGTGTGGTAATGCCAGTTGGACAGGTATTTTTGTTACATTGCAAGGCTTGTATACAACCTAGTGCGAACATAAAGCCTCGTGCCGATACAACAAAGCTTGCCCCCATGCATAACGCCCATGCTGCATCAGCAGGAGTGATCATTTTTCCAGAGGCAATGATTTTTATCCGATTACTAAGGCCATAATGGCTAAGCTTATCTGACAATAAGGGTAGGCTTTGCTTTAATGGTAGCCCCATATAGTCGATGAGGCTTTGTGGCGCGGCACCGGTGCCGCCGTCAGCACTATCAAGCGTAATGAAATCAGGCGCCGCTTCAATACCTCGATTTAAAATAGCTAAACAAAGCTGATCGAGCCATCGGTGCTCGCCAATCACGAGTTTAAACCCAACCGGTTTACCAGTAAGCGATCGAATGAATTCAACGTAGTCAAGCAGTTCAGAAACAGAATTTATGTCGGGATGGCTGTTAGGGCTAATTGAATCTTGGCCCTCTGGAATGCCTCGGATGTTGGCTATCTCTGCTGACACTTTATTGCCAGGAAGTATGCCTCCCTTGCCGGGTTTAGCGCCCTGCGAGAGTTTAATTTCAAACATGCGTATTTGAGTTAGTGCGGCTAAAGCTTTCAACTTATCTTGCGAAAAGTTACCGTTCATATCACGCAGGCCATACTTTGCCGTGCCTATTTGGTAAATAATGTCGCAGCCACTTTCCAGATGGTAGGTGCTAATACCCCCTTCCCCCGTATTTAACCAGCAGTTGGCTTGTTTGGCGCCATGTGAAAGTGCAATAACCGCTGGTTTTGAAATGGCACCATAGCTCATGCCAGATATATTGAAGAGTGATTGTGCATGGTAGGGGGTTCGACAAAAAGGGCCAATTAACATTGCATCTGTAGTGGAAGCGTCAGTGTGACGCGAAGGGAAAGGGCAGTTCAAAAAAATAATATTGTTGGGGTGCAACAGGCTTCGGGTGGATCCAAAGGCAATCGTGGTATCGATATTCTTTGCTGCGCGATACACCCAAGAACGATCAGCTCGATTAAATGGTAATTCTTCTCTATCCATTGTGAAAAAATATTGCCGAAAGAAATGGCCTAAGTATTCAAATAAATAACGAAGCCGACCAATCACAGGGTAGTTTCTTCGCACACTATGATTGGTCTGGTTTTTGTCGATGAAATAAAGTATTAGTGTGCCTAAAATGACTAAAATAATAGCGGCTAAAAGAAACAGAGAAAAGAATTGGTCTAAGTAATAAAACAATGATCCATTAATGGTTTCAGTAGCATTTGTCATAGGGTCTAACCTTTGCATATTAGCTATTCAATAGAATAGCTTGCAATGATTTAGTCATTTGTAAAATATGAAAATAATGTTAGGTTTTTTTCTTGATTGTAAATAATCGTCTTATTAAGGATAATCATTGCTGTTGGATTTGGGGTTTTGATTTTTATGGTTAATGTAATAAAAGCTCTCGCTGCCTTGCTCCCTGGTCGGGTGATTTCCGGTTCACAAGTAAGTGATAAGTATTCCGTTGATTGGAGCGGCGAATCGGCATTTACGCCTGCTATCGTTGTGCGCGCCAAGACAGTTTCTGACGTCTCTAAGCTGCTGGCATTCTGTGATCAGGAAAAGTTGCCTATTGTCACTCAAGGTGGCATGACAGGCTTGTCAGGCGGTTCAACGCCACAAGCTTCAGAGATTGTTTTATCACTGGAGTTGCTTAGCGGCATTACAGATGTGGATGTTGAATCCATGACTCTTACGGCGTTGGCGGGCA
>MDTC01270529.1_pt1 | contig 10934 bp, 15 predicted proteins | sample 811181 | NCBI WGS metagenome assembly MDTC01 (sample SAMN05326644, study PRJNA326480) | marine metagenome | isolation source: seawater | place: Pacific Ocean: North | collected 2011 | reverse complement strand
GTATATGTGGTTTTTTATAGTTAAATCAATAGTTGGTGCAGTGCTTGGACAGGCTACAAATGCCTGGTTTAAGAAAACAGCGATGGGTAAATGGTTCTATGGAAAGATGGAATCATGGTACAACTGGGCGGCAGAAAGATATGATCTAAAAATATTAACTGCGGAAGAAAAAACAATGCAAAAATTTCCTGCTCTTAAGCAGAAATTAGACGCAATGGAAAGTCGTATCAAGAAGTTAGAAGCCAAGAAGAAGTAAAATGTTTGACCAATTAGGAATGGAAATATCCGATATAATAGCACCGTGGATTGCTATCTTAATTTCACTGTCAGCAGTCTTTTGGTTTAAAGATTTTGCAGTAAATTTAATGGCTGGATTAAAGTTTAAATTTAATCCTGCATTCAATGAAGGTGATCGTATCATCCTTGATGACTGTGATGCAATTATAGTAAAAATTGGATTACGTGAAAGTGTATTCGGTGTGTACAGTGACAAAGGTTACGTATGGAGATACATTAGTAATGACAGAATTAAATTACATAAGTTAGAAAAAATTATTAATAAAGATTTACACTTAGATACCGACGAAGAAAAAGGACGTAGAATACAGGCAATGATAGATAAGGCACAAGATGATCAAATAAACTCTAACAAAAAAGAAATAGAGATTATAAAAAATGGAAGAAAAAAGTAAAGAAGGGGGCAAGCCAGTGGCTGATGTCAAGAAAAAAGTAAACGTTGAGTTAGAAGTTGATACTTCAGTTAAGGACTTAGGTCCAAATCCTTATGCTAAACTAATTCATTTAGCACGAGCAGTAGATAGTTGGAGAATTTTTCCACGTATCTTTATTACAACATATATCTATTTGTTATACAAAGTTGTAATTTGGTACATGGCTATTCCAACTCCGACAATGGAACAATCAGGTTTGGTTAGTATTGTTGTTGGTGCTGGTGCGGCATGGTTTGGTTTATATACTGGGTCAAGCAAGAAGTCAGACAAATAGCATTTGACAAACGTCTAAAATAAGTATATAATACTGCTATGGATTATTACGACTTATTAGGCGTATCACGAAACGCATCAGATTCAGAAATCAAAAAAGCATACAAAAAACAAAGTATGCAACACCATCCTGACCGTACCGGTGGTGACGATTCTAAATTCAAAGAAATAAATGAAGCCTATCAAGTTCTAAGTAATAAAGAAAAAAGGCAGATGTACGATCAATTCGGAACTGCTGATCCACAACAAGCAGGTTTCAATCCAAATAATATGGGCGGTCAATCATTCCATTTTAATATGGGCCAAGGTGGTATGGAAGATATCTTTTCAACATTTTTTGGCAATGGTTTTCAACAACAAAGAAGACAACCACGTAACAGAGATATTACGATTGCTTGTGATATTACACTAAATGAAGTTTACACTGGTAAAGGTGTTATAGCAACATTTAGGACCAATACAGGTAAAGAACAAACTGTTAATATAGATATTCCAAAAGGTGTAAGACACGGAGACACAATCAATTATAGTGGTTTAGGTGACGATAGTATTCCAAATATGCCACGTGGTAACCTATTTGTTAAAGTAAGAATAAAACGTGATCCAAATTTTGAAAGAGATGGTTACCATTTACACACAACAGTTACAGTAAGTGTATTCGATTTGATGTTAGGCACAGCCACAAACCTAAGTTTACCTAACGGAAGAACTATAAGTATTAACATACCACAAGGCACACAACCAGGCACAGTAATGAGTATTAATGGACAAGGCCTACCTGACTACAATTCCGGAACATCTGGCAACGTTTATATGAGAATTAATGGTTTAATTCCTAAGAATTTGACCGAGGAACAAAAAGATATTATTAGAAAGTTAAAATGAATTTAGTTTATCACCCAAACGACTGGTTAGATAAAAAGGTACAACCTTTTGATTTTGACAAGTTAGATGCAAAACAAATAGAAAAAGAAATGATTGAACTAATGACTGCTGAACACGGTGTTGGTTTGGCGGCTAACCAAGTAGGCATTGATGCACAAATATTTGTAATGGAGCCAAAGACCCTTGAAGGTTACAAAGAACCATTTGCAATTATAAATCCAAAGATTGAAAAAGTATCAACGGAAACTATAGAAGGTGAAGAAGGCTGTTTAAGTTTTCCAGGTTTATATTTTAAGGTAAAACGTGCATCGGCTTTGGTTGCAAACTTTCTTGACTCTACAGGAAAAGAGTGTAATATAGAGTTTAAGGGTTGGGAAGCAAGAATATTCCAACACGAATTTGATCACTTACAAGGCATAAACTATATCGACAGAGTAAGTAAACTAAGATTAGATATGGCTCGTAAGAAACAAGCAAAATTATTAAAAAAGTATAAGGATATAATAAAATATGGTTGAACCAAGCGAAGAGTTACAAGCAGTATTTGATAAAGCGATTAATGATGCTAAAAAGTTGCGTCACGAGTATGTTACGTTGGAGCATATTCTTTTTGCTATGCTTTGTTCAGAAAACTTCGTAAAAATTGTAGAAGGTGCAGGATCTAATCCTGATAACATTAAAAAGCAAATTGAAAACTATTTAAAGACTGAGTGTAGTGAATTATTAGTTGCAGAAGATGTTAAAAAATGGAAGCCTCGTAAAACTGCAACTGTTGAACGTGTATTGAACAGAGCATTTACGCAGGTATTATTCAGTGGTAGACATCATATTGAATGTACAGATGTATTTTTAAGCATCATGAGTGAGAAAAAATCTTGGTCGTTTTACCATATACAAAAAGAAGGTATTGACAAAACAAAATTTGCAGACTACTTAAACAATGAACTTGAAGCAACATTTGAAGATGAAGAAATGCGTAATATGTCGCAAAGGGCATTACGTGAATATTCAACAGATTTAAATCAAGAAGTTGAAAAGAATAAAGTAGATCCTGTAATTGGCCGTTCAGAAGAATTAGAAAGCATTGCTCTTGCATTAGGACGTAGAGCAAAAAACAATGTATTACTTGTAGGTGACCCTGGTGTAGGTAAAACTGCTATTGCAGAAGGTCTTGCATTTAATATTGTTAATAAAGCAGTTCCAGAATTTTTACAAGAATATAAAGTTTACAATTTAGATATTCCTGCTATGTTGGCTGGGTCTAAATATAGAGGCGACTTTGAAGAACGTTTCAAACTTGTTATGAATGCAATTAAAAAACAAGGCAAAACTATTGTATTCATCGACGAAGCACATATGATTAATGGTGCTGGTGCAGGTGGTGGATCTAATCAAAGTAACGATCTTGCAAATATGTTAAAGCCTGCCTTAGGTAAAGGAGATATCAAAGTTGTTGCAAGTACTACTTGGGAAGAATACAGAAAATACTTTGAAAAAGATCGTGCATTAATGCGTAGATTCCAAAGAGTAAGTGTATCAGAACCAAGTAAAGAAGTAACAAAAGATATTTTACGTGGTATTAAAAAATATTACGAAGATTATCATAAAACAGAAATTACAGAAGAAGGTATTGATGCCGCAATCAAGATGAGTGTAAAATATATGGCAGATAAGAAATTGCCAGATAAAGCAATTGACTTGATCGATCTTGCTTGTTCACGTTTTAATCTGAAAAAAGTTGAAGGTGAAAAAGTAGTTGGCAAAGCAGAAATAGAATTTGAACTTGCAAAAGCAGTTAAGTTACCGCCGGAACAAGTATCACAAAAAGAATCAAGTAACCTTGCACACTTAGATGAAAATCTAAAACGTACAGTGTACGGACAGGACAAAGCAATTGAAGAAATTGTAGATAAAATTCTTGTAGCACAGGCAGGTTTAAAAATTGAAAACAAGCCAATTGGTTCTTTTGTGTTTATGGGTCCAACTGGTGTAGGTAAAACAGAAACTGCAAGATCACTTGCAAAAGAATTAGGTGTAGAACTTGTTAGATTTGATATGTCAGAGTATCAAGAAAAACATTCTGTATCTAAACTTATTGGTTCACCTCCAGGATATGTAGGTTATGAGGAAAATGCAGGACTTTTGATAACAAAACTGCAAGAACATCCTAACTGTGTATTACTACTTGATGAAGTAGAGAAAGCACATCCAGATGTTTCGCAAATTTTACTACAAATTATGGATAATGGAAGAGTTACCGGTAGCAACGGGAAAGAAGCCGATGCCAAGAATACAGTTTTAATCTTGACTACAAACTTGGGTGCGGAGCAGGCAGAGAAAAATGCCATCGGCTTCAATGAAGATTTAGAAATGGACTACGAAGATACAGAACTTAAAAAGTTCTTTGCACCTGAATTTAGAAATAGACTTGACGGTGTTATAGCATTTGGCAAACTTGAGAAGAATACTATGATTAAAATTGTTGGTAAATTCCTTGTTGAGTTACGTGATATGCTTAAAGAGAAAAAAGTTACTGTTACAATTACTGACGAAGCAATTGATTATCTTGTTGATGTTGGGTTTGATAAGAAAATGGGTGCAAGACCATTACAACGTACTATTGATAAAGAAATCAAACGTGATTTAAGTAAGATATTACTGTTTGGTGAACTTAAAAATGGTGGCCATGTAAATATTGACGTCAAAGATAAGCAACTTACATTAGAACCTAAAAAACAAGCAGAAACCGTAGAAGCATAAATCGGATAAATAGTTTTATGCCAAGTAGTAGTGAAACAATTTTATCAGCAAATACACACCCGGGTGATAGCACAACTGTCACTGTAACGGGCGACAAGTATAAAGGCGACGGTTATTACGGTCGTGCAGACGGTGTACACACAGTACAATATAACTTTACTGATCTAATTGGCACAATTACAATACAGGCTTCATTGGCTGTAACACCTACTGCTTCTGATTGGTTTGCAGTGCATTCATATACAGCAGGATCAGAAACAGCAAACAAGTATGCTAATTTTACAGGCAACTTTGTTTGGGTAAGAGCAGTAGTAGAATACACAGGCGGTACTGTAAACAGTATTTTGCTTAATCATTAGGAGTAATAATGTCACATTTTATTAACATAGTATGGCCAGGCAAAGAAGAAGATGTAGATGGCATTGTTGCAGAACAAGTGCTAAACTGCACTGACGAAGCACTTACTGAGTCTGAAACAACATATGAAGTATATGAGTCAGACAAAGGCGAAACTGTGCTTACTATAGACCTACACAAACAGGTAAACGAAGAAGAATCTAATGCTATTGCAGAAAGAGTAGCAAATAAACTGTTTGATATGGGTCATTCCAAGTTCGATATCGAAATCTCTGTATAACCATTTAGTGATAAATACTTTATATTGCAATATAAAGGGTTATTCACATGACTAAGAAATTCGTAGATTATTTAAAAGAAGCAGAACTTCGCAGTCAGTCTATAGAAGAAACATATGATGGTGATGATTTTTACCATACATATGGAGATATGTGGTTCAATGAGGACTACGTAGACGAGGCTGAATACCAAGGACGTAAAGTATCACTTGGTAAACCAATGCGTGGTGATGTTAAAAAATTCAAAGTATATGTAAGGGATCCAAAAACCAAGAATATTAAAAAAGTAAACTTTGGTGATCCTAACATGAAAATCAAAAAATCCAATCCAGCACGTAGACGTTCTTTCAGAGCCAGACATAACTGTGATAATCCAGGCCCAAGAACTAAAGCAAGATATTGGTCATGTAGAAAGTGGTAGACAAAAATGAAGTTTGATGATATAAATCCTAATGTGCAAGATAATAAACCATCATATGATGTGCCAAGTGATTTACACTGCCACATGAAAGACGATACAAACTTTTATCGTAAAGCATACTATCCTACAATGTGCCAATGTCAACAGAGTTACAACAAGGGTGATGGTAATCAAGTGATTGGATTAATTATGCCAATGATCGACAAAGGTGTAAACCATTACATTAAAAAGTTTGACTTACCTTATGAAGCAAACGATTTGATTTCAATAGATGAAAGAAAGGCATTGGCTCAATCAATTTATGAGTCTGAAGTAGAAGCATTCAAAGAAGGCGAATACTAATGCTTTTAAGGGAAATATCAGAACCTAATAGAAGTGTAAGTTTTGCTTTAGGCAGACTTAACCCTGCAACTGTTGGACATGGTTTACTTGTTGAAGCAGTTAAGCAAGGTCCAGGTGATGCTGTTTTGTTTTTAACAGATCGTCCTGCTAAACTTCCTACTGATCCCCTTAACCCAAATGAAAAATTAGATTGGGCAAGAAAAAGTTTTCCCGATATTAAAATAGAACTTACAAAAAATATTATGTTCGCCGCAAGTGATTTGTATGCAAGAGGTTATAGAAGTGTAACTTTTTTTGAAGGTGAAAATAAATTAGGTTCATTGTTAGAAAAATACAACGGTCAAAAATCTGCACACGGATTTTTTGACTTTGAAGAAATAAAATTTGAAAGATTATCACGTAATCCTGATGCCGACGATGCCTCGGGTATGAGTGCAAGTAAAATGCGTCAAGCAGTAATTGACAAAAACTTTGAAGCATTTAGCAAAGGTGTAACTAAAGCGGCACAACCATATGCTAAAAAAATGTATGATAACTTATCAACAATACTTGGTAGCAAAGAAGAACAAATAGATGAATTTGCTCCTGTTGTATTTCAAACTTTAAGATATGGTAAACACGCATTAACACTTGGAAAATTTTTATGGAATAATAAATGGTTAATTAGTTTTTCATTAGTTGCATGGAAAAGTATAAAATGGATTACCGATGCTATAGAATTTGTACAAGGAATAATTGATCATCCAATAGTAAAAGGTTTATTAAAATATGGATTACCAGCCGTAGGAGTTGCTATTGCTTTATATGGTGGTAAAAAATTATACGACGAATTAGTTACAGCAGAAAAAGAAGGCAAGTCTCGTAAAGAAATGACAAACATTATTAAAGACTTTAAACCAGATTCAAGTTATATTAAACAATTAGAAGATGAACTTGTTAATCAAATGAAGGCGGCGTAATGGACATAGATACTTTAAAACAATTAGCAGGTGTAGGTGAATATTCTTTTAAAGGATTGCAACCTGTTGCTAAAGAAAACATTTCTATTACAGGTACTGAAAAAAGACGCATTGAAAAAGAAAAAGGAATCAAGCCAGGCGATCCAGAATGGTTTAGATTATGGTTTAGCAGACCACATATGACTGGACAAATGCCTCCATTTAGAGGACGTAAGAAAAAATGAAGGCGTTTCAAATCTTAGAAAATAAAATTAAACTGTCAACAGATCCAAAATGGTTTGGTGCAGAAATGGGTGATTATAAACCTACTGGTCCAGTAGTTGATATTCCTATAAAGCAATTAGTTGGCTTTGAACCAGAGGACAAAATGAATGATCCTAAGAGCAAAGCAAAAGTAGATTCCATTGCAAAAGCAGTTCAAGATGGAAAAAATATACCACCTATAGTAGCAAGAAAATACAAAAGCGGATATCAAGTTATAGACGGACATCATCGTTTCTGGGGACAAAAGAAAGCAGGTGCTGATTCTTTAAAAGCACAAATTGTTCCGCCTGAAGATATTGAAGAAAGTTTACAGTTAAAAGAATTTGGCGGAAGAGTTGTACCAGGTGTAAACACAACACCAGATGTAGGTCCAGATGCGATTAAAAAACAAGCCGCCAAGTTTGGTTTCAAAGTAAACAAAGACGGCTATCCACAAAATCATCCAAGAAAAATTAAAGGACCTAAAACCAATGTAGCATTTAATTTAGGTCTTGCAGAATCTACAAACGAAGTTACTGCAAAAGAATTATCCAGCGATACAGAAATTTATGTAGATATGGACGGTGTGCTTGTAGACTTCTTTGGTGAGTGGACAAAAATGATGGGTGTGAGTGATTGGAAACAGATTAAAAATGTTGACGCCGCACTACAAAAAATTAGAGATACAGAAGATTTTTGGATTAATCTAAAACCTACTCCTAATGCAGATAAACTGTTAGGTATAATTAAAAAGATTAAAGGTGAATACAATATACTTTCAGCACCGATGACCGGTGACCCAAGAGTTGAACCAAGCAAACGTGAATGGATCAAAAAGAACTTAACAGCATTTCCACCAAAGAAAGTTATTATTACTGTTGACAAACAAAAGTATGCCACACAGGCAGATGGTACACCAAACATTCTAATTGATGACTTTGGTAAAAATATTGCAAAATGGGAAGCATCAGGTGGTGTAGGATTCAAACATAAAGATCATAAGTTTGAACGTACTGCACAGAATTTAGCAAAACACTTTAAAACACCTGCAGAGTCATTAGATGAAATACTTGGCTTTGCAACACACAGTCCTAAACGTGCAACACGTACAGTTAAAAGACGTCCACCAGAAGAAGATAGTGTAAGAGATAAAATTGCAAAACGAAGAGCGGCCGCGGCAAGAGGCGATAAAAATGCTTTTAGTCAAGCATGGAAAGATCCAGATAAAAAGAATGAAGGCGATATTATTCCTAATCCAACAGGAGGTATTGCAGTAGATACTGATGCTCCTGATTATGATTTCATGAAGATGGGTAGAAATTTAGCCAACCCTGCTAATGCAGATAAATCAGATATGAATCCTATGGATCCTGATTTACCAATTTTTCCATACAGTAAAGAAGAAAGATTAGAAGTATTAAAAGCACTTAAAAAATTAGGTTATGAGTTTGATGATATTGGCGGATATCAAGATACTAACTTTAGACCAGGCACTGATGGTGAAGCACCTCCACAAATCAAAGGCAAAGATGCTGATGGACAAAAAGGTGTAATGAAATTAAGCAACATAAAGCCTGTACAAAGAGCAAGAGACTTTAGCAAGTTAGCCAAACAATATCCAAAGGTAATGAGTGATTCATATGAACCTTTAGTAGTTGATCGTAAAGGTAGAATTGTAAACGGACATCATAGATATGATAGCCTACTTTTACAAGGTAAAGACATGGCTCGTGTTGTAATGCTAAACGATTATGTTGAAAGTATTACAGAAAACTTTGCAGACGGTAAAAAAAAGGGTAAATCACGCCCTGGCAGAGTCAAAAAAGCAGGTGCAAGTTGTAAAGGTAGTGTAAGTAGTTTACGTGCAAAGGCTCGTAAATACGGTGGCGAAAAGGGTAAAATGTACCACTGGTGTGCTAACATGAAGGGCGGTAAAAAAGGTAAATAGTAGTATGAAACTTAGAGAACTTACAATTAAAGAACAACCGGCTCCAGCACCGAATCCAGCAGGACAAGGCGCTCCAAACCCAGCACCAGAACAACCTGCTGTTAAGGCCGCAGGTGCAGTACAAAAAGTAGGACAAGGTGCTAAAATGGCCGCGGCTAAGATGGGTGCTAAAGGTGGCACAGGCGGTATGATGGCAAAGGGTTTAGATAAACTTGCATCAGGTGGTGCATTAACAGGCAACCTTTCAAAACAGATTGCTCCATTTGCCAAACAACTTTCAACTATTTTATCAGACACTACTCTAAGAAACAAATTTATGATGCTTGTTAAACAAGCAGAAGCAGGTGCTAAAAAACAACAAGCGGCTCCAGAAAGTGATGTACAAGAATTAGACACTTCACTTAAAGGTAAAGACGATTACGAAGCAAAGAAAAAAGCATTGCAAGATATTCAAATGGATCCTAACACTTCTAAAGATAAAGATGTAGAAGATGAAATGAAAGACCGTTTAAAAAGATTAAAAAATCAAGCAAAAAAACAAAAAATTGAAGTTGAATCAAACGAAGAAGTAGATGCAATTAAACAATTAGCAGGTCTTATGTCAACAGCAAAAGCACCAGACACTGCATATAATGATTTAAAAACACTTGCCGGTATAGGTGAAGCCGCAACAGCAGGAGCAACTTCCTCTGGTAATATTGCAAGTGTAAGCAATCCTGCTCATGCATACGGACAACGTCCACGTGATGATAAAGGATTACCAAAAGCACCACAAAAGAAAAACAAAGACGGTACTACAAAAAATGCATTAGATATGGACAGCAGTTTTTTTGGGGCACCAGTTAAGAGGAACTCGTAATGAAAGAAAAAGATCTTAAAGAAACAGGGTTAGCGGATTTAGCCTATAAAGCAGAAGCAGATCACGAAGTTCAGATGGCTCGTGCTCAACTATACAAAATTGGCAAGTACGCAATTAAAATGCACGAAATGTTAAAAGGTGTTTCAGAACAAGAAGGACTTGAAGGTTGGGTGCAATCTAAAATTACTAAAGCGGCAGACTATATGGGTGCAGTATATCACCATATGGATTACGAACAAAAATTTGACGAAGTTCAAGAAGCAAAAGCAAAACCAGACTTCCTTGATATGGATAAAGATGGCGACAAGAAAGAGCCTATGAAAAAAGCAATCAAGGATAAAGAAGCGAAAAAAGATAAAAAAGAAGAGAGTTACAAAGACACACTTGCTAATAAATTAGCAGAGAATCTTCAAAAAAAAAGACTGAACGCTCTCTAACTCCAGGCGAAGAAAAGAAAAAAGAAAAATACGTCAAAGGCATGAAAAAAGCCAAAGGCGATTTTAAAGATCGTTATGGAGATGACGCAGAAGCAGTTATGTATGCAACTGCAACTAAGATGGCTAAGAAAGAATCTAAACAGCCAGTATTAGAAGACTACGTAAACAAACCAATTACAGAAGCAGAATTTGACGAAGCGGCTGGCAAAAAAGATGCTTGTTATCACAAAGTGAAAAGAAGATATAAAGTTTGGCCAAGTGCTTACGCCTCAGGTGCATTAGTACAATGCAGAAAGAAAGGCGCAAAGAATTGGGGAAACAGTAAGAAGAAGTAATATGCTTTTAAGAGAACTTATAGAAGGAACACGTTGTTGGAAGGGTTACGAAAAGAAGGGCATGAAAACCATGTTCGGAAAACGTGTACCCAACTGCGTTAAAAAG
>MDTC01197078.1_pt1 | contig 10935 bp, 9 predicted proteins | sample 811181 | NCBI WGS metagenome assembly MDTC01 (sample SAMN05326644, study PRJNA326480) | marine metagenome | isolation source: seawater | place: Pacific Ocean: North | collected 2011 | reverse complement strand
TTTATCTGTGTTTATTATTAATATAAGAAAATTATATATTAATTCTCCTAATAAGTAAAAATATTCAATAAAAATGATAAGAATTGGTTTAATATTCCCTCTCTTCTGTTTGGCAACCTTGATACTTCTGATTCCTGGCTATGTATCAACTTCCGAGTTAGAGCAAGAGAGTATTATTTATGAAGAAATTTATGGTAGAATTTCAATAATCGATGATGTCATTCATGAAGATAAAACTATTATAATTGGGCTTAAAATTAATCTTAAGGAAGGATGGAAAACGTATTGGAGACACTCAGGAACTACGGGGTTACCCACTGTTATTAATATTGAAAAAATTCCTGATATGGAAGATTTTAAGATACTTTGGCCCAAGCCAGAAGTACAGGAAAGTGATGGAGATATTTCGCTTATTTATAAAAACGAAATATTAATTCCAATTGTTATTAAATTAAATAATAAAAATTTACCATATTTCTTCAAGCTAAATGCAGATTTTGGAGTCTGCAAAAACATATGCATACCCGTAAAGAAATATTTAACCTTTGAAATAAAAAATTCTAAAATTTCTTCCAGAAAGGATGCACTCGAAAATGCCTTGAATAAAGTTCCCAAAAGCAGTTCAGACTCAACCTTAGGAAACCTAAGTTGCTCTGTAAATACCAATGCCGGAGGAACTTTTCTTAAATTTTCTGCAAAACTATCTGATCCATTTTTTGAATCATGGTCGATATTGGAATACGGCACAGACATGATAGCCCTGTTAAAGACTAAAAAGCATATAAGTGATCAAAAATTATTCTTCGAAACTGCGATAGACCGTTCCCAAAAGAAGTACCTATTTATTGATAAATCAAAATTTAAACTTACCATTATTTCCAAGGATAAATCACTTCTTTTTCTTGGTTGCCATTGATTGCTCTTCCGATTCAGAATATGAAAAAATATTATTAGTTAAAGCAAGAAATCCAACTGGAAGAACAACCAATAAAGTACAATAAGTTAAGAAAATGCTCAAAGAATATGGTAAAAATGGTAAAATGTGTGGAACAACCGCACCCAAATCTCCAATAAAAATATATTGGCCCATTAAAATCAGAAAACTAATAAGTAATAAGGAAATTAAACCCCACATTTGTCTTTTCAATGGCTTTGAAACTTCTCCAAAAAGGATCTCTCTTAGAGAGTAAAAGCAAGATTTAATATCTTTTTGCATAGAAATTAAACTTGGAACAAGAAACAAAATAATAAACATACCAAAGCCCAAACCAAATACTAAGGTTACTACAGTGGGCTTCAAGAATTGAGCATCTTGAGAAGTTTCAAATAGGAGGGGTGCTAGACCAAAAACAGTTGTGAGTGTTGTGAGTAAAACAGGTCGAAGTCTATCACAAATACCATCAATAACAGGTTCCGCTCTATTTTCAGCCTCATATTCATTAATAGTAGACACCAAAACTATTGAATCGTTAATAATTATTCCTGTCATACCAATTAAGCCTATTACCGAGAAAAGAGACATAGGAATTTGCCAGAAATAATGCCCCCATATTGTACCTATCAGTCCAAAGGGAATTATTGCCATTACAACTAAGGGCCTAACCCAACTAGAAAAAACCCAGGTTAGCGCTAAATAGATTCCAAACAAACATAAGGAAAAACTAATGAGAGAATCATTTAGGAAATTTCTTTCCTGTTCCGCAAGACCAGTCATGATAGCTTGAATGCCAAAACGGCTAGTGACATTCGGCAATATATTCTCTTCAATTTTCTTAGTAATTTCTTCTGCTGCCTCAGGATTATCCTCAGAAATATCTCCAGTTACAGTAATACTATTCAGCCCATTTTCTCTATTTATAGTAGAGAATCCACTTTTTGCTTTTATAGACACAATGTCAGATAAAGAAACATAGGAGCCAGAATTTGATTTTAACCATGTTTTATAGAGAAACTCTGAATTCAAATCTTCCTTGGGAACCATAACCATTATTTTAGCTTCTCTGGGTCCGTCTGAATATGTTGCAGCCTCAATCCCGTTTAATCTACCATATAATTCCCTGGCTATCTGATCAGTCGAAAAACCTAGTGAAGATCCTTTTGGAGTAATTTCAAGAATTAACTCAGATTTATCGAAGGACTGAGTATCTTCAAGTCCTGAAACTTCTGGAAAGCCTTCTAACTCAGTAATCAAATATAGAGCAGCCTCCTTAATAATGCTTATATTATTTCCTAGCAATTGTATCGATATGGCGTCTCCCCCTGGACCTGAACGCCAACCTCGAAAACTAAGTGTCTCCAATAAAGGACTCTTGTTTACCTCGTCTTGCAAACTCCCAACATATGCAAAGGAACTATAGGGTCGCAAATCCGCATCTATCAATTCTACAGATATTGACCCTAATAAATCCTTATCCTTAAATTCTGAACCTGCTAAACCACGCCCAGAATTACCTCCAAGTTTAACTATTGAAAAAGTTATTGGGTAATCTCCGTGCTCTTCTTCATATTTTAATGCAACTCGTCTGCTGGCGTCCTCAAGTTCTTTAAGCATTGAAAACGTATCTTCTCTAGTTGCTCCAGGCAACATAGCAATATTTCCCGTCAAACCTCCTCGTTCAGGAGCATTAAAAAAACGCCACTTTACTTCACCAGTCAACAAAAGTGAGTACGATATAGTTAATAGAAGAATAGCGCTCGCCAAAAGAGGGTATCTCCCCAAAATTAAAATTCTTATAGTGGGTCTAAAATATTTCTCTCTAAACATATTAAAAAATAAATTAAAATAATGACTCGGATAATCATACCAGGGAATAGACTTTGAAGTTCTGGTTAAGGAATGTGCCATGTGATTTGGCAGAACTAAAAAACATTCCATAAGAGATGCAGCTAATACTACAACAACTGTAAAAGGGAGATCTCTTATAAGGCTCCCAAACCTACCTCCAATTAAGATTAATGCACTAAAAGCTAGAATAGTGGTTATTGTGGCAGTAAAAACTGGCATACTCATTCTTAAAGCACCATTTTCCGCTGCTTCATAAGCAGTTTCTTTTAATTGCCGCGATCTAAAGTCAGCATGCTCTCCGACAACGATTGCATCATCCACAACAATGCCTAGGCATAGGATAAGAGCAAAAAGGGAAATCATATTCAGTGTAATTCCAGAAACATACATAAAACCCAAGGCAGTTAACATCGCCGCCGGTATGCCGACTGCAACCCAAAAAGCAGTCTTCAAAGATAAAAATAAGAAAAGTAAAATAATTACGAAAAGTAAACCTGTGGCACCATTTTTTAAAAGTAAATTTAGTCTATTTGATATTGCTTCTGCTCTTGTGCCGGACAACTCAATTTCTACATTTTTTGGCAGTGTTTCTCTTAACTCTTGCACAGATTTCTCAACATCATTCTGAATTTCTATTGCATCTCCAGTGTCAGATCTATCGACCCTAATCGAGATTGCGGGATTCCCTCGCCTATAAAAGGCTACAGCCTCAGATCCCTGATTTACTTCTAAAATTGCTACATCTTGTAAATAAACTTTAGAGCCGTCTTTTCTCGAAATTACTGGGATCGATCCTAAGTCTTTTATGGATTTTTTCTCAATACCAGTTTTTAACCTCGCTACTCCACTAGATAAATCTCCTGCTGGATCTGACCTGGCCTCCTCATTAATCAGTGAAGCTATATCCCGAAGGTTAATATTATACTGAACCAGCTTTTCCTCTGGTATAAGCACATTTATAATTGGTGCTTCTATTCCGTTAGTACTAGTCCTACTAATTCCCTTTCTATAAATCTTTTGAGAGAACTCATCCGCATACGTTCCAAGCTGTTCCACAGATACTGGTCCCGAAATAATAACGTCAGTCACTTTATCTCGCCAGGCGATCCTTCTGATCTTTGGATCAGAGGCTGTTTCGGGCAGGTTATTTACTCCATCAACAACAGACTTTACTTCATCCCCTGCCCTGTCCATGTCCCAAGAATCTTCAAAGTCTAAAGCTATTCGCGCCTGCCCCTGACGAGAAGTAGAAACAATCTTTTCAAGACCCTCGACTCCAAGTAGACCTGGCTCCATTATGGAAATTATTCCATTATCTATGTCTTCTGGACCTGCACCATCCCAATTGACACTTACAACTATGGTATTAATTACAACATCTGGAAAAAATTGAGATCTGAGCCTGCTAGTAGCAACTAATCCCAAAACTATCATTAAGCCAAGTATCAAATTTGCCGCTGTTGCATGTCTAGTGAAATATGAAATAATATTTCCAAAAAATGAATTAATCTTGCGCTCCATTTAGCTACCCTTCATTCTTTGTTCCAATCTATCAATTAACTTTTTAGGTACCTTTTCCTTTTCCAACGTCTTTAATATTCGATCCTTAGCCGTATCGGGCATCCATTTGTTCTTCTTTATTCTCTCGATATAAAATTGTCTCTTTTCTTCATCAAGTTCAATAAATTCCTCTTCAACCTTTTTTATTTTACCAGTTGAATCTATTGCTTTATTCAAATCTTCCTTCCTTATAGGATCTATTCTAAGATCTGCTCCCAATTGTGGGGTCCTACGAATGACATATTCGACTCCTTCGGGAACATTCTTTAATACCAACTCATCTCCTTGCCTTCTAACCAGTTTTACTTCCAATTCTTCAAGCCTTCCTTCATCATTTAAAACCAAAACTTTATTATTAGGATCAACAGAAGATGCAGGCACAACAAAAACTGAAGTTAACTCTTTCTCTTTAATGATAACCTTTACAAAATCACCAGGCCTTAAGATTGTATTTGAAGATGTTTCCAACGACGCGAAAATTTTCTTTCCTGCGGCTCCCTCCATGACTTCTGACGCCATCCTAGTTATTTTTCCATTTATTAGAACGTCCCTATTTTCAAACTCTAGACTGACACTTACTGGCAGCCCAACCAAGCTCAAATTTTCATCAATTATTTTGTCAAAGTCAGCATTTGAAACTTGAAATGAAACTTCGAGAGCTAGTGGATCAATAAGAGTGCCAAGCCTTTCTCCAACCGTTATCAATCGACCCTTTAAAGCCGATACTTTTGAAATTATAGCATTAAAAGGAGCATAGAATTCTGTTTCTTTAAGCTGCCTCTCAGCTTTTTGAACAACGAGAAGTTGTTTTTGGTATGCAATTTCAGAAATTTTTTTTCTAGCACTTGCTTGAGAAAGAGCGCTTTCTCTTGAAAGCAACGTTTGTTCAGCAATAGCTACATTTAGTTCAGCATTTTCCACTACACTTTTTGTAACAATGTCATTTTCTGACAATTCGACCTGTCGATTAAAATTGTCTTGTCTCAATCTTAGTTGCTTTTCGGCAGATTTTAATTCACTCTCTGCTAAAATTAGGTTTGCCTCAGCACTTTCTCTTTCCGCCTGAAGTTCTTCTAAACCTATCTTAGCAAAATCCAAATCATTTTGAAACTCTACTGGGTCAATCACATATAATAATTCACCTTTATTAACCACAGCACCATCTCTAAAATTTTGCGATACAAAATCAATTCTCCCACCAACAGACGACCGCAACTCAAGTGAGTTCCAGCTCGCCACTTCTCCGTAGGAACTTATCTTTGGTAAAAAATTTGTGGATGTGAATTTTGCAACTGGAACTGCATAAGTTCTTTCTTGACTCCCTCTAAAACTAGGCCTATCTGCCCCTTCCTTTACGGTCGAACGAAGGACAGAAAATGATACCGCTACAAGCCCAAAAGTCAAAAATATAAGAAATAAACTTACAAGACTTTTATTTAAATAATTCAATTTTTTTTACCCAGTTAAAATTTAATGCTGACTAATAAAATAATCAGTTTTTAAGAGAAGGCCATACTATTTGAATAAAATTCATATATTTATTTACGTTTTTTGTGCTCGTCTAATCTTGGCAATATCTCTACTAGATTACATGGTCTATTTCTATAATCTAACTGTGTCACCAAAATTTCATCCCATGCATCCTTGCAGGCAGATGGAGATCCTGGCAGAGCAAACAAAAACTTACCATTCGAAATTCCAGCGCAAGCACGAGATTGGATAGCAGAAGCACCAATTTTCTTAAAAGATACAGCCGAAAAAACAGAAGCAAAGGCATCCACCTCTTTTTCATAAATCTGACGATGTGCCTCAACCGTAACATCCTTACCAGTCAGGCCTGTCCCTCCAGTTGAAATCACTACATCAACATCAGATCTATTTACTAGTTTAATAAGCTGATTTTTTATTTGATTGATATTATCTTTCACAACTAAATGATCAGAGCAGTTGTGACCCGAAGAAATTATTCTGTCTTTTAAGAAACTGCCTGACTTATCTGACTTGATATTTCTCGTATCGGAAATACATAAAATAGCAATTTTGAGTGGGATAAACTCCCTCTCCTTATTGAATGAATATTTTGTCATTTTCCCTGTCCAAGCAAACTTTTAATTTCCTTTAAAGTTTCCCAAGCAGTTTTTTTTTCGTCAGGAAAGTCAATTAATCTACTAGGAGAAGCTATCGTAAAACTCTTAGTTGCCTCCGGAATAATTTGATCCTCATTTGCACTTTTGGAAACATTAGCCAACATTCTAAACTTCTCAAAAAATTCAGTCATTATAACTAATATCTTTGGCTTTATTATTGAAAGATGTTTGGAAACAAAAGGATATATTAAGGCTAGATCAAGTTCTGAATTTTCTAAACTCGGTGGCAACCTCCATGGAAAAATGGGCACTGCATAAAGACTTTCTTCTTCTATAGAAAGTCCAATCGCCTTAAACATCTTATCGAAGATCGCACCTCTTTCTCCAGAGAAAATATTTTTTTCGAAAATTTCTTCGCGCCCTGGAGGGTCACACAACACCATCACATTAGCCCTTTGATTTCCAAAAGAAAAATTCATTTTATTAGAAATTTTGGGTGCGCTGAATTCTTCACATTTCTCCAATATCAATCTCAATTCTTCTATACTATTCACCCTTTTGGATAGTTCATCTAATTTATTTGTAGCGTCAAAACTTTTACTTTTCATTTTGTCTAGAGATATAGACCTGTTATGATTTACATTGAAAGACTCCAATTTATATGTATCTGAAGTTGAATCAAATCGGTTTACAGGACCCTCTTCATGAGCTTCATCAGCACCAAACTCTATAAGAAGATTCAAGGTTTCAATCTGATTCTCTAATTCCATTTTCTTATTCAAGTGATGACCCTCAGAAAAATATTTAAGCCCCTATACTACTCCGTTGCGAAACCGTAGCTTTCCAATTTAAAAGAAATTCCAAATGCTCAGGTATTTCAACTCTAATTGTCCTTAGGAAATTTACTGCTACTATTGCAGTAATGTCTGCTACAGAAAAATTAGGTCCAACTATAAACTGATTATGAGTCAATTGTTTATTTAATGTTTCTAGCCCAACTAAAACACGGGGTCTATTTGCTACAGACCATGCCTCGCACTGATCCTCTAAAACTGTCATTTTTGGATTGCCGTGCCTCAAAACAAAAGCGATCGGCCACAGCAATTCAAACTCCATCCGACGCTGCCACATTTCTACCAAAGATACTTCCAATTGTGTCCTTCCGAAAAGAGGTATTTCGGGATTTTCCATTTCAAAAAATCTGCATATAGCAATACTTTCTGTGAGAAAAGAGCCGTCAGAAAGCTCCAACACAGGAACACGATAAGTACCTACTTTTTCTTTATATTCCGTTTTGAAATGATCTCCTGCCATTATATCAATTTGATCATAAGGTATCTCTATTCCCTTTTCTGCCAAAAAAATTCTTACTCGCCTACAATTCGGGGCGGCTCTATTTTCAATTATTCGAAGTGCTTTTATTCTATCCATGATTAATCATATCCTTAACACTTGATAGAAGCAATCACTCCGAGTATACCTAAGAGAACTTTTCAAGGGTATTAAGATATTGATAGCTAAAAAGAATCTTTTGGGAATAGAGTTCTTAGAGCCGAGTGATATTTATGAAATTTTAGATAAAGCTAAAGGTTTCACACAGCAAGATCTATCTGGAAAAAGTGTCGCCCAAACACTTGAAGGTTACAATATAATTAATATTTTCTTTGAAAACTCAACTAGAACCCAAACAAGTTTTGAAATTGCGGGAAAAAGGTTAGGAGCCTTAGTTACTAGCATAAATGTAAAAGATAGTTCTATAAAAAAAGGTGAAACTCTATTTGACACCGCATTAACTCTAAATGCGATGAAACCTGATCTAATAGTCATCAGGCATCCTTATTCGGGAGCAGTACAGCTTTTATCTGAAAAAATTGATTGCTCTGTTATAAACGCCGGTGACGGAAAGCATGAGCATCCAACTCAAGCTTTGCTTGATGCTATGACCGTTCTCCGCAGAAAAAGCCGACTTAGTGGACTTACTGTCACAATTTGTGGGGATATTGCCCATAGCCGAGTAGCAAGATCAAATATTTTTCTGTTTGGAAAATTGGGAAATTCTATTAGGCTTGTAGGTCCAGCAACACTGGTACCAGACTGCTTTAAAGAATTTGGAGTTGAGGTATTTAATAATATGAGAGAAGGACTAAAAGGCGCTGATGTAGTCATGATGTTGAGGCTACAAAAGGAAAGAATGGATGGTGGTTATGTTCCTTCTGAAAGAGAATATTTTCATTTTTATGGATTAGATGAAGAGAAACTTTCACAAGCGAAATCAGATGCCATAATCCTTCATCCTGGTCCAATGAATAGGGGTGTAGAGATTGATAGTGAGTTGGCTGATGACTTAAGTCGATCAGCGATCCAAGAGCAAGTTGAAATGGGCGTCTCCATAAGAATGGCAGTTATAGAAAGCTTAATTGCACGAGTTATTGATAAATGATTACATTTAAAAATGTCCGCATTATTGATCCAGAGTCAAATCGGGACTCCTTGGGTTCATTAACTATAGATAATGGAATTATTGAAAAAATTGATGGACCGATTAAAGGTGAATCAATTGATTGTAAAGGTGCATGTCTAGCACCGGGAATAGTCGATATAGGCCCAAAGATTTGTGAACCTGGAGAGAGACATAAAGAGAGTTTTAGGACTGCTTCTGCGGCCGCCGCAGCAGGTGGAGTAACATGTCTTGTAACTCGCCCTGATACTTCCCCACCAATAGATACTCCAGAAATATTAGAGTTTTTTTTAACTAGAGCCTCAAATTCAGCAAAGGTAAAAATACTGCCAATGGTAACTCTGAGCAAAAATCTTTCTGGAAGGGAAATGAGTGAACTTGGCTTTATGAAAGATCTTGGAGCAATAGCTTTTTCTGAAGGACTAAATTATTTTCATGATACAAAATATTTTCAGAAAACCATGCAGTATATTAAAGCATTAGATCTTTTCATAATAGGACATCCGCAAGAAAATTCTTTATCCGAAGGTTCAGTAGCAACAGCAGGTGCTTTTGCTTCAAAATTGGGATTACCGAGTGTATCAACTGTGGCAGAGAAAATTGGTCTTGAAAGAGATCTGTCCCTGGCTTCTCTTACAGAAGTTAAATACCATGCAGACCAAATCACAACTGAGGAAGCTGTCGAAACACTTAAAAGATACAAAAAAACAAATGACCGAATTTCTGCCGGTACATCTATCCATCATATTTCCTTAAATGAGTTAGACATAGGTCCATATAGAACATTCTTTAAAATCACCCCACCATTGCGCTCCGAAAAGGATAGGTTAGCAGTGATTAATGGCTTAAAGGATGGAACTATAGATATAATTGGATCTTTTCACACACCTCAAGATGAAGAAAGTAAAAGACTCCCATATGAAACCGCTGCTCCTGGAGCCATTGGGCTAGAAACAATTCTTTGCTCAGCTTTAAGATTAACTAAAGATAAGATTTTTAATTTGCCCACTTTGTTTAAATTCTTATCTTTAAACCCTGCTAATTTAATTGGAGCACCATTTGGTAGAATTAGAGAAGGTAGCCCAGCAGATTTAGTCGTATTTGACCCTGATGAACCTTTTTTAATTGACAGGTTTAAATTAAAGTCTAAGTCGAAGAATACACCTTTTGACGAACAAACCATGCAAGGACGCGTCCTAATGACATACGTTAATGGAGAAGAAGTTTTCCGGAGATATAGTTAATGCTCCCTGACTTACTTAGGATTGGTGCGGCGGCACCTGGATTTTATCAAGCTTTACCATGGATTCTTTCGATTTCTGTAGCCAGCTACCTATTAGGTTCTATTCCTTTTGGAATAATATTCTCCAAGTTATTCAAATTAGGTAATTTGTCAGAAATTGGTTCTGGGAATATTGGCGCAACAAATGTGCTTAGAACTGGAAATAAATTTGCAGCGTTTCTTACACTCTTTTTAGATGGGTTTAAAGGATTCCTAGCAGTTTATATATTTTATAGTTTTCTTGGGCTTACCGCGGCTCAATTTTCTAGTATTTTTGTCTTCCTAGGACACTTGTTGCCAATATTTAATAAATTTAAAGGCGGTAAGGGAGTGGCTACTTTTTTAGGGATAATTATGGCGTTAAACTTTTGGTTATTCTTCTATGCTGGCCTAATTTGGCTTATATTAGCATTTTTATTTAAGCGGTCTTCCTTATCTTCCCTTTTTTCAAGCTCCTTCACTTTAATTCTAGCCTTCCCGCTTGGCCTAGAGAATAATTTTTGGGTTTTGATACTTCTTGTTATTGGAATATTTGTTTCGCATAGAACAAATATTGTTAGACTTTTTAATGGTTTAGAACCAAAGATCGGTGAATAAATTTATCCTTCAATAGCTATGTTCAAGGTAAATCCTACGTAAATCTTTTTCCCACCGGCCCCAGTAGTTTTCAAGTAGTTTATCAGCGAGGGTCTGTCTTGCTTCAACTATTTCAAATAAAGGATCTAAAAAATGTGCCTCATCTCTAAGCCCGCCTGAAGAATTT
>MDTC01147422.1_pt1 | contig 10935 bp, 3 predicted proteins | sample 811181 | NCBI WGS metagenome assembly MDTC01 (sample SAMN05326644, study PRJNA326480) | marine metagenome | isolation source: seawater | place: Pacific Ocean: North | collected 2011 | reverse complement strand
AGAAAAAACATTACATCTATTAAAAAATCCGAAATGGCTAACTATTAAAGAAGGTCGAGGAGGAAAGAATGGATTTTTCACTGATAATAAAGACAGCTACTACAAAAAAGTCTCTTTGAGTTCTAATTATGAAAATTCTGCTGGATTTAAAGCCAAAAATAGAGAAGATTTAATGTATGGAACTTTTACTTTGGACTACTCAGTTCTAGAAAAAAAAATTACTCAAGTCGCATTATTTGTTCCTGAAATAAAAGAATTAGATATAAATATTATATCTAATTGTGGAGAAAATTTTAACAGTATAGAACAATTATATTTATTAGAAAGAGATCTAGTATTAATTAGAAAATTCAATAATAAAAAAAATTTTTTGAAAGATATACTAGTTACAGTCCCTTCAGTCTATAGAAAAATCAGGCAAGCTCATGAGTATCTATGTAATTAGCTATATTTAATATCTACTTTTTCTCCAGTGGAAATTGATTTATAAATAGCATCTATAATTTTCATGTCTTTTAATCCTTCCTCACCGTAAATATTTTTTGCTTTAGTGCCACTTAATATACTATATGCAATACCATCCATATGTAATTGCTGTTGATTAACTTCTTCGAAATTCATAGGTTCTCTTTTAATACTTCCTTTAATTGAACCATATGAGTACGCTGGACTTAATTCTACATAACCATTTTCAGCAGCGACATATAATCGCTCAATATAAGAAGAATAAGTAGTAATACAACTTGATACTGCGCCAGAGGGAAATTCCATTTGCCAAAAAATAGTTTCATCAACTTCACTAAATTTAATATTATCTGTTTTATACTCTTGAGCTGTAAGAGCTATAGGATCTTGTCCAATACTGTATCTGGCAGCTTGAATTGCATATATTCCTACATCCATTAATGCCCCTCCTCCAGACAAACTATGTTTTAATCTCCATTGAGATGGATCACCAATTTTAAAACCAAAACTCCCTTCAAAAATTTTAACCTTACCATAAACCTCTTTTTGCCCTATTCTTGCAGCTTCTATATTATGTGGCTCATAGTGAAGTCTATAACCAATAAAAAGTTGTTTTTTTACAGCTGAAACAGCATCTATCATCTCTTGGGCTTCCAAAGCATTAACTGCCATCGGTTTTTCACATATAACATGTTTCCTGGCTTTAGCTGCTCTTATGGTATATTCCTTATGCATTGAATTAGGAAGAACTATATAAACTATATCAATTTCAGAATTATTGACAATAGAATCAAAATTTTCATAATTATAGATATTTTTTGGCGAAAGATTATATTTTTTTTTCCATTTAACTGCCTTTGAAGGAGTTCCTGTTACAATACCTTTTAATTCACAAAATTGTGAAATTTCTAAAGCAGGCGCTAATTGGTAGGTGGAATAGCGGCCTAGACCTACTAAAGCAATTCCTAATTTTTTTTTATTAGTCATTGCATAATTATTCAAGACTTCTCTACTAAATACAGGAGTCCCAATTGCTATAGCTCCTAACCCTCCTATCAACTGTTTTGAAAAATTTCTTCTACTTCTAAAGTTATTTTTATCTCCCATAAATGATTATTTAATTTTAAAGTTAAAAAATAAGATCAATTTTCAAATTAATAATATTTTTTCTTTGAAAAAAAATAGTCTAGTGAAATCTTACCAGGTCCACTTATTAAAATAATAGTAAATCCAGTTAAAAATAAAATAGCTGGTTCCATTTTTCTAAATGGATCTGCTGAATGAACAATAAAAGCAGCAATAAACATTGTAACAATAGGGAAAAGAGATAATACCCTAGTTTTATATCCAATAATTATAAAAAAAGGAACTATTAATTCAGAAAAAACAGTTAAATAAAGAGAAAGTTCTTTGCCTAATCCAATAGGATCTGCAAATCTAATTTTATCCTCAAAAAGCCTGTTAAATTTTGGTAGTCCATGTGTCATTAATAAAATCGAAAAAACAACCCTGGCTATAAATATTGAAATATCATTTAAAGATGTTTTCATTAAAAAAATTTAATATAAATTTATTTTTTTATTACTAATTCAGAAGTTTTAACTGTACTAGAACCCGTAACTTTAACTATGTAAGAGCCTTGTTTGGCTTGATCTAAATGTATAGAAATAATTCTATTAGATTTAGAAAGAATATGATCTGACATATGAATCAATCTTCCATCAGAGGCAAAAATTTCAACAATTATATCTCTATCTTCACCATCTACATAAATTGAAATATCCTGATTAAATGGATTTGGTGTTATTTTAATTTTATGAGAATTAAAGTAAGTCTCTTCAAATATTCCTTGACATTCAATCCCTGTTGTTATTTTAACATGATTGTATCCCTTGTCCATTTCTAATGTTACAATTTCTTCATTTGTTTGTTTTGTCTTCCCGTTATGAGTAATATTATAAACATCCCCTCCCGATAATTGATAAGTCTTTTTAGTTTTAGAACTAGCAGATTTATTTGTTACTGATAATGGTTGAGGTTCATTAATATTAACTTCGTAACATCTTTCATATTCAGATGATGGTACCCCTTCAACGGTAAAGCACAATGAATAAGCTCCGGCAGATAATCCCTCTAAGCTAAATGTTCTATCAGTAATCACTTGCGTTGAATTGGAAGCCCCCGTAATAGTTAAATTATAAGTATGTGTTATATCTCCAAAAGTGCATATAATTTCATTATTTCCTATACATTTTTCCTTTTTCTGAACCGTTATATTTTCTGAAGGTAGATAGAAAATCGTACACCCTTGTAAATCAACAATTTTTCCTAAATCAGTGTTTGGGCAAGAATCTGAAGGATTCCAAACTCCATCATGATCTTGATCATCTGAAACATCTCCAACTCCATCACCGTCACTATCTGCCTGATCAGGATTCGACGTGAATGGGCTATTATCATCCACATCATTTATTCCGTCTCCATCAGAGTCATTTAAAGAGCTGACTGAAACAGTTTGAATTTGAACTGCAGTTGAAGCTCCTTCAGGAACAGTTATTTGAGTTTGATTTACAACTACAGGTACATTTGGATCTCCATCGCTAACATTCGTATTGGTAACTTCAACCTCATAGATATTATCTCTATTATGATCTAATGGATTTTCGAAATCAGGAGGAGATAAAAAGTCTAAATAATCATCAGACTCCGTGCTTCCAGTACTGTCACCGTCTCCTGGGCCTCTATTTTGAGCTCCCCTTTGACGAATAGTAAATAAATCTTTATCCGCACCACCAGTAATTTCTTTTTTAATTTTCCATTTTCCTACGCCACCTTTATCTTTAACATTAGGGTTATAATAACGTGTATGATACCCCTTATCAGTTTGATTATTTTCAGCATTTGTTGGAACATTAAATACAGATATAGAAAAAGAAGTTATCGAAAAAGTATTAGGGACATCTATAACCTGAATTATTAATGGTTTGGTAACCTCTTTTATGCCATTACTTGCGGTAATGTCAATAGTATGTGATTTTTTATCTTCATAATCTAAAGGGGTAACAAGATATAGATCATTTCCATTTCTAAGCTCAACTAAATTTTTATCTTTTCCTCCTATTGAAATAGTGTAACTTAATTCCTGAGGATCAACAATATCTAAAGCTAAAATCAATGTTTCAACCTCTACACCTTCAGATAATAGTAAAAGAGGTAATTTAATTCTTGGAGGTTTAATAGCACAACCCTTTTCATTTACAGGTTCACCACTTTTAGTTTTTGGACATTCATCTTCTTCATTTAAAACTCCATCTAAATCTAGATCCAAATCTCTAATAGAACATCCTTCTTCATTTACTTTTTCACCAATTAAAGTGTTACGACATTTATCTTTTTTATTTGGAACACCATCCTGGTCGGTGTCGTTCTGTAACTTTGAACATCCGTTTTCATCAACCTCCTCGCCAAAGGGAGTCCCAGGACATTGATCTCTATTATTTAGAACGCCATCTTCATCATCATCTTTTTGTGCAAAACCACATCCATTTTCATCAACCCCATAAGTGTAATCTGAGGGTGTATTAGGACATAAATCATCTCTATCTAAAACACCATCACCATCCTGATCAGGCAATAAAAGAGTTGTCTTAGTAAGTCTTGATGAATTCCCTTTAGAATCATAAATTAAAGCCGTAGAACTAACTGTTATGTTTTGTTCCGAACCTTGAGCATTATTTACGCCAAAAGTTAGAGTATATTTCAATCCCCCAATAGACTTCACAATATTTGAAGGAGTAGAACTTACAAGTGTTCCAGAGCCTGTACCTGATAAAGAAAGTCCAAAAGAACTTGCTTGTAAGCTTCCTGAGGCAGTTCCTGTTGTAAAGACTTGTTCATTTAATTTTACTTCTATAGTCGAGGTACTCAATAGTGTTAATTCGGTAATTATCGGACCTGATCTATCCTTTAATGTGATTTGTTGAAATGCTGTAGTGGCTGGATTCCCCTATATATCAAAAATAGAATTCTGTGCAGGCTGTATATTTAAAAGTTCATTCCCATAAGCAGTTGGAGAAGCATTTAAACTCACTCCTACTATGTATCTTGTAGAGGTTGATCTAGCACTGTTATTTAAAGGAGTTCCATCTAACCAGTACCAACCCCCCGCACCCTCAGAATAATCTGAAGCAGATGAATTTTGAAGAATCCCTATCCAAGTAGAACTAATGCTATTTCTTATAGAATACAAGTAATTATATTCTTCAGTAGAATTAATTATCAAAAGATTTCCTCCAGCATTTTGTGCAGCCTGTTTGGCATTTGCAAAATTTGATGAAGATGTTGATTTAAAATATGCTGTTCCATAAAAATTACCAACGTAATTGTATCCTGATGGAGTAGCCGTAGCTGAGGGAATCTCCAAAACATGAGCTCGAGAACTATTTTCTCCAAGATCATTTAATTTACCACCGACGAATTCTCCATGATTTTCTCCAGAGGATCCATTTGGTTCGCCACTGCTCCAATGTTGACTAAAATCAAAATTATTTAACTTAATTATACTTGATGGGGTAGTAGAGGCAAGAGTTGCTTGTCCTCCACTTAAATAAAGATCTAAATCATTTGCAGCTAAAGTAGAAGTAGAACCTGAAGATCCTCCATAAACAGTTTCATTGAATGAAATAGTTATTGAACTATTATCTGAATTAATACTATCAATTGAAATAATGGAAGGTGCAGAATTATCTATACTAAAAGTAATGCTGTTTGATCCGCTATAAGCATTCCCAGATAAATCAGAACCTGAAAACGTAACTATAGCATCTCCATTATACGTATCAGGCACATCCCAATTATAATACCATGTTGTTCCTGTAACAGAAGAACTTGAATTAGTAGTAGAGGCAGTCATTGAACCATTAGACAAAATTCCACCTGAAATATTAATTTTAGGACTATTAGCAGCCATTGGTTCACTAAAGGTTACCGTTATTGAAACTGTGGAAGATCCAGATAAAAGATGATCCTCATCATTATCATTTATGCTAACAATTGTAGGGGGGAAAGAATCTGGTAATAATAATTCTGAAGCTGATAATTCCCTATTATAATACTTAATAGTAGATATGTGACCATAAAAAGAACGATTACTTGGACCAGGTTGTACTCCTTGTGAAGCAGCTTCAGAAGTAGTCCCTACCCATCCAAATCTAGGAGTTTCACCATCAGTATGATTTGAAATTGGTTCAAACGTATTAGTAACGGTATGAACAAGAGCTCCATCAATATAATATTTTAATCCCCCCGCTTGATTAGCTTTAAAAGTTACAGCGACATCATGCCAATTATTATCTCTAAGATCCCCAGAATACGTTCCAGCAGCATCAGTATCTTTAGTTCCTTGGCTATTAGTAAAATGAAAAGATGGTTTTCCTGCCGAATTACTAAGTCCTGATTCACTATTTGTAGATCCTATCGTGTACCTCCAAACAGCACTTCTGTCAAAAGAGATAATTGCATTTTCTAAATCATTATTATGATTAGGAATTTTAATCCTTGCTATAATACTTAATTCATTAAGCTGATCTGAAGGACCTGAAACATAATTTAATCCTGTAATATATACTCCATCATTTACAGTAGCATCACTAGGGAAATAAATTGCTTTCTCCTCAGAATCATATGACATTTTGGATCCACTAAATACTCCTGTATATCCATTTCCACTTAAATCATTTACAGTATTAGTGGAGTTTTGAGAATTATAAGAACTCGAACTATTAAAGTCATAATAAAGCAATAAATTATTATTCAAGCTGACCGTATTAGAACTTTGAATTGATGGGGCAGGATTCCCGATAGGGTCATAAATAGAATTCGATACAGGATTTATAGTTAACACTTCGGAACCATTAGCAACTCCAACTAGTGGAATTCCTAAAGTAATCGTATGGGTTGCTTGGCTAGAATTATTAAGTGGTGTTCCATCAGCCCAATACCATCCTCCAGATGGTTCAGAATAATCTGCAGCAGATGCATTTTGTTCTAACCCTATCCATGTGTTGTTAGCATTATCTACGTTAGTCCCATTAAATGAGGGGTAAATCGAAAATAAAAAATCATACTCTGCTTGAGAGTTAATAACTAATAAATACCCCCCGGCAGATGCCGCATTAGATTTCGCTTGAGTATAGTTAGTGTTTGAATTACTTAAGAAATAAGTATGACCATAAAAAGATCCTAGAAGGGTATAGTTAGAAACAGAAGTAACTCCATTTTCAAGTTCAAGAATAGATTTTATTGATAAATTATCATTATTATCGCTAACGATAAATTTTCCAAATTCAACTGCTGAATACCCTCCTAAATGAGCAAAATTTTCTCCACCATTACTATTTGATGGATTGTTTTGTTGCCATGTTAGCCTATTATCTAACTGCTCATTAAAATTGGTTACTCTAACATTTCCCGAATGTGAAATTGAAGTAGGAATAGTGCTTGAAAGTGTTGCAGTACCACCACTAATGGAAAGACTAAAATCATTTACATTTAATTGCGTTGTTGTTCCAGAAGATGTCCCTGATAAAATTTCATTAAAATTAACCTTAACAGTGGTGTTATCAGGATTATAGATTTGTGATGAAATTATATTGGGTCCAGATTCATCTAGCTGATCTCTAACCCTAGTTCTTAAAGTAATTGTTTCACTTGCAGAATTACTATAAGCAAATCTAATATCCACCTCATATATATTATCTTCATTACTATCTTGAGGATTTTCAAAATCTCTTGGGGTAAGTGATAATTGAATGCTTCCTGTATGGGATGAAATAGTGCTCGATGATAAAGTATAATATTGCGCATCAGGGCCAGAAATAGAATATGTTATAGGCTTATCATCCATTACATGGATTGCTGCATCTTTTAAAGTATTTGTTGAAGCAGATGAAATATTTTCATAAATAACCATAGTCTGAGTTACATTTTCATTAGTTGCAAAAGCAGTTATTTCTAATAAATGTTTATAAGGATCTGTTTTAGTCTCATCGGTCCATACATTGCTTTGCGAGCTAAACTGACTTCCAGAGCTAGAAGGATCTTTAGTGAATAAAACCCCATTTTGATTAGACCCAGATGGCTGATCACTTCTCCATGGAAGATAAGTTTGGGTAACTCCATCGGTTGATGTAATCCATGGTGCACTGTCGTTTGCTTGAGAAACCCCAATCCAGACTTCATTCAAAGAACTAGAAGCAAGCATACTTCCCACTGCTTGATTTTCCTGTTGATTTGAAATTACAGTCAATCCACCAAAAGCATCAATCGAATTAATTGCAGCGGTAGCTGAAGCATTTGCACTATCCCATCCTGTGGCATTATTAGATATAAAATACAACTTGTCATTTAAAGTTCCTAAAAACATATAACCATCCAGAACTGGTTCTATTACATTAGGAGATTCTGAATCCCATAATTGAGTAGTATTTGAAGTTTGATTTGTCCCCGCAGGATTTCCATCAATATCATATATAGCATTTGCGTTTACTCCCACTGTTATTGTCTCTTGACCATTTGCTGCTGTAGCTAAATCAAAACCTATTTCATAATTAGTATTTTTCAAGCTATTATATACTTTCAAATTCTTCCAGAATCCTTTAAATACCTCTCCATTAGAATAATTAGTATTGGTAAGTACCTCATCGAAAGTTGCGCCTTGACCCTCAGCGGTAAATGTTACTGTATCAGATGTAGATCCAACTGTTTTAACAAGATTATTATCTATGTATAATTTAATAACCCCAAAATCATACTCAATTTTTCCTTTGTACCATCTATTTACCACTAAATGGGTACTGGTATCGTAGCTAGTACTAGCGTTATTATATAAAATTCCGGGATTACCAGAACTATTAACATCAATTCCTAACCATCTATAACTAGTTCCTGCAATAATAACAGGCCTATTAACGTTGTTCTCCATTCTAAATTCTAACTCTATGGCAAAACTTTTTGTTCTGTCAACGTTAATACTAGGAGTCTTAAGTGGTCCTGTTCCAGCAGATGAATTATGATATAACCCATCGCTATAAACTCCATTATAACTATAATAATTTGTGGTTGAATTTGTAGTTGAGTCTGTAAGATTAGCATGATTTCCTGTTATATCATTATAAAAAGTTGCCGAAGAATTATTATTCACAAAAGGGTAATGAGCTAATAAATTTCCCGTTTTTAAATCCACATAACTAGGAGTAGTACTTGCCAATGAAGCTGTTCCACCACTAATGGATAAAGTAAAATCTGAAGGGTTAAGTGTGCCAGAAACTACTCCAGAAGAAGGGTTACTCGAGGTAAAAACCTCTTCACTAAAGGTCACCAATACCGATCCATTATCATTATGATTTAAAATCGTTGAAGTAATAAAAGGAGGTGTAGAATCAGAGGTAAGAAATCCTCTATATAAAGTCATGGAATTCACCTGATTTCCTAAAAGGGTTTCCCCGAGGGAATAATTCAATGACATATTATTGGCTAGAACTATTTCATTACCAGCACTATTAATAACAGATTTAAACTTCTGCTGAGAGATCAGCAAAAGAGGAAAGAAAATCAATAAAATTAATAGTCTGTTTTTCAAAATACTTTAATCTTTATTGTTCTATGTTAATTTGTTCCATATCCTATTTTGATACCATGAACATACATAATACCGGTGTTTGTATCTCCATATGTTTGAGGTTGATAATCATATCTAGCAAATTTTACAATAACTAATCCATCATCAGGAGAATTACTACTACTATAGTCTGCAACAGTTAATGAAAAAGTATGTTTATAAAGTTTGTATGCTGTTGCTGGAGTTACATATTTGCCTCCTGAAGCAGAAGCAATATTTACGTCCCCTTGACCATATCTTTTAGCCCCCGCTTCAAAGTTGATTTGACCATCCGCTGCAGTGGCACTATAATAAAGTGAAACGGTTAAATTTCCGCGATTCCAATTTGAAGGCATCATAAGAGAAAATAATACATACCCTTCATTAGTGCCCCCTCCATTTCCAAATGGTATAAGTTTAATCGTATAACCTGGTGGATAAGATACATCAACACTTGTTTGTACCATATGCGGATGAATTAAAATTTCACTAAGTCTTGCTGTTGTTGATGCTGATAAAGTGGAAGGTAAATTGGTAAGCCCTGCACCAGAACCTACAAATTTAGTTGCCGTAACTGTACCAGCTACAGCTAATCCAGTTGAAGAAACTACCCCTGAGGTTTCTACCAAGGTAACTGCAGAACTCCCCAATTGAATAGAGTTACTAGCTATAGCAATTGAATTAGCTCCAATAGCCGTGGCATTAGTAAGATTATTTGCACTAACATCGGCAGACGTACCTATGGCAGTATTGTAAGATCCGGTTGTATTTAGATCAAGGGCATCATCACCTACCCCTGTATTAAAAGATCCGGTTGTATTATTACCCAAAGAAAATTGTCCCAACCCTGTATTAGAAATCCCAGTGGTATTTTCTTTTAAGGCATTAGCTCCAAAACCAGCATTGTGAACAGCATCTGTATTATCTTGAAGAGCCCTAAATCCAAAAGCGGCATTATAGCTTCCAACTGTATTATACATTAAACTACCATCTCCAACCGCGGAATTTCCTTCCCCCCCCTGTGAATCCTTTAATGCCTCTGATCCTATTGCAACATTATAATTTGCATTAAGATTAGACATTAAAGCCTTAAAACCAATTGCAATATTATTATCCCCACCGTGTGAATTTTTTGATGCATCAAAACCAAGAGCCACATTATTTGTTCCCGTAACTAATGTTGTCAAAGCATTTTCACCAATGGCCACATTTTTTGATCCTGTTGTATTAGCTCTAAGGGCTCTTGTTCCAACCGCAACATTATTGCTAGCAGTGGTATTCGCCTCTAAAGCGCCATATCCTATTGAGGTATTGTTGTCTCCAGTGGTATTTTGTTGAAGGGCATGATTTCCAAGTCCCACATTAAACTCCCCTGTCGTATTTCCTGCAAGGGCAGCATACCCAAAAGCTACATTTTCAATTCCTGTAGTATTGGCTGTTAAAGCATTATATCCAACAGCATTATTTTGATCTCCAGTGGTATTGGAATTTAAAGCATTTGCACCAATAGCAACTCCAGATGTTCCAGAAACATTTGCTGAAAGAGCAGTTCCAATAACTACATTATTTTTAGAATCTACAAATCCTGTTCCTAAAGAAGTACCAAGATTTGTAAGTCCAGAACCATCACCTACAAATTTAGTTGCCGTAACTGTACCAGCTGCAGCTAATCCAGTTGAAGAAACTACCCCAGCGGTTTCTACCAAGGTAATTGCATAATTCCCAAGTTGAATAGTGTTACTAGCTGTAGCAATTGAATTAGCTCCAATAGCCGTGGCATTCCAAACATTATTTCCACTAACATCGGCATACGT
>MDTC01086945.1_pt1 | contig 10935 bp, 9 predicted proteins | sample 811181 | NCBI WGS metagenome assembly MDTC01 (sample SAMN05326644, study PRJNA326480) | marine metagenome | isolation source: seawater | place: Pacific Ocean: North | collected 2011 | reverse complement strand
TTGGAGGTTCTAATGAAACAGATCAGGACATCGAAAGCACTGGCGTCAAGGCGATGCTTAATAATGCCATATCTTATGAGCGTCTCCCTATGTTGGAAGTTGTTTTCGACCGTTTGGTAAGTCTTATGTCGACATCTCTTCGTAATTTCACTGCTGATAATGTCGAGGTGTCCATGGAAGCTATATCTTCTACCCGTGTTGGTGATTATCTAAATGCAATATCTTTGCCGGCAATGATAAGTGTCTTCAAAGCTGAAGAATGGGATAATTTTGGCCTTATTACTGTGGACTCAGCCCTGACATACTCTATGGTTGACGTGTTGCTTGGTGAGCGCCGGGGCTCTACAGCTCTTCATGAGGGGCGCCCCTATACGGCTATTGAACGCTCGTTGGTGGAGCGTATGGTCCATGTCACATTGTCTGATTTGACTATCTCCTTTGAACCTTTAAGCCCGGTTACTTTTCAATTTGAAAGGCTAGAAACAAACCCAAGGTTTGCAACAATTTCAAGACCGTCAGATGCAGCTATCGTCGTCAGGTTACGTGTTGAAATGGGAGATCGAGGAGGGCGCATGGAAATGCTTCTCCCATATGCAACGCTAGAACCGGTTCGCGAGTTGCTGCTGCAGATGTTCATAGGTGAAAGCTCTAGTCGAAATTCCTTATGGCAAACCCATTTGGCAGAAGAATGCTGGTTGACAAAGGTCGATCTTGAAGTTGTTCTTGATGAGTTTTCCATGAAGCTTAATGAGGTTTTTTCCCTCGAGGTAGGGTCACAATTGATCTTAAGTGCGACCCCAACTTCAAAGGTTATATGTCGCATTGGTGAAGTGGAACTGTACTCTGGCTCAATGGGTCGCAAAGGTGAAAAAAAAGCTGTTAAGATTGAAGAACGACTACTGACTGACGAAGAGGGCTAAAATTGATGTTGTCATTGGGCATAGAAATCGCGTTTGCCATATTGCTGATTACGACAATTTGTTATGCAATCATACTAAATCGTAAACTAGGTAATTTGCGGCAGCATAAGGAAGAACTTGAGCGCCTGGCCATGACTTTCAGTCAGTCTACTATTCGGGCCGAAGAAGGTGTTCAACGTCTAAAAAACAGCACTGCTGAAATGCAAAAGAGCATTGTCAAGGCACAATCTCTCCGGGATGATCTGGTTCTGATGATTGATAGGGGTTCGCTCACTGCTGACCGTCTTGAGGAGGGTATACGTAGCAAAAGACCCCGAACAATTGAAACAAAAGCGTCAGGTCATAAAAATTTGTCAGGACCATTTGATACTAATCCTAACCAAGTTTCTGCCCATGGTGAATTCGGCAATGATGGCAAAGAAAAAGCAAAACAACCACATGAACATATCAAAAAGGTAAGCCGCGAAGAACAAAAGTCGCAAGCCGAAAAAGATCTTATCGAAGCCCTTCGGCAGGCGCGTTAGAATACGATTAGAGGATAAAATAGACTATGAAAATTCGTTTTCTTTCGGCAATGATTTTTATCACCGTGCTAATGTTAAGTGTACGTGTTGGTAACATCTGGGATGATGTAATCAATATCCTACGTGGTAATGTCCCAGTTGAAAATGCTGTTTATGTGACGAGCGCCAGAGCCCAGTCTGAGGGAGATGCGGCAGATGATGCTCCCGGAACTGAAAGCGCTGAAGTTGAGGAGGCTCCTCCAAAAGAAGAAGCCAAGATTGAACAGGTTCCTGTCGAGGCAGATGATTCAGATGCGGCTTCTCGGCTGATTAAGAATGATCCTGCCTTGCTGACTCAAGCTGAAATTGACTTGCTTCAACGCCTTGCTGAACGTCGAGAGACACTGGAGGCTCAGGAAAAAGAAATGTTGATGCGAGAGGGCCTACTGCAGGCGGCTGAGGAGAGAATTGATAAGAAGATCGCTGAACTGCAAAATTTCCAAGACACCATTGAGAAGTTGGTCAAAGCCTATGATGCTGACCAAATTAAAAAAATTGAAGGTCTCGTTAGGATTTATGAAAATATGAAGCCTAAGAATGCCGCACGTATCTTTGAAGAATTGGATATGGGAACTCTACTTATGGTTACAGAAAGTATGGGGGCGCGCAGACTTGCTCCAATCATGGCGAAAATGGACCCAGCAAGAGCCACAGAAATAACAGTTGAATTGTCGAGATTGAGGAAATTACCAAGTGAGGCATTAAAAGTGGGCGGTTAATATACAAAATATAAAATGTACTTGCCCCTGTTTCAGTTGGGCAAATATTCTTAAGAGGTGAAATGCAATCGCTTAACAGTTGCCTCTAATTTTTTTTAATTCTGTATTTTTGCAAGTTGATGGCAAGAAAAAGAATTTGATGATCAAGATATTGGAAAATTGATGACTGCAAAAAACAACATCTCGGAAGATCATAGTTCCCAAGAATCTAACAGCCAACTGACTGGCAAACTAGCCTGGTTTGTATATTGTGTGGAAGGTAAAATAGCTAGACTGCCTAGCTTTTTTTCAAAGCTAGGCTTATCTGCGTTTGAGACGATTAAAAAGACGTTTACTAAAAAAAATGCCAGAAAAATGATAGACAAACTTTCTTTAAATGTCCCGCAAGCCACTGACAAGAATATATTTAAAATGGAAATCAACGCATTATTTGCTTGTTTCAACTAGGACCTGATGCCCTTGCAAGAGGAGTTTGACGATCCAACAGAAGATGAAGATAAGGGCGGGGAAAGTAGTGTTGCGCTTTTCCTTGCATTGATGCTTCTTGTCCTTGCTTTTTTTATTATAATGGTCAGTATTTCCCAAATTAAAATTGCTAAGTCGAAGGCGGCCTTGAAAAGCATTGCCACTACTTTCTCAAGCGTTTCCCCCACCAGCACGCAGTTGACGTTTGTCAGCAATAGTAAGGGAGAGGCCGATGTGGGGCAGCAGTTTCAGAGAGAGGTAACCAATATTTTTTCGACTGTTATTCAGGTTACTTCTGCTGAAATAATCAAGCCAGGGCGCCTTATGCGAGTAGAGCTAGACTCTGATGTCTTATTCAAAAAAAATAAAGCCGAAGTACAAGAGATAAATCACCCATTTCTCGATCGTGTTGTGGCTACGTTGAGTGCTCGCCCTCCAGGTTTTCGCTTTGATATGGAGTTTATTATAGGCAGTCCCTATCAAGAGGAAAATATCATGCCTGAAAATCAAACTCTTGAAATGTCCCGGGCTGGAGAGTTTGCACGGGCTATGCTGTCACGAGGGGTCCCGCCTGACAGTGTTTCAGTCGGCATTAATCCTGGTGATCCCAAAAAAATTAGTATTTGGTTCTATGTACGAAGTAGTGAGGATACGTACCTCAAGTTTGTTCATCCAAATGAAGGAGAGGCCAAATGAGTGGTGATCTCTCCAATCAGGAAGAGATAGGAGATCAGTCAACTGTTTCTAAAACGGATCAGAGTTGGATGCTCATATTCACGGATCTAGTCTCGCTTATGCTAACTTTTTTTGTGTTGTTATTCTCCATGTCAGTTGTCAAGGTTGAAGCGTGGAATAATATAGTTTCTGCATTATCTCAGAGTCTCAAGCCATCTGAGCGTTCGGCACAATCAGAGGCGGCATCAAGCTTTGATATTTCAACCTTAAGCATGCGTAGAGCAATTAATCTTGATTATTTAGCCTCTGTTCTGGAAAAGGTGATGGCAAGTGATGAGTTGCTGAAAAATGCTCAATTAATGCGCCTTGAGGACCGGCTGGTCATAGGATTACCTGGAGATCGTCTTTTCCTCTCTGACAATGCTGTGCTCTCATTAGATGCTACAAAAGCACTGTCTAATCTTGGAGGTGTACTCCGCAACATTGGAAATCAGATTGGAACGAATGGTCACACGGACCCGACGCCATTAACAGGAAGTCAATATACCTCTAATTGGGAACTCTCTATGGGTCGAGCTACAGCCGTGGCCAATGCCCTCAAACGTTTCGGCTATAAAGAAGATATTATTTCTTTTGGATATGCTTCCGGCCGCTTTATGGAGCTTCCTGATATACCAGACGCAGAGCGTCGTGTGATGGGTAGACGTATCGATATTGTTGTTTATCCGACTGTTGGGGGCTTCTGATGCGGGGTGGTTTATGTTTCAGTTGCTTAAGAGTTTTTCTGGTGATTTGCACGGTTCTTCATCTTTCTGTAGGTCCAGTAAATGCTGAGTCGGTCAAGGTGCGTGCTGCCGCCCATGATGGTTATGGCCGTATTGTCTTTAATTGGCCAACGCTTGTGCCCTTTAAAATAAAAACAGTTGGCGATCAACTCATCGTCAGCTTCAGCTCTCCTATAGAGCCATCTCTTTCTGGGGTAGTACGAAATCTGTCTAAATATTTGAGTGGGGCCGTGGCTGGAGCTGATGGACGTAGTGTGGCATTCACCATGAAAGAAGATTTTGATGTTTATGGCTTCGATATGGGAGCAACCATAGTTGTAGATATCACGGATGCAATCCTGACAAAGAAGGTCGCCAATTCAAGAAAAGAAAAGGTTTCAAAACAACCTGCTGAAGCACCAACAAGTGGCCCTATAATTAAGGTCAGAAGTGGAATTCATGATGATTACACTCGCATTGTATTTGATTGGCCAACCAAGGTGCCTTACAAATTTAGGCAGACGGCAGGACAGGCCACTGTTGTATTCTCGAGTCCAGCTCGCCTTGACATTAGTAGTGTACAGCGTCGTTTGCCAAAATTAATTTCATCTATCAATTCTGAAAGTACCGCGAACGGGGTTTTGGCAAGAATGGTCATCCCTGAGTCATCTCGTATTAGGCATTTTCTCTCCGGGCCAAAAGTAGTTGTTGATGTAATGAAGCCTATTGGTAAACCTTTGCCTGTGAACGACACAAAATTAGAAGCGAAGAAGCCTCAAAAAAAGGGTGAAAAGTCGAATGAGAGGACTGATCGGAAATTAGCTAAGAATATTAATTCAGAGACCTCTGCAACCGCAACAGTAAAGCCTGTTAAGTTGGCCTCACCTTTAGTAGCGCCACAAGAATCTTCTCGCACAGGCAAGCCAAGGGCATTGACACCACCTAGTCGTACTAAAAATGATTACCAAGCCAAAAGTAAAGAGGATTCTCTCAGTAAGATTGCCGAGGCTAAGATCGATGATGATAACTCTGCTGCAGCCCGAGGAGGTAGTGATGTTAAGCAGATTGAAATTGATAACAGCGCAGACTCAATTGGCATTCGTTTCGACTGGGATGAGCCCGTGGCTGCTGCTGTATTTAGGCGTTACGGTTACCTTTGGGTTGTATTTGATAAAAAAATTAATTTGGACCTAGATTCCCTAAAAAGTGCTGCAGGGAATATTTTTCGTTCAATTGAGCAAGTGCCAAATGATAAAGCTACTTTGCTCAGAGTTGCTACAATATCGGGCATTAATCCAACTATAAAACGCGACGGGCTGACTTGGGTTTTAGAATTTCGTCAACAGCCTTTTGTACCAGCCACGACGATCGAAGTCGCTCCACAGCCTAATTCACCCGTTGGTGCCCGAATTTTTCTCCAAATTACAGAGCCTGGAACTGTAATCAAATTAACTGACCCAGCAATTGGGGATAGTTTAATTGTTGTGCCGGTTGTTCCTCTTGGGCATGGTATTGATAAGCAGCATAACTATCCGCAGGTACGTATTCTGAGAAGTGCTCAGGGATTGGTTATGCAACCACGTGCGGATGATTTGCGTGTGCGAACACTACGCCAAGGTGTTTCGATGACAAGTTCCTCTGGTTTGAAAATATCCAATGTACCAGAGACCCAGCTGGTATCTAGCATACCTGGGGTCCAATCCAATGAAAAGGAAGAGGATAAATTCCCAGCATTCCGCGCTTTGTCACGGCTGTTTGATCTTAAAAAATGGAGAAAAACCAGTCTTATTACGTTTGAGGAAGAAAAACAAAAATACCAATTGGCAGCAGCTACTGCAACGTCGGGAGAAAAAGAAGAAATACGCATGGACTTGGCAAAATTTTATTTTTCCAATGGTTTTGGGGCAGAGGCATTGGGCATCATGAAAATTGTTGCAGAAGAACGTCCTCAAATTTCAGATAGCCTTGAGTTTCGTGGTCTTCGTGGCGCAATCAACGTCCTTATGGGACGTTATGATGATGCCAGAGAAGAACTTGAACATAAAAGTCTCGATGGTAATGACGAAGCGCGTTTTTGGCGTGCAGCACTTCAAGCTTATGATGGGGATCTGTTCGGTGCTGCCTCTAATTTGCGCAGAGCAGCTGTTATCATCCGGCCCTATCCACCGGCCCTTAATATCCAACTTGGCACTCTAGTTGCTGAAGCGGCAGTTGAGCTGGGCGACATTAGCAGGGCAAAACAATATCTGAAGAAAACTATTGACGTGGGCCCAAATCCAGAGGAAATGAGCAAACTTCAGTATGTAGAGGGGCGTATATTGGAATTATCGGCAGACTTTGATGGGGCTGTAAATAAGTGGAAAGAAGTACAAGAAGGTCCTCATCGTCCAAGTCGGGCAAAAGCGGCTGTTGCTCGAACGGAATTGCTCTTGGAACAAGAGCTCATTGACGAGTTTAGTGCCATTCAAGAATTAGAGAAGCTTCGATTCTCTTGGCGAGGTGATAGGTTTGAATTTGAGCTGCTGCGTCGCTTGGGAGACTTGTACATTAATGTAGGTGATTATCGCAATGGCTTGAGAACTATGCGTCAGGCTGCAACACATTTTAGAGATTATAAGGAGGCGGCAGAAGTAACTCAAAAAATGATAGATTTTTTTGCTGGTCTCTACTTAGAAGACAAAGCAGATAGTATGTCCCCAATTACGGCTATAGCACTTTATGACGAATTTAAGGAGTTGACCCCGCCCGGTCAAAAAGGAGCAGAAATGGTTCGCCGCCTTGCTGATCGCCTCGTTGATGTAGACCTTCTTGATCGGGCTGCGGAACTCCTACAGGATCAGGTTGAATTCCGCCTAAATGGGATTGAAAAGGCACGTGTTGGGGCGCAATTGGCCCTTATACATATATTTGCTCAAAAATTTGAGGATTCGACAAAAATTCTTGATATTTCCTCAGTTAAGGATATCCCAAAAGAACTTGCAGACCAACGTCGTCATTTACGTTCGCGCTCACTAATGGGGCAAGGTAGTATTGATGATGCCCTTGCCTTGCTCAAAGAGGATAAATCTATGGACGCTGATTTATTACGTTTGGAGATGCACTGGAACGATCAAAATTGGGTCCAGGTCTCAAAAACGCTTAATCGCATTTTACGAACTTATGAGGCCAAAGCAAATCAACCTTTGGACGAATTGCAGGCTCAAACAATCCTTAATATGGGCATTGCCATGACTTTAAGTGGAAATGAGCGTGGCATTGAACGGCTTCGTCTGGATTACGGTGAGGCTATGGAGGACAGTTCTTTTCGCGATGCCTTCCGCTTGATTGCTAGCCCTGACACTTTTGGCTTAATTAGTTATACGTCTATTGCGGGCAAGGTAAAAGATGTGAAAAACTTTCAAACTTTCCTGAGCGCCTACCAGGAACGCTTGAGAGCCCGCAAGTTGAGTGAAATTAACTAACTCCCTGCAGAAAAAAAATCCCAAAGAAATTGTCCTGATCACTCCATGATTTGAGCGTCTCATATCCTGCATGTTCAGCGAGTTCAACAAACTCATTCATTGCGTATTTATAAGAATTTTCTGTATGGATGGTCTCATTTTTCTCAAAAAAAATTATTTCGGATCCAAGCCTGACCGTTTGTTCTGAGAGGCTTCTTAAGTGCATTTCAATACGCCCTATTTCTGCATTGTAAAATGCCTCATGACAAAACTCGTTTAAATTAAAATTTGCCCCTAACTCGTTGTTCAGGCGGGATAGTAGGTTCATGTTAAAAGCTGCAGTGACCCCTTGGGAATCGTTATAAGCAGCATGGAGAATGCGTTCATCTTTTTTTAAATCTAAACCAACAAGCATCGCCCCGCTCTGGCCAACAACTTTTCTTGTCCCCCGCAAAAAATCAATAGCACCGTCATAGGTGAAATTGCCAATTGTTGAGCCGGGAAAGAATCCAATGCGCAGGCCATCCCCAAGCATTTCGGGGACACTAAAAGGGTACATAAAATCAGCCGACACTGCATGAACTTTTAATTTAGGAAATTCGTTTGATAGAGTTTTGGTGACTGAGAGTAGGTGCTCTTTTGAAATATCAACCGCCGTAAAAGACTCTGGTTTAATCAAAGCCTTCAGAAGAATATACATTTTATCTGATGAGCCTGAACCATACTCAATCATCTGGCACGCGGGGCCAATTAGCTCTGCAATTTCTCCAGCAATTGATTGCAGTAGAAAAGTTTCAGTACGAGTTGGGTAATACTCAGGTAGTCGGCATATCTGCTGGAAAAGGTCAGACCCTTTTTCATCATAAAAATATTTACAGGGTAACGTCTTTGGGTTGTTCAGCAAGCCTTTTAAAGCTTCTGACAACATCTCATTATTGTCTGGGCGAGAATCTTCAAAGGATTGAACATCACTCATGATTCAAGCCTCTGCCTTGGCATGTCCTAAAGCCACTAAATACGTTCCAACGATGGGGCTCAAAATAATTTCGATAAGTTCCATGCATCATGCGGCTACGAGTTGTCCAGGCCCCACCTCGTAATACACGGGCTTTACCAAACATCATTTGTGAGTATTCTTTGTAAACATCAGGTGTAAATCCGGGATAAGGGTTGAAAATATCAGCAGTCCATTCCCAGATATTTCCGAGCATCTGCCTGCAACCAAAAGCGCTGTCCCCTTTTGGAAGAGCTGCTACATCTACACAACCAAGCGCGCGGCCGTCTAGATTGGCCAAAGAGGCATCAGGCGGGGTATCACCCCAAGGATATTTTCTCTTTGTACTCGCTAGTGTTCCATTCTCTGTATACTCACCAAGAGCGGCAACTTCCCATTCGACCTCTGTTGGTAGGCGTACACCTGCCCAGTTGCAATAAGCGTTGGCCTCGTGCCAATTGATGTGACTGACGGGTTCGTCAAGGGGTAAGGGGATCAGTTGATCAAACCGCCGCATTGCCCAGTTGTAGCCAGACTTTTCAATCCAATAGCCGGGATGTTTTTGGCCGTTTGTTTGCAAATCGGCCCAAGCGGCTTCATTCCAAAAGTCCTTGTTTTTATATCCCCCATCATCGACAAAAATACTAAATTCTTTGTTGGTCACAGGTGCCCTTGCTATGGAAAATGGCTTAATGATGACCTCATGTGCTAGTTTTTCGTTATCAAACATAAATGTAGCCTCAGGACAACCCCCGTTCTGAAAAACACCACCTGGAACATCAACATATCCAGGTAGCGGACCAGCTGAACGTTCAGTGGTCATATCTTTTGCAATTGCGAGCCCTGGAGTCGGATATGCCAGGGTCTGACGTGCCCAAGTAAAGGCTTCCGTATGCATGTCCTCATGAAACACACCAAACTGAAACATAAAGCTGTCTTGCTTGCTAGCCATGCTGTCTTCATTATTTTTTTCAAGATGTTCACACAACTTATCCAATACATCACGCATGTAGGACATTGTTTTGTTTGTTGAGAGCAATGGAAGGTCCCAGCGGGTGTCGTGAGTTATACTGATTGAGTCGTAAAGTTCATCGGCTTTAGAACCGAGCAGGCTCTCATGGCCATACATCTTGCGCAGAATAAAGTATTCATAAAAATATGCCACATGGCCTATTTCCCAACGCAAGGGATTTACGGTTGCAATTTGCGGCCCCATGAGCTGTTCTTCGTCGAGACCGTCCACTAATTCTAAAGTGCGGGATCTAGCATCTTGCAAAATGGTAGTTAAATGTGTCGTACTAATTTTTGCAGTCATTTATAGCTCCTGGGGAATCTATCCACATGGAAATTAACTTGATTACACCGGCAAAGAAATACTCAAGAAACGGAAATCGTACAAGCGCCATCCGTTGGGCAGGTTTTTTGCGAAAAAAAGGTCACAATGTTAAGATAAACACAAAGTATGATGGCTCTCCTTGTGACTTGATGATTGCTCTGCATGCCTGGCGTGCGGCACCGGCGATAAATCGATACAGATCATGTTACCCTAATGGTCCGCTTGTGGTTGCCTTGGGCGGAACGGATATAAATACATTCCTTAAAAGTGAACCTCATATCACACTTAATTCTATGGAGCTTGCTGATGCGCTTGTTTGTTTGCATGATCAGGTGGGTGAAAAATTACCTAGTCATTTACAAAAAAAATTAAATGTAATCTATCAGTCAGCTAATCCGCTGCCGTTTTGTCGAAAACCGTCAAAGCGTTACTTCGATATTTGTGTAATAGGGCATCTTAGACAGGAAAAAGACCCCTTGCGTGCTGCTCTTGCGGTCAGGTTGCTACCAGAAGAGTCTCGCGTGCGTTTGTTTCATCTTGGTAAAGCACATAATAATGATTGGGCCCGTGCCGCAATTAAGGAGCAATCAAAAAACATCAGATATCATTGGCTTGGCGACGTTCCGGGCTGGCGCGTACGTCGTGAGTTAGGCAAAACTTGTCTTATGGCCATTACATCCACTCAAGAAGGTGGGGCAAATGTGATTTCTGAGGCCATCGTTGCAGGGGTGCCCATAATAGCCTCCAATATACCAGGCAACACTGGTTTGCTTGGCAATAATTATCCTGGTCTGTATCCTGTGAGTGATGAACATGCTCTAGTGGGAATGTTCAAGCAGGCGGAGAATGATTCGGTTTTTTTAGAGCGGTTAGAAAGTGCTTGTAATGAACTGCGGCCTAAATTTGCACCAAAACTCGAGTCTGACAAATGGAATAACCTAATTAAGTACGTAGCGTCACAGGCTCAAGTTCGTTACCAGCGTTCTTGACCGTCCCTATTGCTATTGATTTAGAATAACCCAAGGCCTTTAATTGATTAATGCAGTCATCAGCATTTTT
>MDTC01179934.1_pt1 | contig 10936 bp, 17 predicted proteins | sample 811181 | NCBI WGS metagenome assembly MDTC01 (sample SAMN05326644, study PRJNA326480) | marine metagenome | isolation source: seawater | place: Pacific Ocean: North | collected 2011 | reverse complement strand
TAAAAGAAGATACTCATAATTCTGTTTGGGAAATCTTTATATAATTTAGATATAGCGTAGAAATAAAGCAATAACTGAGGGTCGTTTTCTAACTTTTTATAATCTTTTACTTGACCCGTAGTCCAGTCCATCCTGCGGCCACTTTTCCAGTCAACAACTTCGATTGTATCATCTGAAATCAGCGTTGTCAAGTCAATAGTACCCTTGATTGCCAGTTGACCTTTTACGGTTTCTCCGTCAATTTCATACTCAAATTTAGCCCAATCTTCTTCAATCGGTATATCAAATTGAGCTTCTGGGTGGTAAATATTTCTTTGTCTAGGATCGAAAAGACTATCTGAGTGATTAAGGAAAGTAAATACGGTATCTCTAACAACCTTTCTGTCTGCTGGATAAAATTTATGAATTGACCCTTTTGCGTAGTCTGTAACTGCCAGTTCGCACATCCTCTCTACAAATTCATCTGTGTACAATTCGTCTTTAGATATTCTAATTTTACCGCACTTGTCATCTTCAATAACCAAGTATTTCCTTTTAGGGTTGTCTTGTTGGAATTTTTTAAGACCGGCAAGTATTTCCATAACCTTGTGCGCCATAGTTCCTAGATCTGCTTTTTTATTGCTGTCAGACCGATGCCCTAGAACATACGTTAGAAAGTATTGCATTTGACAGAAATCATAGTTGTTATAACTTGACGATCTGATGTAAGTTACAATCATTCAATTTTCTCCAATAAAGATTTGACTTCAGTTATAGTATCCTGAATAGTCATCTCTCTATTGTCAAGCACACGCCAGAAGTTGCTATGATCGTAATTATCTACATCTAACGCAGTTTCACTATCATGGTTATCTTCATAAACGTCCCTCTCTAATCTCAACACTTTGCCACCAGCTTCATTGATAGCTTCAACCTCATTGGGAAATCTGACATCTGCTATAATAGCAAGATCACTACCCTCTCTAGTAATTTTATTTAGACAGGCATTTGCCCATACGTTTGGATGGATTTTGCGCATAATGTCAGTTCCAAAAAACTGCATAAACTCACGCGCAGTCATTTCACCCTCTCTCCAGTTCCAGCTTTTCTTTGCGTCTATGGGCATCTTTTTCATCAATTTCATATTTTGAAATCGTGGCATGTCTTCCCATCTAATATGTTTTAGTGTTTGATTTTTCTGATCGTTAGTTCCATACGCCTGTTCGTATGTGAGTCCAAACAAATTTATACACATGTCTTTTACGGGGTCTGAGAAATTATATAACTTCACAAACGGCCACATGTTGTAATGAGCGTACTCTACAAACTGTTCGTCTTTTCGTTCGATGTCAAACTCTCCCCAGCCCTCTTTGCCAGTTGAATTTGTCGTGTTAATTACAAGTTTTCCTTCTTTGCTAATCCTATAATCTTTTATCATTTCGCTCTTCAATAGAGCGTTACCATGAATAATATTAGCAATAGTTGTTTTACCAGCTTGTTTTTTACCAGAAATACCTAAGATCATCAATAGCTACCTTTTAAATTGTAAAGTATGTTTTGTTGTATGGACTCTGTTGACATGTCACCAATATCCTTGCCCACAATCTTTGGGAACTTTAAATTGAATGACCTAAATAACTCTCTTTGTATCTTTATTTTTGACTCTCTACCAGCTTGGTCGTTGTCTGTAAGTACGACTATTTTAGTTGCGCCGCTTTTTAACAGTAGCTCTTTCTGTCTACTTGAAATATCTTTTCCAAAAAGTCCAACGCAATTTGTAACCCCAGCTTCATACATTCTCCAGACATCGCCTTGTCCTTCTACAAGAAAAAGGGTTGCAGTTTCTAGCGACCTATCTAGCGCTTTATCATAATTATATAAATAGTTTGCTTTCTTAAATCCATCAGAAAACAAATACTTTGGCGTTTGCCATGACTTGGTAGCTCTAGCTATGAAACCAACCTTTTCTTCCCTGTAAAACACGGGTATGATAGACCTGTTACTCATTACAGAATTTTTGCCTAAACAATCTTCTACACCAAAGTGTTTAAGAGTATTAGTGTAGAAACCTCTGGATTCAAAATAGGGTGAGTTCCCGCAGGTTTTTACATCCTCTATTATTATATCCTTGGAATGAGAATTATGCTTAAAGATTTTTACAATTTCACTAAAATCTTCATATGGATCTTCTACCTTTTCTTTTTTTGGTTCTGTCTCCCTGATTTTGTACAACTTACACACGTAGCGCAAAACATCAGAAAAAGAAGCGTCTTGACCCCTCTCGGTAAATATGGATTGTATAAACCCAAAAATATTAGTACTACTATCTTCATGGCAGCTTCTAGTCCAGCAGCGCCAGTTCTTATGTGTTAAAGATATAGATAAACCGTTATCGTTGTCGCCATGATGTATGGGACATCTCATGAATACATTGTTGTTCTTTGTCTGATAGTCCAACTCTAAATCGTTCAACAGCAAGAACAGGTCTTTGAATATAATATCTCTGACTTTATTTAAATCAAGTTTTTGTTTTGTTCCATTCATACCAAAGTAATCCAAAGTTAGCGACGGAGTATGCAAACCAAACAAGTGCGTGTGGATAATCTTTTTGTTTTAAATTACTAAGTGCTGTAACTATGTAGCACAGCGTAGCAATAATCAAAGCATATACACTCATCTTAATCTTCTCTCAAATGGCGTAGGGTTAATTCCATCAAATCTCTCTTCGTCTAACATGTAGTACAAGTTCTCGCCCTCTTGTTTTACTAAATCGTATTTACATTTAGTTCTAAACCCGCTTACATCATATACTTTTGTCATATTGTATACTTTTGGTGCGCTTGGGATTGTCACAACTTGATCGTGGTTTGGCCCACCTTTAAAATGCGCTTTATACATTACTCTATATTTTCCTCAAATGGTAGTTCTGCACCCTCTATGGCATCCTGACCTCCGGTTGCTACAAGCTCATCCCTAGTTCTTAGTTCGGTAAGAAGGGCGTGTTGCCCACTCATATTTAAATTTATATAATTTCCATCTTGCATACCCGGTCCATGACGAGAAACAATAGGAACAAGTTTTCTATTACCCGCGCGTGGGCCGTCCTCTGCTAATTCCTCTGCGGACTTTTCTTTAAATATAGAGAATGATGTACACAACCAAATAAGTCTGTCAGATCCACTTACGGCATCTGTAGATTCTTTAGTGATACCATCTCTATTTAACTGTACGAAGGACAGACAAGCAAAGTCATACTTAACGGCAAGGTTATGAAGGTTGGTAATTTGAAAACCAAGAGCTTGATATTCTTGTATGTTATTAGATATAGATGTGGATGACATCAGTTTCAAATAATCATAGACAACCAAACATTCATTAGTTCTACCGTTTTCGTCTGTGCCAACTTCTTGTAAAACCCAGCGCTTTATAACATTTAGAATAGACTCAAATGGCATACCAGCAACCGTTGCGTAGGTATATGGTATTTCTTTTATTTCTTTTACGGCATCTTGAACTGCAATAAATTGTTCTTCATCGTTCTCAAAAGACCCAGTAGAAATATCATTAATTGGAACTTTGCTTATGCTTGCGATAATCCTGTTGAGATGATCTTCTTTGCTCATCTCGGTGTCGAGCATTAAGACTGGGATACCTTTCTTAGCTACGTTGATAGCCACATTGTCTCCAAATACAGACTTACCAACCTTGGGTCTAGCGGAGATAAGGTCTACACACTTTCGTCGCAGACCACCACCAATAGCTGCGTCATACCTGTCAAAACCACTAGGTATTCCAATTTGGTCACATTTGTTTTCAAGCAAGAAGTCTATATATTCTTCTACACCCTCTCCAATCTTTTCGGGTCTCTTGTTGTTATCGTCTTCTTTTAGAAATTCTACAATGGGATTTTCGATTATGGATACAATCTCATCTACATCTTCATCCCCAGTTATTTGTTCTGCGTCAAAAGATATTTTTTTTCCTAATCCCTGTATCTTCCTGCCTAATTCAAATTTCTTAATTTGCGCAGCGAAGTGTAGAATGTTATCTCTCTTTACTGGAAAGTCCATGAGAGATTTGATGTAGTTTAATTCGCGCTTGTCCTTAAAGGTTTCAGCAAACCCTAAGCGTTCAGCGGAAGATATAAATGAAGCTATGTCAACTTCTGCTTCGTTTGCAAAAATCTTTTCCACACACTTGTAGATGATTTGATTGTTTTGCGCAGCAAAGCTGTTATGATCTAGAATATCTGAAACTTCAATATATGATTCTAGACCGTGAGCAAAAAGACCAGCAAGGACTGCTCTTTCCGCACCTAAGTCTTGCAATATTTTTGTCATGTTACCTACCGCCGCATCGGTTACACCTGTGATATTCACCGTAGACTAAGTTAGCATTTACCTGAAACTCTTTTCCACAAACGTGACACTCAACACTTACCTTTTGGCTTTTCTTTCTGTTTCTAGGAGTCCTTTTAATTTTAGGTGTTTCCATATCAGAAAATTCAAGACCATCATCTTGCCAAGCGTTCTTTTTGAACTTCACGGGTTCTCTCCTGCCTTTAGGTTTGGAATTAGACTTATGCATAGTAAAATCATTTTTATCATCTGTAGTTTCTTCAGGCTCTTCTACAGCAACCTCTTCTTGTTTTGGTTCGGATAGGCTAGCCATCAATTGTTCAAGCAGCGCCTGCTTTTGCTCATCGGTTAGGTTTTTGAGTAAGTCTTTATCTATCATTTCCTTTTACCTTTTTCAAATAGTATGTCTGCTTTTCTTCTAACATTGTACTCTCTAGACTTAATATTTTCAAGCCTTCCTTGGGCAGTTAGTTTCCATTCATTGATTTTTCTGGCTAAATCGTTGTTTCTTAATATTGTAGCGACTTTGGTTTCATGTTTAGCATATGTATCCCAGATTCCGCTTGACAATTGTTCTGATATTATACTCTGTAGAGCATTTTCACACCAGCGAATTACATTTTCACATTGCGCACGTTCTGACCCAACATGATCTACGTATTGCATTAGTTGGTAAGCATAACCAAAACATTCATCTTGCGTTAATCTCTCTAAACCTTCAAGAGATAAAGTCTCCGCTATAGCAAACTCTGGATTAAATTTGGTAGGTGTTATATTTTTTGCGGTAATATATGCTTCAATACCGTCAAGAAACTCTTTCAATCTTTCAGCGGCTGTCAATTTGTTTTCTCCAATCTTCTATGCTGTCTGAGTATTTAAGAACCACAAGTTCTATTTGGTTTAGTTCGCACCAGTCTTCTTTTATAAAGTCTCTTTTTCTAGATGTCAAGAACCCAGCCTTGGTCTTATGAAAAAATTGTACAAACTCATAATGTTGCTGCCCATGAACTTCTATACCCAAAGATAAGCTGGGTATAAAAAAGTCCAAGAACAATGTAGATTTCTTACTTGGGCAACGAGAACCTGGAAGTTTAACTTCTTCTAGGACCGTGTAACCCTTAAACATTTCTGATAAGAGTTCTCTGGCCGCCATATGATACTTTGATTTAACGGTCTTGTCATTATTTTTTATAATATATTTTTTTAGGTTTATATTATACTCTCGACCATTTAATCCTACAACTTTCATAATACATTTCTTATTTCTTCATATAAAAATTCTTGAACCTCTGAGTTTTGTTCTATGAAGTCACCGAGTTTTGACATGCCTTGGAACTTAAAGAACTTTTCTACTGCCTCTGGGTTGTCTACGTCAACATCGTTTTTCTTTAACAGTGCTTGTATCGCTGGGTCTTTCTGGTTGTCTACAGCAGTAGTTATCGTGTACCAAGCGCCAGCTTGTTTAATAAAAGTTAGTTCATTTGCAATCTCACAAAGTTCTCTAACTTCGTCAATTCCAGTTCCGTACCTAATATAAGATACCGCATTAGAGTTTGGTCTACCGCCAGCGGCAGATGTCTTAATTACCCAGTTTGCCACCTGTCCAACGTCATTACCCGAAGCGTCTGCTTCTTCCCACTTACCTCTGTGTGTGATAACCATATTTGTTCCAGCTTGATATTGAAGCATATTACCACAGTCTGCCAGTTTAGCAGGCGACCATCTTGACCCACCAGTGTTGGCGATGTTGTGAGTAATAAAAATTAAGATGGCCTTGGTTCTTGCTACATCATTACTAATACGTTTAAAGAACATAGATAGCAACCTTGGTAGTTGCGCTCTAACGCCACCTCTGACATCGCCATCAAGCTCATCCTGCGGAACCATATTAGACACAGAGTCAATGATCGCTACAAAGTCTGGCGTGTTCTTAACGTAAGTCTCAATTGCGTTTAGAAATGTCTCAGCAGATACAACTGGCTGACTGTCTGTTGCTTGAATGACTTTGATCTTACTGGCATCAAGACCTTTAATACCTGTAAAGTTTTCTTTGGTAAGTCTACCCTCGGTATTAAAATAGAATACATTTTTACCTGCGGCTTGAGCTTTTGCCGCAAAGTAAAGCGATGTGGTTGTCTTGCCAGTTTTGGGATCGCCAGTCATGACGACAACGCTACCCTCTCTAAGACCACCGCCAGTCGCCAAATCTAGCGCTGGTGAAATACCAATAGTCTTAAAGTTTTGTAAATCAGCAAGAACTTTTGTTCCCTGCTCTACGATGTCACCATACTTTCCAATGATTTGATTGCTCACAATGTCATCGTCAAACTTAGCTTTCGTTTTCTTTTTTGCCATCTAATCCTCTCAACTTATTTAATTTAGATTTTCTACCGTATGTCTTTTTTCTTGTTTTAGCTTCTTCCTTTACATCTAATTCTTGCTTCTTGTCTTTATTGTCTTTAATTAATTTAAGCTGTCTATTTATTTCCGGCACAACCCGTTTGTTTTTTAGCGAAAATACTTTAGATAAATAAGGAGAGTTGACTGCCTTAACAACAGCGGACTCTCCATACTTTTTAATAAGCGTGTTTGCGGCAAACAATTGCTGCTTAAAAGTCCAGTCCCAAGGTTTTTTGTTCCAAAACTTATACCCTAGTTTACCTTCGTTTTTGTGTTCTGCAAGTCTTAAACACATTAGTTCTGCTAGATAAGAAGCGCAAGTACAATAGTCGCCAGTTGACTGATGCTTGTACTTGCTTTTTTCAGTTCTTTTTCGCTTTGTCATAGATAATAGATTCTTCAAAACAACCTGACTCATAATCTTCAAACTCTCTTTCAACAATTAGTTCTGGTATTAACCACAATGTTTTATATACAATACCGTCTTTTATTTTACCGATAGTGTATGTATTTTTGCTTTCTGCGCCAAGCATACCAACAATAGACCTAGCAAAGTATATACCATCAATACCTGTTATGTCAATTGTTTCTCTATGAGATTTGAACTGAATAGATAGTTTACTTAGAAAGACATCATTATTATCACAGTATCTTTTTAGCTCATGCCATCGTTCAGAATTGTCAATAAAATATTCACTACCGTCCTTCAGGGTTACAATAAGCCATGTAGCCCTGACGTTTGTCCTAAATACCTGTGACCATTTTTCTTTATTATTTATTTGATGTTCGTCGTGCATCTGGCGCTCGGCTTTCTTTCCCTATTCTTTTTTCTGATCTCATCACCAAGTTCTGATGCTGCTTGAGTCATTACGGTAGACCCTCTATGAGAAGCAAATAGATTTGGCTTTTCTTGTTGTTGCTCATGCACTCTTTTTTCTTTTGCTTTTGCGACATGTTTTTCTATAGTAGCCTTTGGTCTATTTAATTTCTTAGCTAGTTCCTCCACTGTAAAATCTTGATGTTTGTTTTCAATATAAAACTTTTCCACATCTCCTAAAGGTCCGGTCTTAGCCATTCTGATAACTCCTGTTTGTTCTAGTTAAGTAAATAGAATTATTTGTCTGTAAGTAAGTAACGTAAAAATCAAATGTTTTCTTGGTAACTTTTGTCATCTTTGTTTCAAGATACGCCTGTCTTTTTTGATATCTACCCATCGGGTCTAGTGGTGAATTTTGATATGTAACTATGTAGTGCGTTTCTCTGTTGTTTTCAACTAATACTTGCGCATAAACTTTGTCCCTATCGTTTGCTATCACCTTACCATTTTTATTGATGTAGATATGCTCTTTTTTAGGTTTTACATCATCAATTTGCGGTGCGTCATTAATAAAGTCCATCAATCTCCCTCCATAATATATTTAGCCTTTTGCTTATCATTCATTTTATTTATGTCCTTCATAGATTTACCACCTTGTTTTTGATACCAAGGTTTATCAGGAGTTGGGTTAGCTTCTCGTTTCATAGCTTCCATCTCATTGATTTGATTTTTATTTACCCTTGTGTTTCTATCCGCAACACTTCCTATGGTGTTACTACCCGCCATGAAACTGTGGAGTCCACCAGTAACTACTCTAAACAATCCTTCCTCGTTACAAAGAGGACAAGTTGTTAGTTCTGGGTCTGTGACCTTTTGGAATACGTCACTGACTTCTGCTCCACAGTCTCTACATTCATAATCATAAATAGGCATTAGTTCTCCAATGCGTTAAGTATTCTTCCTAATATACCATTTCTCTGTATATCACTATATCCCAAACGGCAAAGCCCTACGCCGTCAATATCTTCTAACTTATCAATTATTTCTTCAAGCCCACTTTTTCTGTTAAGGTCGGTCTGTCTAATGTCGCCATTGATAATAACTTTACTTCCCTGTCCCATGCGAGTTATAAACATCTTAATTTGTTCCCACGTACAGTTTTGCGCTTCGTCTAAAATCATATACGAATTATGAAATGTAGATCCACGCATAACTTCAAGTGGCGCGTATCTTATCTTCCCCTCATTATAATAGTGTCCATAGTACGCTCTTCCAAGGAAAAACTTGAAATTTTCTTGCATTGGTAGGAGATAGGGTGCAATCTTGTCGAGAAGTTCTCCAGGAAGCGACCCTATCTCCTTACCGGTGCATACCAGCGGTCGCGTTACAATGACTTGTTCTATGTCTCCCCTGTGTAAATGTTCAGCAGCAAGGCCAGAAGCTATGAAAGATTTTCCACAGCCAGACGGCCCTGTACAAAACACAACGTCATTTTCTACAATTGCTCGTATGTAATCTTTTTGCTTTGGTGTTTTTGCTTCTACGGCTTTAACTTTTTGTGGTGAGTTTTCTATTTCTCTTCTGGTTTTTCTTTTAGACATGCGGATACCTTATATTAGTGTTAAGAACCAGAACTACCAAATCCCCCTTCTCCTCGTTGAGTACCGTCCAAATCTTTTACTTCCACCAAGTCGAACCCTTCTACTTTTTGAAATACAATTTGAGCTATCCTGTCGCCCTTTTTAACTTGATAATGATCCATTCTTGAGTTGTATAGAATAACTCCTATATCACCTCTATATCCAGAATCAATAACGCCAGCAAACACATCCAGTCCGCTTTTGTAAGCAAGACCAGAACGCGGCCAAATAAGACCAACATACCCCTCTGGAATTGACATAGAGATACCAGTCTTGATTAACTTGTGATTAATAGCAGGAATCTGTATGTCTGCTAGTGCATAAAGATCGTATCCTGCGTCTGTTTTATTTGCTCTTGTTGGAACAATTGCTTCTGGATCTAGTTTCTTAACTTTTAATTTTGGTTCTACACTTGGCGTATGAGCTTGAAGCATTTTTTCTCTTGCCTTGTGATCTGGATGTTCTTCCATTTTTTTATTCCTCTCTAAGTTGTAAATACACCATAAGCTGGTCTTCCAAGAACGCCCCTCTTAGACGCTAAATACTTAATTTCAATCGGGTTTAAGCCTCTTGAGTAGGCTCTAAAATCATCTAATTTACCAGAAAAATATGAATTAAACATAGTACCGAAGGTTACTGGATTGCCATACTTATATGTTGTTACACCTCTGTTAACTGTTCCAACTTGAGATAAATTTCCATTTACATAAGTAAAACATCTATTATCCCTCCAAACAAAAGCATAATGCTGCCAACCAGCAGTTATGGCATCTGACAGAGATTGAATACTCGTATATATCATCTGACCAAAACCCCCAGAGTCTCGATTTCCTTGTACCCAAGCGTAGATTGGTCTAGGATTCTGATACTGATTTCCAACTCTTATCCCAAGACTGGTTGTGCCGCCAGATTCACCTGTCCTTTCAAAAAAAATTCCAAAATTATAATCGCTAGAATCATTAGTACAATTTATCCAAGTAGTCCAAGATAATGCTCTATGACCAGCGCCCCATATCGTAGAAGTTGTGATCGTGTCATCTGTTCCATCAAACTCGTATGCTTTAGATCCACCTTCTGATGTATCATTTACCAACGAAGCGCCATTATTTAATGTTAGTGTTCTTGCCGTTGGAGATAAATCAACAGCATTTGATTCTAAGGTTGGACACATCCAAAATATTTCATCACCTAACCCAGTGGGCATTTTAATCTCCTTAGATTATGTCACACTTACCGCCAGCGCAAGCGATTTCTTGTACTGGATTTACATTATTAGTTTCTTCGATAACTTTTGTAAAGTCTACATCTTGATATTCTCTATTGAGGTCAACCCACTCTTTCCAGTTGTAAACATCTTTCATACAATACGTTAATTGTTTTAGGTCTCCTCCAAAATATTTTCCTGCAAATCTTTCACAGCGCTCTTTCCATTCCTTCTTGCCATTGCCTTTAATTTTTTCACCAAAACCAAGAAGGCTGTCACATGCTGCCCAAAGGTTGTCCTCCCATAAGGTTAGAGCAACTTCAATTAAGCCGCTAACAAATAGTGATGCGTCTCCATAATGAGCCACCTGTTCGCTCGGCAGGTAAACTGTAGTGAATGGCGCTTGTGGAAAATCTTTGTCTCCAGAGATAGGTAAGAGAGAAATACCACAGAAGTACTTTCTGTTTTTATAAATATATTTCTCTACTTCTTCCCATTCATCTGGTTTAACATTAATAGTATTACTTACATTGTGGTT
>MDTC01174199.1_pt1 | contig 10937 bp, 11 predicted proteins | sample 811181 | NCBI WGS metagenome assembly MDTC01 (sample SAMN05326644, study PRJNA326480) | marine metagenome | isolation source: seawater | place: Pacific Ocean: North | collected 2011 | reverse complement strand
GTGGAAGCGCAGTAATGCGTGCAGCTGACCAGTACTAATAGCTCAATTGGCTTGATTTATGCACTGAAAAAAATTTGAAAGTTAGATATTAAGATAGATAAATTATTAGTTTTGTTGGATTAAAACTGCTAATCGATATATTTTATCATATATTAATTATTAGTATTATGAAAAACTCCAATATTAACTCCGTTAATGAATTAAAGAGAGTAGGTTATACAATTCTTAAAAAAAAAATTCCCCAGAAGAATTGTTTAGAATTTAAAAAAATAATTAATAATTTTAATTTACAATTTAAAAAAAATCCAAATCAAATAGAATATAATTTCAATCTACCTTGTATTAATAAAAAATTTCTTCAATTGGCTTTTGATAAAGATTTTAATGAAATAGCAAAGTTATTTTTTCATTATGAAGTTGATAAAAAAATAAGATCAAAAAATATAGAATATCATTTAAATTATATTCATCATAGATCTTTAAATAAACCATCACCACCTCAAAAACTTCATGTAGATGGTAAGCTACCAGGCAGTAACCCCCCATTAGCATTAAGTATAATGATATATCTTGATGATGTTGATGAAAAAAGTGGACCTTTTACTGTTTTACCAAAATCTCACTTGTCAACAAAGTTTCCTAAACTAAAAGATTATAAAAGACTTAAAAAAATTACAGGCAAAAAAGGCACTATTACAATTATATCTGGTGGACTTTTTCATGGTTCGTCAAAAAAAACTAATTATAACTCAAGATCAATTATTATAATTAATTTTACGAGGTGGTTTGTGGCACAAAATTTTGCTTTGCCACTTTTGCTAGATAAAAAAGTATTAAAGACTATGAAAAAAGAAGAAAAGAAAATATTAGGTTTTTATGATTACCCTGCTCTGGTAAATAAAAAATATATTACCAAACCGAAGAAAAATATATTTTTTAACAAAGGAAGTATTTTAGTCGCTGGAAATTCTAAAGATACCATCAAATTAATAAGGAATTTATACAGAAAAAATGTGCTTGATTATAAATTTATTGAATAAAACAAAATTAACTCATTAAAGTTATTTATATATTTTTAAAATTTTAATTAAATATGCATAGGATTATATTTTACATAAAAAGTGAAATTTATGGAAACGGTCATTATGTAAGAGCAAAAAATATTAGAAAAAAATTTAGAAATAAATATAAAATAAAATTAGTTAATTTAGCCAAAATTGAAGAACAAAAAAAATTATTTAACATAATTGATAATGTTAAAGAAGTAATTTTCGACATATCAAATGAGTTTTTTTTAAGATCCAATAAAAAGTTTTTATTAAATCTATTTAGTAAATTTAAAAATAATACACGTATTAATGTGATTGACTCTATATTTCCCAATACAATTCTAAATTTTTGTAAAAAATTAAAAATAAAGAACTACATAAATGCTGATATTTTATATCTAAAAAAACCTAAAAATATTAAGAATTTGTTTTTAGGGCCAAAATATTTAATAGGATTGAATAAATTTAAATTAGTTAAAAATAATAATAAAAACAACATTTTAATTTTTTTAACAGCTTCAAAGAGCTCTTTGAATACTAAATTATTGAGATTTATAAAAAAAGAAAAAAACTTTTTTTTAAAATATAAAATTAAATTTATTACTAACGACCCTAATATACTGAAAAAAAAATTCAATGAGCTAAAATTTATAAAGTTTTTGCAAATTCAAAATCGTCTCAAACTGAGTGACTATTTAAAAAGAACTAACATTGTTATCTCAGGTCAAGGTAATTTTAAATATGAAATTTTGTTATCAAAAATTCCACTTATAATTATAGCAAATAATGATCTTTATATTTCTTTTAAAAAAAGATTTAAAAATACTCCAATTGTAAACCAAAAAAAATTATCACACTTAAAAAAATATGTTTTAAAAATGATGAAATTAAAAAAAACTAAAAAATATTTTGATATCCTAAATTTTAATAAAATATTCTTCAGTTAAATAAATAATAATCTTCAAATTTATCTGATGTAAGTGATATTATCTTCTTTTTTTTAAAATTAAATTTTTTTAAATCTTGATTAGTAAAAAAATAATGTGATTGAAAAAAGTTTTCATCTAAATGAGAATAATATCTATAGTTGATTAGTCCTGAATTAGTTAGTCTAAAAATTTTAAAGTTTCTGTCGTATAAAAAATCGAATATATTTTTCAATTTACTTTTGAAGTTAGTAAAACCAGAGCTATATTCAAAATAACCAGATACATTATGCTTATTGAGAATTTTTTTAGCGCCTTTTAATATCTTCTCTTCAGAACCATCTGTGTCTATTTTTAAAAATAAATTCTTATTTTTTTTTAATATTTTTTGAAAATTATCTAATTTATCAATTTTTTTTTTTAGTTTAAATTCTGTTCTAAGAATTTTTGGATTGTAATCATATCTCTTTTTTAATGAGGATAGTTCTGGCCTGTTTTTATAGTTATAAATGTTAGTTTTAATTTTTATATTACTTAAACCTATTTCTTTAAAAAAAATTTTCTTTAGTTTAAATTTTTTGTTTAAATTTTCATCAAAATTTTTATTAAAGTCAAACCCTATGATCTTAATTTCCTGAGAAATTTTTCTTACACTGAGTGAAATATCCCCAACATGAAAACCACAATCAATGAAAAGATCAAATTTTTTTATAACTTTTTTTATGAGATTAACTTCACCATTTTGAAATTTATTTCCAACATAATAACCATTATCTGTTAGTAATTTTTTAAATTTTTTTAAATTTCTAAATTTATTTAACAATTTATTATTTTATTATTAAGTTATTATTTATTTAAAATTTTTTTATATTTATATAAATTTAAAATTTCCGGAGATACACCCTTTTTTAATTTTTCATTTTTATAAATCTTAAGCACTTCTGAATAAATCATATTTTTATAGTCTTCCAAACTTTCAGTTTTTGGTATACTAAGTTCGTGTTGAAAAGCTGCAGAAATTCTGTGTTTTACTGATTTTTCAATTCCTTCTTTAATTGTCATGGTTGATATTAATTTTCTTTCAGGTTTGAATACTTTTGGAAATTTATACCCATTTTTTAGTTTTAAAATTGAATTTGTAATATATTTTGAAAGTAGTAATGATAAGCTTAATCCATCTCTTTTTGTTCCTGAAATAATGTAAAGTCCCTTGACACTTGTCTCTCCTATTATTGGAAAAGTATCAGATGTTGTTGGTCTATAACCTGTACATATCTTCTTTATTTTTAAATTCCCATAATTTTGATTTACCTCTTTTAACAAAGAATTCATCAAGTTGCTTGTTGTTGAAATCAGTGCGTTTTTATTTGGTCTATCCATAACTCTATTTGATGCACCGATGTATATATTTTTTTTATTTAATGGCACAACATGTAGACCACATGCCATTCCTCTATTAGGTGTTCTGACCACTTTATCGGGTAGAATTTGTTTGTCAGACTCTGCGATAATTGCATTACCAATACCAAAAAAAATATCAGGAATTTTATTTTTAATCTGTTTAATTTGTTTAATTAAGAAATTAGAATATGAGCCAGCAGCAATTACTAAGTTTTTACAGCTATATTTATTGCCCTTATCATCAATTAATATTTTTAGATCTTTTTTTATAATAATTTTTTTAATATCAGAATTTTTAATGTCTATATTTTTTTTTTGGTCAAAAATTTTATCATAAGTATCTAATAGATTTTTTGCAGAACTTATAAAGCCTTCATTTGGTATGTACAGACTATTCAATGATCTTGATTTTGGTTCAGGATAATATCCTTTTATATCTTTTCCATTTACAAAAGAGTAAGGTTCTTTAAAGTATTTTAAACCTTTTTCTATTGAATTGAAGTTTTTATCATCAAGGTCATCTGCACTTGAATTATTTAAAACATATGTTCCTTTATAAAATTTTAGTTTTGTCGAAGTTTCATTATTTAACTTGTCGATATGCTCTTTCCAAAGTACTCTTGATTTTAATAACATTTGGAATTTAGATTTTCCTTCACCAGAACTTAAAGTATCATATTCAAGTTCTCCAAATACATTTATCATTGCACCTGCAGCTAATGAGGCTGACCCTTCTCTATTTTTTTTTCCAAATAAAGCTATCTTAAATTTTTTTTCTGCATTATTTGAAAGTTCATAGGCACACGCCAAACCTATAGACCCATTCCCTATAATAACACAATCATAATTAAGCATAAAATATTAAATCCTAAATTTTTCTAAATATTTATTTTAATTTAATTAAAGCTTTAAAAAGTAATCATATATAATATAAAATTAATTTTATGAATAATTTAAATAAATTATTATTATCAAAAAAAACAGTGATTGTAGCTGAAATGTCAGCTAATCATTGTCAATCCTTAAAAAAAGCTTTAAAAATAGTTGATGAAGCAAAAATTGCAGGAGCAGATGCATTAAAAATTCAAACATTTAAACCAGAAAGTTTATCTCTTAAAAATATTGGGAACCAGAAATCATTTACAAAAGTAGAAGAATGGAAAAAGTTCAAGAATAGATATAATTTATTTAAAAAAGCTTATTTGCCATGGGAATGGCACAAAAAAATTTTTGATAAAGCAAAAAAAATAAATCTTCCAATTTTCTCATCTCCATTTGACTTAAATGCTGTTGATTTTTTAGAAAATTTAAATTGTCCAATTTATAAAATTGCATCACCTGAGATTACAGATATACCCCTTATAAAAAAAGTTGCAATGACAGGCAAGCCAGTAATCTTATCATTAGGGTTGGCTGAAAAAAAAGATATAGACCTTGCAATTAAAACTTTAAAAGAAAATAAATGCAAAAAATTCATATTACTTAAATGTTTAGCTCATTATCCTGCTGATCCTGAGCTACTAAATTTAAAGTCTATTGAGTTATTAAAAAAAAAATATAAATGTGATGTCGGATTTTCTGATCACACTAAGGGTTCAATTTCTGCAGTAACTGCAGTGACACTTGGTGCTAAAATTATTGAAAAACATTTTAAATTAAAAAAAGAAAATAAATCCTTAGATAGTTTTTTTTCTTTAGATACGACACAATTTAAAGAAATGGTTCAAAATATAAGGGTTGCAGAAAGATCAATTGGAAAAATGACTTTTAAGATAGATAAAAAAACAAAAAAAGAACTTGCTGGAAGAAAATCTATTTATATTAAAAAAACTATTTTTAAAGGGGATAAATTAAAAGAATCAAATCTAGCGATAGTCAGACCTTTTAATGGTTTACACCCAAAATATTATAATTTTATTTTAGGGAAAAAAGTCAAAAAGAATCTTGAATATGGAACGCCATTAAAACTTTCATATTTCAAATAAATAAAAGAATTTTGTTTTTAAAGATATTTATAAGTTTATTGTATTTTTTATTATATAAAATTATCAGAGATATTTTAATAAAATGAGAAATTTGAAAGTTTTTTATAAAGCCAAATTTGACAAATATGGTCCTACTTTAAGAGGTGCTGGATGGAGCGAAAACTCTAAATCAAAAAAAAGATATAATGTATTAACAAACTTTTTAAAATACAACGGAACAAAAAAAAAAATTTCAATACTTGATGTAGGTTGTGGATATGGGGAATTAACAAAATATTTACCAAAAAATATGAATTATAATTACTCAGGCATAGATATTGTTAAATCCATGATTGATCATGCAAGCAAAAAAAATACTAATAAAAATATCAGGTTTTATTTGAGTGATATAACTAAAATTAAAAAAAAATATGATTTTGTAATTTGCAATGGAATTTTTACTTTAAAAAATAATTTAACTGACTTAAAAATGAAAAATTATATTTTAAAATGCATAAATTCATTTTATAGATGCTCTAATGTTGCATTTGCTTTTAATATTATGAGTGAAAATGTGAACTTTAAATCAAAAATTTTATTTTATCCAAAAATAAAAACGTTTATTGATTTCTTAAACAAAAAAAAAATTTCTGAATTAAATATTGATAATTCAAGTGTAAAATATGAAAGTTTCATTTTTGTAAAAAAATGAAAAAACTTATTATTGGTACAGCACAACTTGTAAGACAATATGGAATTTCAAACTATTCAAAAAAGAAGTCATCAAAAAATATTTTTAAATTTTTAGAATTTTGCTTAAAAAATTCAATAAATTCCTTTGATACGGCATCTGACTATGGTTCAGAAAAAATTATTGGAAAATTTATAAAATCAAATAAAGTAAAAAAAATTTTTTTAAGTACAAAAATTGATTCTTTAAAAAATCTCAATTATTTTAAAAAATTTGACTATATTAAATATAGCCTTGAAAAATCTTTGAAAACATTAAATGTTGAGTCTTTAGATACAGTTTATTTTCATGACGAGAATGACTCAATTTTTTTTAATTCTAATAGTTATAAAATAAATGAAATATTTAAATCTTATAAAATAAATAATTTAGGTTTTTCAGTTTATTCAAAAAAAGTTTTTAAAAGACTTAATAATAATATTTATGTTAATTCTCTCCAAGTACCTGTAAATATTTTAAATGATGAATTTTCTAAAATATATTCAGAAAAGAAAATTATAGCAAGATCAATATTTCTACAAGGACTATTAATTAATTCTAAAATCAAAACTAAAAAAACTTTTTTAAAAAAATTTAACGAAAAACTAATGAAACTTGCTACAGAAAATAATATCGATTTATATTCCTTATGTTTAAATTATGTATTAAAAAAAAGAAATTTATTTAAAGTAATTGTAGGTATTGATAACATAGCTCAAATTAAATCCTTGTTAAATTCAAAAAATAATCGCTTTAAAATCAACAAAATTAATAAAATCAATAAATTAATAAACTCCATGATAGATAATGAAAACTATAGCCAAATTATTGACCCAAGAAAATGGTAAATTATTAAATAATTATAAAAAGATTTAATTGTGAATTTAATATAAATAATTTATGAAAATAGCATGTTCCCAACCTACATTTCTATCTTATCCAGGATATTTTGGATTAATAAATTATGTAGATAAATTTGTAATTATGGACAGTATTCAAGTTTCTTATAGAAGCTGGCAACAAAGAGCATTAATAAAAATTAATAAAATACCTCAGTATTTAACAATTCCTATTTTAAAAAAACAAATTAAATCTAAAATAATATCTGATGTACAAATTGATATATCAAGTGATTATATTAAGGATCATTTATTAACAATAAAACATTCATATAGTAAATATCGATTTTTTAAAAATTATTATCCCAAAATAGAAAAAATATATAATAACAATTTTACCAATCTAATTGATTTGAATATATCTTTTATTCATTTTATTAATGAGGTCTTAGATATAGATAATAAAAAAATTATTTATTTATCAAATTTAAATATTGATAATCAATTTACAAAAGATAACTTGATTTATCAAATATGTTCAAAAATCAAACATACTAAAGAATATATTTCAACTGAAGGAGCTAGAAATTATTTACAAGACAATAGAATTTTAAATGATAATTTTAAGATAAAATATTTTACGTATGAGCATACAGGGAATAGGCCAATTATTTACCAAAATAAACATGTCCATCTATCAATAATTGATATGATTTTTACTTATGGAAAAAAAACTAAGGAAATTATCAATTCAAATTTTAAAATTAAAAAGGACTAATATATGAAAATTGCAATTATTCCTGCAAGAGGTAATAGCCAAAGAATTAAAAATAAAAATATAAAAAATTTTAATGGCTCACCTATTTTGAAGGTAACAAGTGACATAATAAAATCATTTAAAATTTTTGATAAAATTGTATTAACTACAGATAATCAAAAAATTTTTAGGTTAAGTTCAAATTATAAATTTGACCTTTTAATTAAAAGACCAAAATACCTTGGAAATGATAAAATAGGCACCAATCAAGTTATAAATCATGCTATCAAAGTTTTAAAAAAAAAATTTGATATAAAAATTGTATGTTGTATTTATCCATGTGCTCCATTGATAGAAAAAAAAACAATCATCAAGTCATTTAATATGATAGGAAAATATAATGATTTTGTATTTCCTGTGCTGCCCTATTTGGAGCCAATTGAACAGGCTATGACAATTAATAAAGATGATAATATAAAATATGTTTTTCCAAAAAATTCCAAAAAAAATACCAATGAATTTGAAAAAAAATTTTATGATGCGGGACAATTTTATACTTCATCAGTAAAAGGCTGGAATTTAAAAAAAAAAAATTATAAAGGTATTAAATTAAAAAAGTATATTACCGCAGATATTGATGATATAGAGGATTGGAACTTTGTAAAAGATTTATATAAAAAAAAATATATATGAATAAAATTAAAAAAAATAAGCTTGGATACAAATATATTTATCCAAAACCAAATAAAGAAAAACTAGAAGCTTATTATAAAAAAAAATACTTCAAAAAACATATTGCTTACAAAAATAAATTAAATGATGTTGAAAGAAATAACCTAAAATGTATATCAGTTGCATCAATTTTTATGTTAAATTTAAAATTAAAAAATTTAAAAAATAAAAATTTATTAGATCTTGGAGCTGGCCAAGGAACATTTTTGAAAAATATTTCTCATTTATTTAATAAGTGTTTAGGAGTTGATTTTTCAGAAAAAAACTTTTTTGATACAAAAAGGTCTAATATTGATTTTGTCTCAATGAATCCTGGAGAGTTCATAACTAAAAAAAACTTAAAAAATTATGATGTAATTAATTGTAAGAATGTTTTAGAACACGTCATTGATCCAATTGATTTTATGCGCAAGATCAATAAAAATATTAAAAATAATGCATATTTAATCCTTACAGTACCTAATGATTTTTCAAATCTTCAAAAAGAGACAAATAAAATAGTAAAAAAGAAAAAATATTGGATAGCTCCACCCGAACATTTAAATTATTTTAATAAACAGACTTTTTTAAATTTCTCTAAAAAAATGGGATTTAAAGTTTTAGATGGAATATCAGATTTTCCAATAGAGCTCTTTTTACTAAAAGAAGAGTTTGATTATACAAAGAATCCAAAAATTGGTAAAATTATTTACCTATTGAAATGTGAATTTATGAGCTATTTACAAAAAAAAGCACCTATAGAAGATATTTATGAATTATTAAAAATTTTCTATAAATTGAATATTGGTAGGGATAATATTTTTTTATTAAAAAAAAATAATTAATTCAAATTGCGTATCTAATAAGATCTGATTTATGAAAAAAAAAAATGGTGTTGAATTATACAGGTATGCAAAGAAAATTATTCCTGGTGGAACAACTCTTTTTTCTAAAAGATCTGAACTCTATCTTCCAAATAAATGGCCAGCCTATTATAGCCAATCAAAGAAAACTTTTCTGTGGGATTTAGAAGGAAAAAAATATTTAGATATGTATTGTGCAGTTGGTACAAGTATTTTGGGGTACGCTAACAATAAGATAAATTATGATATTCAAAAAGTATTAAAAAAAGGTAATATGACTACATTAAACTGCCCTGAAGAAGTTTTGTTAGCTGAAAAAATTTTAAAACATCATACTTGGGCATCGATGGTAAAATTTACTAGAGGTGGAGGTGAAGCTAATGCAGTTGCAATTAGGATAGCTAGGTCCAACACGCAAAAAAAAAATGTTGCATTTTGTGGATACCATGGATGGCATGATTGGTATCTAGCATCAAATAAAAATTCAAAAAATAATTTAGACCAACATTTGATGCCAGGTGTAAGATTTGATGGAATACATGAAAACTTGAAGGATACTAGTTTTCCATTCCCTTATAATAACTTTGATTATTTATTAAAATTAGTGAAAAAAAAAAATATTGGAATTATAAAAATGGAAGTGATGAGAAATGTAAAACCTCAAAAAGATTTTTTAAAAAAAATAAGAAATTTATGTGATAAAAAAAAAATAATATTAATTTTTGATGAATGTACATCTGGTTATAGACAAAACATGGGAGGATTGCATCTGAAATTTAGAGTTAATCCTGATATAGCTATATATGGAAAATCTTTGGGCAGTGGATTTGCCATTAATGCAATCATAGGAAAAAGAGAGATTATGAAAAAAGCTGAAAATACTTTTATCAGTAGCACATTCTGGGGTGAAAGAATTGGTTTTGTGGCTGCACTTTCTTCGATAAGGCAGTTTCAGAATTCAAATATTTTCAAAAAAGTAATAAGTAATGGAAAAAATATTAAAAAAAATTGGGATAAAATATCTAAAAAATATGATGTACCTATTAAAATCATGGGCACAGATGCCATACCCTCGTTTCAATTTGATAAAAATCATCTAAAAAATAAAACTTTTTTAACACAAGAAATGTTAAAAAATAATATTTTGGCAACAAATATAGTTTTTGTAAACATTTTTCATGATCCTATTATAATTAAGAAATATTTTAACTTAATGGATAAAATTTTTTATATTATAAAAGAAAATAAAATTTCTAAATATTTTCATTCAGAAACATCGGAAAAACCAATTAATCGTCTTAATTAGATTTTTTTAATTAAGATTAATCATAATTTAGTACAATATTTGAGTAGTTGAAATAATTATGATACTGATAAAAATAAATGTTAAAAAATTCCTCTATATTGATAACAGGTGGCACAGGATCTTTTGGTCACGCATTTGTAAAATCAACACTTAAAAAATTTAATCCTAAAAGACTAGTAGTGTTTTCGCGTGATGAGATGAAGCAATGGGAAATGGAAAAATTATATAAAGGTGACCCTAGAGTTAGATTTTTCATTGGAGATGTTAGAGATCAAAATAGACTTCATCGTGCTCTTCACAACGTAGATTTTGTTGTTCATGCTGCAGCAACCAAGATTGTTTCTACAGCAGAATATAACCCATTTGAGTGTATAAAAACAAATGTAAATGG
>MDTC01191845.1_pt1 | contig 10938 bp, 9 predicted proteins | sample 811181 | NCBI WGS metagenome assembly MDTC01 (sample SAMN05326644, study PRJNA326480) | marine metagenome | isolation source: seawater | place: Pacific Ocean: North | collected 2011 | reverse complement strand
TTGCAATAATTATATCTTTATTTTCTAGCAATGTATTTTCTGGAATTATTCCATCATTATTTATTTTATTATAATTTCCAAATTTCATTTTTTGTGTTTTAGATGGGTCTGGTTTACATCTAATTTCTTCTTCTCCATGTACCTTTTTATCTTCATCCTTTTCAGTATGATATATAGTTGCTTGAAATAAACCTCTATCAATAGAACCTTTATTAAACAATATACTATCTTCTTGATTAAATCCAGTATGTGTCATGATTGCTACTATTACATTAGTGCCTGATGGAATCTGATTAATTTTAATAATATTCATAATTCTTGTATCAACTAGTGGTCTTGTTGGATAATTAAGAACATAGGCTGTTTTATCCATTCTATTATCATAATTAGTAACATATACACCCATAGATTGTTTTGACATAGCACATTGATATGTATTTCTAGGTGATTGATTATGATCTGGAAAAGGAACACATGATGCTAAAATTCCAAATATGCTACTTGGATGTATTTCACAATATGAAAATAATTTATTTTTGTCTAATTGATTATATTTCATTGATATTAATGCATGATTCTGCTCTTCTGGATCTATATATTCAATAATAGAATTTTCATATATATTTTCAGTGATTAAATCATTCCATGTAATTTTTTTTCGTTTTATATCATTCAAAATTTCATCAGTTAAATATGTTTTCTTATTTTTAATTTTTAATACAGGTCGCGTTAATCTTCCAGCATCATTACATATTTTAATTTCCATATTGTTAATATCAAATATTATGGAAGTGTAAATATTAATTATACCTTTCCATTTTAAACTTTTCAAATAATTATAATATTCGTACGCATTATCAACTACACCTAACCATGAACCATTTACAAATACTTTAACATTATCATTTAATATTTTGTTATCATTACACATATTAATATCAATAAAATTGTTAGTTTTGATATACTGTAATATGGGTTCTGTATTAGATGCTATAGTAACATGTGTTAAATAGCTAAGATTTTTAACAACACCTACAGATTGTCCTTCTGGTGTTTCAGCAGGACATAAAAACCCCCAAGAAGTTCCATGTAACATTCTGGGTGGAATTAATTTTCCACTTTTATCAATAGGGGTACTAATTCTTCTTGAATGACTTAAACTAGATGCGTATGTTAATCTACTTAAAACTTGAGCAACTCCTACTTTATTAGATGATACTTGTTTTATTCCAAAATCACCAGTAGATAATGCTCGTTTGATTCCATTTTCTATTGTAGTTGATTTAACTATTTTATAAATATTTGTAGAATTTAATATACTATAATAATCATATGTAGATCTCCATGAACCTGTATTTATTTCTCTACAAATTTGTTTTTGCATGTCTTTAACCAATTTATTAAAATAATTTCTAAACAAGTTGTTTAATAAGGTTCCTGTTAAATCTATTCTTTTATTTTCATATGAATCACGATCATCTTGTGATGATTTACCAAAATATGCTTTTATAATTTTATTTGCCATATATCCTATAAAATATATTTTTTCAGTTAATGTATTACAGTGTGGAAATAAATCGTTTTGTATTACATCTAATGCAAATTCACGTTTCTTCTTTTTTCCAGTTTCTTTATCCATATTAATTGGTGTATACATTACATGATTTGTTATATATTCTATTGCACCTTCATATGTCATTATAGAATTAGAATCATATATAGAAGCTTTAAGAAAATCTAATTCATTATTTATATCATTATTATTAATATCTAATATTATTTTTTCACATATTTCCTTATCAGTAATTACATTTAATGCTCTGAATATTATAAATAATGAAATAGGTTGTTTTAATCTAGGTATTTGTATATATATTGCATGTCCCCAACCATTATTTTTATTTGAAATCATCATATTTATTTGTTTGGGAGAAATACATTTATCATTTGGAATAGATTTTATTTCTGCATTCCATAACCATTTAGTACTATTTTTTTTTATATCAAAACAATATACTTTATTTTCAGCTGCACGTTCTTGACCTAATACTATTTTTTCAGATCCATTAATAATAAAATAACCACCTGCATCATACTTACATTCTCCAGTAATTTTGCTGTCAATATGTTGCAAATGATTTAATACGCAAAGTGATGATTTTACCATAATTGGTATTTTTCCAATTGTTATTTTTTTTAATGTTTTATAATTTGTTTCAATGTTTTCTAACATTTCACCTGATCGTGAAATATATTTAACTGTTATATCTATAGTTATATTAGATGAATAAGTAAAATTGCGTAATCTAGCTTCACATGGAAACATAAGTTTTGTAGCACCATTATTTTCATGTATTTGAGGTTTATGTATTTGAAAATTGGAAAATGTTAGATATATTTCTAATTTATATAAATTATTTTTTTTATCAAAATCATGTTCAGAGCAAATATGTACAGGATTAAACATATTAATAGTTTTTTCCATATCATATAATACAAAACTATTATACGATTCCAATTGATGTCTCACTAATTTATTCAAATGATTATCAAAATATAATTTAATAATGTTCCATGGATCTTCAATATTATCGAAATTGCAAGTCATTTTATTTACCTTCTCCATAAAATTATATTATAATCAATTTTTATATATATTATTAATTAATTCATATATTAATTAATAATATATATCATATTATAACGTATTAATATATTAAATTAAATATTTTGAATCAATATTATTAAAGCAATAATTATTAACAATATATTTCAAACATTCATTTAATTCTTTTTTATTATATAATGCATTTTCTGATTCATTAATTTTAAGTAAATCATTACAAGATGCAAATGGATTATTATTTCCACATACAAATGCATAACTTCCATTTTTAGATAAATCACCTCTGTATACATACATATTTTTAATTATTTTTAATGGATGTACATGAACACTTAAATAACCATCAGCAGCTGCTCTAAGTGGTAAAAAATTTTTATATAAAATTTTTGCTGTTTCAAATGTAATCGCATAACAACCAGCATCAGCTATACCTGTTTTTGAATGAACAAAACTTTTATTAACAACTGTAAATGTATCATTTTTTGAACGTTTTGATGGATCATTATTTATCCATATTTTTCTACCGTTACAAAAATATAATAATTCCCAATCTTCTGGAATATCTTCATATAAATTATTCCATAATGTATTTAAATTTTTATTTAATATAAAATCATCTTCTAAAATTAAACATTTTTCATATTTATTTTTTACAATATCTTTATAAGCAAAATAGTGTGCAAATCCAACAGCTATTCTTCCAGGATAATTAGTTACATCATTATGTCCTGAACCACCACACCAACATATTTTATTATCATCACAAAGTGAATCTTTACACCAACTATTTCCTGAATATGCAAGCATTCCATCTTCACGCATTTTTTCAATGTTAATAGAATTTTTATTTAAAGCATCTATAATTGTTATATTTTTTAAATTAAATTCATTAATATGATTGATAATAGATAATTTTCTATCAGTTAAAGTATCTAAATGCAATATATAAATTTGATCGAAATAATCAATAAACTTCATATATAATATAATACGATATGTAAATTTTTTGTTAATAACTTAATATTTTTTTTTGTTAAAAACATAATATTTATTTATTGATATAATAAATATGGAAAGAAAAACAATATCTATTAATCCTAATCTATTTTCATTAAATAAAAAAAAAAATAAATTGCCAAAAAAAACACTTCCATTAAAATTATCTAAACCAAGTAATATTAAAAGGGATTTAATTAAAAAAATTAAAAATTACCATAAAAAAACTCAGAAAAGAAGAACATATCCTGTAGATGAAACATTTAATTCTGAGTTTAAGGATTCTATTGAATATTTAAGAAATGTTTTTGATAAAACTAAATTAGATAATGAAGAAGATAATTCATATATGTCAAAAGTACCGAATCGTCCGCTACTAAATCAAGAATCACAACAAAGTTATCAACCACAACAAACATATCAACCACAACAAACATATCAACCACAACAAACACATCAACCACAACAAAGTTATCAACCGCCGCAAACATATCAACCACAACAAACATATCAACCACAACAAACATATCAACCACAACAAATATCACATAAACCAAAAGAAGATGTTCCATGGGGTGTTTTAAAAAATGGAAATAAACCTACATATAGAACATGGATTAATAATCAAACATTAAAAAATAGAAAAATTATAGATCATTCAAAAACTGATAATTATATATCTAATGAAAATTTAAAAGAACCAGATTTAGTTATAACTAAAGAATCTAAACCAAGAAAATTAAAAAAAAAGACTATTAAAAAAAAATACACGTGTGGTAAATCAAAAACAAAAAAGCAAATAGCTGTTATTATAAAAGATATTGGTACTAAAAATAAAATATTAAAAGAGAAGCGTGATATAAGAGGTGAAACTATTCAAAATATACGAAATTTTTTATATAAAAAATCATTTATTAAAGTAGGAAGTACAGCACCAGATAAAGTATTGCGCGATATGTATGAATCAATTATATTAACTGGAGATGTAAATAATAAAAACTCACATATTTTAATACATAATTATATGAATGATTTAAATACAAACTCATAAATAATTATATGAATTCTTTATCTCCATTAGATGGTAGATACGCAGACCAGTTATGTGAATTAAAAGATTTAATGAATGAAAAATCTTTTTTTAAATATCGCTTAGTAGTAGAATTAAAATATTTTTTAAAATTAATAGATTATCTTCCTGAGTTAAATAAATTAAAAGAAAATAAGATTGAATATAAATTTAATTTTTTATATTATATTAATAATTTTGATGATAATGAATACAATATAATTAAGAGTTATGAAAAAACAACAAATCATGATGTAAAAGCACTAGAATATTATATTCGAGACATATTTGAAAAAGAAGACTTAAAAGAATATATACCCTTTATTCATTTTGGTTTAACATCACAAGATATTAACAGTAGTGCAAATATTATGATGTTTAAAGAATCTATAAATACTATTTTAATAAATAGTTTACATAATATTATAAATATAATTAATAGCCATTATAGAGATATGAAAGATATTTCAATGTTATCATTTACGCACGGACAATGTGCTGTACCAACAACAATGGGAAAAGAATTATATGTATACAAATATAGATTAGAAAAGCAAATCAATATTTTACAAAATATGGAATATAGTACTAAATTTGGTGGCGCTGTTGGCAATTTTAACGCTCATAAATTAGCATATCCTAATATAGATTGGAACGATTTTTCAGATAATTTTATTGAGAAAGATTTATTATTAAAACGAGAAAAATATACAACACAAATAAGTAATTATGATAATTTATGTAACACATTAAATATGATAAAAACAATAAATTGTATAATAAATGATTTGAATATTGATTGTTGGTTGTATATTTCAAAAGGTTACTTAAATCAGAAAATTAATTCAACCGAAACAGGTTCCTCAACAATGCCTCATAAAGTAAATCCTATTAATTTTGAAAATAGTGAAGGTAACATATGTATTGCTAATGCTTTGATTGAAGGTATTACACGAAAATTATCAATATCAAGACTTCAACGTGATTTAACAGATAGTACTATTTTAAGAAACTTAGGTACAGTTTTGGGATATAGTTTATTATCATATAAATCAACATTAAAAGGACTAAATAAAATATCATTAAATAAAAAAATAATTAAAAATGATTTAACAAATAATGTTTCTATATTGGCAGAAGGTATTCAAACAGTTATGCGTAAACATAAAATATCAAATTCATATGAAAAACTAAAAGAACTTACAAGAATTAATGATAATGTTAATGAAAATAATATAAATGAATTCATAAAATCATTGGATGAAAATATTCAAAAAGAACTATTACTATTAAATGTTGAAAATTATATAGGTTACAGTAAAAAATAATATATAATATATATAGTATTATGAATAGACCTTCATGGGATGAATATTTTAAAGAAATTGTTAATGTAACAAGTAAAAGATCTTCATGTAATAGATTACATGTAGGTTGTTTATTAGTTAAAGATAATAGAATTATATCTCAAGGTTATAATGGTTTTTTACCTGGTTGTCCTCATAAAAGTATAATTAAAAATAATCACGAACAAGCTACCGTTCATGCAGAACAAAATGCTATATGTGATTGTGCAAAAAGAGGTACATCATGTGATAATTCAATAGCATATATAACACATTATCCATGTATTATATGTACAAGATTGTTATTAGCTAGTGGTATAAAAGAAATAAAATATATAGAAGATTATAAAAATGATGATTTAGTAAAATATTTTTGCGATCAAAAAAATGTTTCAATTTCTAAAATATAATTACTTACGTTTTTTATATTTTTTTAATTTTCTAGTTCTTTTATTACCTCCTAATGATCTAAGTCCTGGTCGACGTTCAGTTCTATCGATTGTTCCAACAACTTTATGTAATTTTAACTTATCAAATGTTTTTTTCATATCTAATATAAAATTAACTTTATTGTTTACTATACCAAATTGAGTTGTATTAAAAACATTTATACCATTAATTATAGTAGTACTTTCATTTAATTGATTAATATAATTAATATAATATTGGCTATATTTTGGTTCTAAATGATAAATAATATAAGCTAATATATTGCATTTTTTTCCTTGTTGAAATTTCTCTCCTAATTTGTCATATAATGATTCCCATAAATGTTTTTCAATAATTATTGTATCAGTTTCTTTATCATAATTAACCTTATTAAAAAATATAATAATTTTATTAAATAAATCAGAGATATATGATTTTATAGTTTCTTTATTTTTATCAGTTGTTATAAACTCTAAAAATGTGTGAGTAAATGGGTCTATTGAATATGGTAATTTAATAGCTCCTCTGCTTATTAATGACGAAATCATTTGTATTATTGTAGAAAAATCCATATAATATATTATAATATTAATATTTAGTAAATATAAAATATTAATATTATTTTATATATTTATTATAATGGTGTCTAAGAAAAACAAATCTAACAATTATAAAAAAAGAACTATTAAACAAAGAGGAGGAAACCCACACATACATAATAAACTTATCAGTTATATAAATGAAATTAAAGGTAATAAACCATGTAATACGGAAAATGGTAATATTAATGAATGTAAAGTACCTGATTCAAAAAGCGATCAAATGATACGTATTTGTGAAAAATCTGTTTTTAAAGGTCCTAGAGAAAGTTATAGAAGTAAAATAAAAGTATATGATGATTTTATTCGTGTAGATGCTCATACAATGAATTTATTAGTACAAACAGCTATAAAATCCTTAAACAATAAAAATATTGAACAATATGAAGATATATGTTTATCTGATGGTTATAGTTATGCTATGGAAGGATTAGCATATAAATTACCTGTTAATGTAACATGTATTAAAGATAAATGTGATAAAATGGCTCATTCAGTTGAAGATTACATTAAAATAATAAATGATAATATATCTCAAATAACTGATACAGAACAATTAAATGCAATGATAGAAACAGAAAGTGTTCAAATATTTGAATGGATTAATTCAATTGTGGATAGTTTAGATTTTTTATTTAATAAAATACAATTTCATCATTGTGATCCTAAAGCAGCTCAATTATTTTTAAATGGTAGACAAGTAATAGTTGGCGATTTAGATAAAGTAACATTTACAATGAAAATAGACGAAACATTATATCGTATGTGCTTATCGTCAACCCTATCATTATTAAGTGCTAAAGTTAGAGGAAGTGAACCAGAAAAAATGAGATTTGAAACATCTCCACGTCAAACAAATTTATATGAAAAAACTTGTTTCGTTACTTCTATATTATTATTATTAAACGATAAACTACAAATAAATGTAATGGGGAGAATTAATAACAGTGATAAAATTTCTTTTTTAACAAATTTTATATTAATAGATAAATTACAAGAATATTCAAAGAAATCTTTTAAAGAAAAGAAAGGACATCGTATTGCAAGTGAATGCGTTAATTTAAATTCAACAAGTTTATATTCACAATTTGGAATTTAATTTAATATAAAATTGATATTATATATTAAATATTTAATAATATATAATATTAATAATGATAATTCCAATTAAATGTGTAACATGTGGTATGGTTATAGCAGATAAATATAGATATTACAAAAATAAAGTAACGCAGGAAAGAATTGCATCGTCTAAAAGTACTGAGGAAGAATATTTAACTAAAACAAATACTGAAAAAACTATAGAAGGAAAAATACTAGATGAAATAAATATTACACGAATGTGTTGTAGAAGACATATGTTAACACATGTTGATATAGAATAAAATAATATATAATTATATTATATAATGACATTTAGTAAATATTTAACTATATTTTTTTTAGCTTTAATAATTGTTTTAGCAATGAGAGGAGATTTAAGTTATTTTTTTCCGGTTATAGCTAATTATTTTAGAAGTTTAGAATATTATTTAGGAACTGCATATAATCAATATTATGGATATAAACCGCCTGTTAATCCAGATCCATCAGTTCATCCTTTATTTGATAATAGTATGAATTTTACAGGAAGTTTATCTTTAATAGGAATGTTACTTTTAACAATAGGTATTGCATACGCAATATTTAGGGGATAATTATATAAATAAATTATTTTTTATTTATAAAATATATAATGAATCTTTACAAATCTTTCAAAAAATTATGTACTCCTGCATCTTTATATCTAGTATTATCTTTATTAGGTTTAGTTATGGTTGCCTATCAAAATATGTATAATACTCATACTTTATGTATAGGTAATTATTCTTGTTCTGTTCCTAATATGATGTTAATTTATTTTTTTAATTTAATATACATATTATTTTGGACCTGGGTTTTACAGTTAATATGTAAATCTGGTTGGGCATCTATTTCATGGTTATTAGTTTTATTTCCTTTTGTTTTAGTATTTTTATTTGTATTTTTAGGAATGAATGAAAACTAATTAATTTAAGAATAATATAAATATTATTATTCATGATATAGTATAATGGATAACAAAATATTAAATACTATATCATGGAAGATTATTGACAAATATTTTGAAGAAAATAAATTAGCATTAGTAAATCATCATATCCAGTCTTATAATGATTTTATGAATAATGGTATTAAGCAAATATTACATGAAACAAATCCAATTAAAATTCATAAAAATTATGATACAAAAATAGATGATTTTCGATATAAATTAGATATTTATATTGGTGGTAAAGAAGGAAATAAATTATATTACGGTCAGCCTGTAATATATGAAAAAAATAATCATTATATGTATCCAAATGAAGCTAGATTAAAAAATATGACATATGCTACCACAATACATTATGATATAGATATAGTATGTACTATTACTGATAAAGATACACAAGAAGTAAATACTATTGAAAAAACATATAATAAGATTTTCTTAGGAAAAATTCCAATATTATTACATTCTGATTTATGTATTTTAAGTAAAGTATCAAAATCTATTGCGTTTCAAATGGGTGAATGTAAAAATGATATTGGTGGGTATTTTATTATTGATGGTAAGGAAAAATGTTTCATTCCACAAGAAAAATTTGCAGATAATGTGTTATATATTAAAAAAAATGCATCAGATGATATATATAGTCATAGTGCAATAATACGCACTGTATCTGAAGATGTTTCAAAACCAGAAAGAACTTTTAAAATACATATTGTAGGTGGTGAAAATGATGATTCTAAATATATGGAAAAAGGTCAAATAGTCGTAGAAGTACCAAATGTTAGAAAACCAATTCCATTATTTATATTAATGAGAGCATTAGGAATAATATCAGATAAACAAATTATAGAAACCTGTTTATTAAATTTAGAAGAAAATAAAAATTATGTTGATTTATTTATACCTTCAATTCATGATGCATCTATTTTATTTACACAAGAAACAGCATTACAATTTATTAAAACCTTTACAAAACAAGAGACAATTACGCAAGTTTATGAAATATTAATAAATTATTTATTACCAAATATTGGAGAAGATAATTTTTTAAATAAAGCATTATGTATTGGAGATATTGTTTTTAGACTATTAAAAGTATATAAAGGTATCAGTCCAGAAATAGACAGAGATAATTTTAAATATAAACGTGTAGAATTATTAGGACCTATGATGCATGAATTATTTAAAGAATATTATAAACAACAACAACGTGATATATATTTAAGAATAGAGCAAGATGAAATTTATTATCATTATACACAAGACGAAAGTGAAGAAGTTACTTTAAATTTAGAAAAAACAGTTCAATTATTTGATGATAATATTATAACATTTTTTAAAGATAGAAGCGTAGAAGAAGGATTCAAAAAAGGTTTTAAAGGTAATTGGGGTTCAAAAGCTCATACTAAACGCGAAGGAATTATACAAGATTTAAATAGATTATCGTTTAATTCTGCACGCTCGTTGTTAAGAAAATTAAATTTACCTATAGATTCAAGTGCAAAAGTTGTAGGTCCTAGACTTTTACATGGTTCACAATGGGGATATATTGATCCAATAGATACACCTGATGGTGGTAATGTTGGTACACACAAACATTTAGCTATAATGACTAAAATAAGTATGAATTATTCAGGTGAAAAATTTAAATTATGGTTAAAAGAAAATACTAAATTATTTTTAATTGAAAATGCAACTCTAGAATTTTTATATAATAACATAAAAATTTTCATAAATGGTGTATGGTTTGCTGTTACAGACGAACCTATAAATTTTGTAGATGTTGTTAAATATTATAG
>MDTC01183787.1_pt1 | contig 10938 bp, 7 predicted proteins | sample 811181 | NCBI WGS metagenome assembly MDTC01 (sample SAMN05326644, study PRJNA326480) | marine metagenome | isolation source: seawater | place: Pacific Ocean: North | collected 2011 | reverse complement strand
GATGCCCTTCCAAATGATTCACGCCGATGAAGGGCTTGCCTTCCGCTAATGCCAGGGCCTTGGCCGTCGTGTTGCCAATCAGCAAGGCTCCAGCCAAACCTGGGCCAGCCGTCGCCGCAAATACATCGATGTCGGCCAAGCCACACGACGCCGTATCCAAGGCTTTGAGCAACACTGGGCGCATCTTGATCAAGTGATTGCGAGAAGCGACCTCCGGCACCACTCCCCCATAGACCCGATGCAGATCAATTTGGGTGGCAATCTCGCTTGCAATTACTTCGTTATCGCGATTCAAAATCGCGACTGCCGTCTCATCACAACTGGTTTCAATGGCAAGCGTTTTCATTGTGTCGCCTATCCTGTTACGGACCTTGCTCCAATGCGCAATCACGGATTAGCAGAACGCACACCCTCATTTGGGATCTAGCAGGACCGCAGCTAGGTTCACTGTGAAACCTTTCCCGTCAGTCAATAAACAGCTTTCCAGCCCGGCGCCTCAAATGCCGATCCTTGGGCAAGTTGATTTTGGCGACCGATGCTCCAGGCTGAATCAATGTCAGTGACCGCTCGACGAGATCGAAACCCACATTCGAAATGTGTCTCGCGAGGAGCCATTGATGCATGAGACGACGTTGCAGCGCCAGCGGTAGCTGCCGCAGGCTTGCCACATTAAGCACATCGGCTGAGGACTCAGAAACAATTTGGGATTGGAGGAAGGTGTTCTCAGCCTGGCATTGCATGGCTAACCGTGTCATGGTAGTCCTGACATCACGACCAAAGACTTGTTTCAAATAAGGAATTACCTCATGACGCACCCGGTTGCGCAAGAACCGTGGATCAGCATTGGACGAATCTTCACGAAAACTCCAATCCTGCTCACTAGCGAAGGTTTCGAGTTCATTGCGCCACATGGAAAGCAGTGGACGCAATAGCGTCAGGGTTCGACCATCGATCCATCGCTCACTTACATTCGCCATGCCAGACAACCCCGTCACGCCTGTGCCGCGAAATAGATTCATCAGGACTGTCTCCACCTGATCATCCGCATGATGGGCGAGCAACAAACGGGCGCAGCGGTGATGCTTGGCCACTTTGGCGAAGAAAGCATAGCGTGCTTCCCGGGCGGCATGCTCGATTGATAATCCAATCCGCTTGGCCCTGCGTTGCACATCCTCAGACTCCACAGCGCATTGCAACCCAAGGGACGTTGCCAACCGTCGCACAAAGGCAGCATCCGCACCAGACGCACGTCCGCGCAGTCGATGATTCAGGTGCACCACGATCAACTTGCGATGGCCCAATTGATGCAAAGCACGCAGCAACACCACAGAGTCACATCCTCCTGACACACCAATCAAGTATTGGCGTGTCTTTGGTAGGGATTCAAGGCACTTTAACAAGGGGCAAGAAGGGTGTACCGCCTAACGAATCTCAGTCGCGCCGCTCATGTAGGGCTGAAGCGCTTCAGGGATCTGGATAGATCCGTCAGGCTGCTGGTAAGTTTCGATCAAGGCCACATACAAACGCGGCAGAGCGGTGCCTGAGCCATTAAGTGTGTGGCAGAAACGATTCTTCTTGGTTTCGGCATCCTTGAAGCGCAACTGCATGCGCCGCGCTTGATAATCCATGAAATTGCTGCAACTCGATACCTCAAGATAACCTCCATGGCCTGGCGCCCAAACTTCCAAGTCGTATGTTTTAGAAGAAGAGAATCCCAAATCGCCGGTGCATAGCTCTATGACACGGTAATGCAAACCTAACAGTTGCAGAACTTTCTCTGCATGACCAGTAAGTTCCTCTAGAATCTGCATCGACTTGTCTGGGTGCACCGCTTGCACCAGCTCGATTTTGTCAAATTGATGCATGCGAATCATGCCACGACTTTCGCGACCAGCGGATCCCGCTTCACGGCGGAAACATGGTGTGTAAGCCGTCATTTTCACCGGCAATTTGCTTTCTGCCAGGATCTGTTCGCGCATCAAATTCGTCACCGGCACCTCGGCAGTGGGGGCAAGAAAGAACGCGCCGTCCTCCAGTCCATACATGTCATCCTCAAACTTGGGCAATTGGCCAGTTCCAAACATGCAATCACGACGCACCACAAACGGTGGATTCACTTCTTCGTAGCCATGCTGCTCCGTGTGCAAGTCGAGCAGAAATTGGATCAAGGCGCGCTCCAACCGTGCGCCTTTGCCCTTGAAGACCACATAACCAGAGCCAGAAATCTTGGCACCCGCTTCGAAATCGAATAATCCTAGCGCTTCGCCCAGTGCGACATGATCTTTCAGCTCAAAGTCTTTGCCAGGCTTTTCGCCCCAGACACGAATTTCAGGGTTGGCCGTTTCATCTTCGCCGACGGGACAAGCCTCGTGCGCCATGTTAGGAATGCTCAATAACAAGCCGCCCTGTTGTTCTTCAGAAGCAGCAACTTTTTCATCAAGTTCTTTGATAGTCTCACCAATTCCTCGCACTTTCGCCTCAATTTCAGAGGAGTCTTCACCTGCTTTGCGCAGCTTGCCAATCTCCTTGCTAATGGCATTGCGTTCTTGCTGCAATTGTTGCCGTTCGGTTTCCAGTCGTCGCCATTCCGTATCACAAGCCAGCACCTGATCGACGATGGCAGGATAGTCTGCACCGCGCGCAAGAAGGCGTTGTTTCACCGCTTCGGCGTCGTCACGAAGGAGTCTGATATCGAGCATAGCGCGAAGCTAGCGCAGCGCATTGAAAAGGAAAGATGAAATCCGTTCGTGCATGGTTGCGGTCCTGCAGGTTAAACTAACGCAGACTCATGGCTCACCTCCGTCCACATCTTTCCCAACTCGTACACTGCCCACATTTGCCCATCGTGGACGAGCCCTTGACGCATGTGGTGATGGCTCCGTTTCGCAACGATCGTGGCCCTGAATTCTACCAAACCGCGCTGGCCTACGCCGCGTCGCTTTGGCTGCAAGGCCTGCCTGCTCGCAGCCTGTTACAGATCAACCGCGCCTTTAGCGCAGATTTCACGGGTGACGAAGCCATTCTCAAACGGTGGCCCTTGCCCTACGCCGCCGCAGCCTGGGTCATAGCCAATCGGCCACAGCTCGGTAACGATTTCTTCATCGGCAATCCTCGGCGCCATTACCAACACCTGGCCACACGCATGGTGCCACCACGCCAAGAACAACGCACTTGCCGCGCCTGGGCCTGCTGGTATCTTTCGGTTCAACTGTTACCCGCCGACCAGTTCCCTGCGGATGAGAAACAGATCGCTGAGGAAGGCATCACTGAACCAAGCGAACAAGACATCGCCACGGGCTTGCAGAATCACGGTGTTCCAGGTGAATGCGCCGTTTGGCAGTCGGTCGTAGCAAGCTTGCCGTCGTGAAGACTGGTTACCGGGCAGACATAGACAGCATGCGTGCCATCGCGGTACTAGCAGTGTTGCTTGTTTCATGCTGATCTCGGGCTCCCTGGTGGCTTTGTGGGGGGCGATGTATTCTTCGTCATCCGGGTTACCTGATCACCTCGATCATTCTCGGCAGCATCCGAACGGGCACGTTCTCTTACCTGAATTTCTGGGAGCGACGAGTACGACGCCTCTTACCGGCGATGCTCGTGATGGTACTCACCACCATTGGTCTCGGCTATGTAATTCTACTGCCGCACGATTTCCTTAAACTCGGCTAATCACTAGTTGCTCACTCACGGGGACTATCAAACGTCTATTTCTAGCGCAAACTAGGCTACTTCGACTCCGAACTCAAAGCCCTGCTACACACTTGGTCATTGGCTGTAGAAGAACAGTTCTATTTGGTAATGACAGTCCTACTGGTCGTGCTGCACCGCTGGTCTCGCGGTCATTTGAGGAAGGCGCTCTGCTTGTTGGCAACACTTTTTCTAGCTTGGTACCTTTACGCCACTCAAACGTTGCCTTCTACTTGCTGACCGCGCGTGCTTGGGAATTGCTCCTGGGAGCCTTGCTCGCCATCTCAGTATCTCGACTAGCACTCAAGTCATGGCAAGCACAAGTAATCAGCGCGACCGGACTGCTGCTCATACTGGCCGCTATCCTTGGTTACCGGCCCGCCATCTCATTCCCAGGGGCATTCGCACTCATCCCCTGCCTCGGCATGACAGTTATGATCCTCGTCAACGCTCAACACTCAACTTTGGTGAGCAAATGCTTGTCCACGTCCGTCTTGGTGAGGATCGGCCTGGTCTCTTACTCACTATACCTGTGGCATTGGCCTTTATTCGTCTATGCCAATTACCTCGCGCTCGGCCAACTGCCCACAGGGTTGGCAGTGGCTTTGACCAGTTTAAGCCTGATTCTAGCCTTCTTTTCCTGGCGTTTTATCGAAACGCCATTCCGCAGTCAGCAGCGACCTCCCAATCGGCGCGCCGTCTTTGGTTACGGATCCGCAGCAATTTTGCTCTTGCTAGACATTGGTTTCGGTTTGCGCGGTCGATTCTCACCCCAAGCTTTGCAATTTGCCAATGCCCGAACGAATCGCAACCCGCCACGCAAACAACATCACGACCTCACTCTGACACAATTGCGCATGACGTTGATACCGATCGCCGGCCAGCTGAATCTCCACCCACACTGATGATTCTGGCCGACAGCCATGGAGACGCCCTCATGCCGGTATTGTGTCCTTGTGTGAACGTTATCAGATCACAGACCTTGCGATCACTAGGCCTGCCACACCACCGCTTTGTTTCACTGATTTCCGAGAAATGCGGCCGAATAGGCATACTTCAAAGCCGTCGTGGACCAACTCAGAACCAACCCGTCCTTGCAATACGTGTTGCTAATCGCTCGCTGGACCGAGTACCCCACGACGCGATTGAACAAGACTGCTTTGGCTCGGACAGTTGATGGGCTCATTCGCCTGGGCCTGAAGACAACAATCGTGCGTCAGATGCCTGAACCTAAGGACGACGTGCCAAGATTCTTTGCCTTGAGTAAACGATGGCCCATGTTGCCCTTGCCGATTACACCGACCTGGAACGAACATCAACAACGTCGCCAAAGGCTGGATGGCCTGTTGGCGAACTTGGATGCTTCTTGTGCGATCATCGACCCCAGTCTCTCTTTCTTTTTAAACGGTGAACTCGCCGTATTACAACACGACAATCGGCCTCTGTATTTCGGTGCCATCCATTTGTCGAGTTACGGTGCCATCCATGCGGCAGAGGCTATGCCGGAGACTTTCCGCCAGGTGGCGCAACCCTAATTTATGCTATTGCGGTGGCCCACTACCTTGGCACAAGATTGCTTCATGATATTCCGATGGCTGTTCCTTCTTACCTGCGCCTCCTCGCTGACTGCTGACGAGCCACGTCTGGTGAGCTTGGAAAAGATTTGGGATGCTGGAGCACACAATGCCTTCACTGATCTGGAACAGTTTCAAGGGCGGTGGTTCTGTGCCTTTCGTGAAGGCAGTGGTCATGCAGGTGCGGGTGATCATGGCAAGGTGCGTGTCATTGCGTCCACTGATGGAGCGACCTGGCAGTCCATGGCTTTGTTAGAATCCAAAGGATTGGACCTACGCGATGCAAAGTTGTCCATTATGCCCGATGGACGTCTCCTTTTGAATTCCTGTGAATACGATGTGGACCATGATCGCACAGGAAAGCGCAACAATCAGTCGATCACATACGTCAGTAGTGATGGCAAGAATTGGGATGGCCCGCATCGGGTTGCTGATGCGGGCTACTGGCTTTGGCAGACCACTTGGCGCGACGGCCTTGGTTATGCGCTCGGGTATCAATGGGGCACTCAAGATGCCACTCGGCTTTATACCACCACCGATGGCCTACGATACGAAACCTTGGTCGATCATCTACGTCCTCCTGGTGATCGAAGCAACGAACATGCTCTGTCATTCATGCCGGACGGCATAGCTCACATGCTGCTGCGTCGAGATGGCGGCCCCTCAGGCGAGGCCCTGCTGGGTACAAGCGAGGCACCGTATCAGGATTGGGAATGGGCCAAGCTTGGTGAACGGATGGGCGGTCCTGCCATGCTGCGATTGCCCAACAATCGTCTGCTTACTGTGGTGCGCCGCTATGGCGAAACCCAATGGACGGAGTTGGGTTTTATAGATCCTGACACAGCCGACTACACAGCCGCACTTAAGCTCCCCAGTGGTGGTGATAACAGTTATGCTGGCCTCGTGTGGCACGATGGCTTGGTGTGGATGAGCTATTACAGCAGTCACGAGGGCAAGGCCTCGATCTACTTGGCCAAGATCGCCATTCCGGGCTTGGAAGCCAATGGGTCGTCTTACGATGAAAAACGGTTTACCGCCACCACGCTATCAGAAGGCCTTGAGCGTCCGCTAGAGTTGGATGTGGCACCAGATGGTCGCGTGCTCTTCATCGAACTAGAAGGCATGCTAAAACTCTATCATCCTGACACAGAAAAGACTAGCATCGCAGGCGAGCTTGAGGTCTTTGCCGAACAAGAAGCAGGCCTGATAGGTTTGGCACTTGCGCCTGACTTTGCCGAAAGCCAGCAGATCTACTTGATGTACTCGCCTCCATCTGAGGTGTTTGTGGGCGAGTATGTGAGTCGCTTTCGCATGAACGGCGATTTCCTGGATCGCAACTCAGAAGAAGTCATCCTCAAGATTCCAGCGCATCGTGATGACTGTTGTCACCATGCGGGCTCTCTAGAGTTCGGGCCGGAAGGTAATCTGTTCATCTCCACAGGCGACAATACCCATCCAGGTGGTGATTCAGGTGGCTACGCACCCATCGATGAGCGTGAGGGCCGTCACGTATTCGACGCGCAAGATACCTCAGGCAATACCAACGATCTGCGCGGGAAGATCCTACGAATCCGTCCGATGCCGGATGGTTCTTACACGATTCCGAAAGGCAACCTATTCCCTATCAATGGCATTATTCAAGGCCTACCAGAGATCTATGTGATGGGCTGTCGTAATCCTTGGCGCATGAATGTTGATCAACGCACAGGCTATGTCTATTGGGGTGAAGTCGGTCCTGATGCGGGTGGTGAAGGGCCTCGCGGTGCAAGGGGCTATGATGAAGTGAACCAAGCTCGCGCGGCAGGCAACTTTGGTTGGCCATTCTTCATCGCTGACAACCAGCCGTATGCGGATCACGATTACGCTACCGGCAATACCGGGCTACTCTATGATCCGGAGTATCCAGAGAATCGCTCGCCGACCAACACAGGCTCTCGCATTCTACCCAAACCACAACCTGCATGGATCTTTTACCCCTATGCCGCTTCCAAAGCCTTTCCTATGTTGGGCGAAGGTGGTCGTACAGCATGCGCCGGACCTGTCTATCACTTTGACCCCTCACTGAATTCTGCCACCAAGCTACCAGCGGCTTTGGACAACAGCCTGATCTTCTTCGATTGGCAGCGCCCCTTCATCAAGGTGGCTCATCTAGATGCTCAGTCCAACATCACATCCATCGACTCATTCCTCACCGAGATCCCAGTCAAACGGGCCACTGACATACGTATCGGTCCGGAAGGAGCGCTCTACATGATTGACTACGGCACCTCGTGGGGTGTCAATGAGGACGCTCGATTGCTGCGAATCGATTACTACGCTGGCAATCGTCCACCAAAGGCGGTTTTGACCAGTCTATCAGGAAACGTTGGTAAAGCTCCATTCAAAGCCCAGCTAAGCGCCGCTCAAAGTCGTGATGCGGATGCCGGCGATCGTTTGAGTTACCTATGGACGGTCAAGCCCGGCAGCATCCCTTCACAGACTGGCGTAAAAGCCACCTACACATTCGCTGATCAAGGCGAATACGAAGTGACGCTGCAAGTGACCGACTCAGCGGGCTATCACGATCGTGATTCAGTGACTGTAGTGGTAGGCAATGACCCGCCCAGCCTACAATTTGTGCAGCCCATTGATGGCGGCTTCTTCGACTGGGATCAGCAGCTCAATTACCAGATCACGGTGAGCGACACAGAGGACGGTGATTCCAAAGACGCTGCCGAGACCATGCGCTCGCGGCTGTTGATGAATCAGTTCTTCGAAACCAGTGCACCCGGTGAGGCAGAAGCTGCCTACTTGGCCGGTGCAGGTAGACATGCCGCTGGTCTATCATTGATTCAAAGTAGCGACTGCCTGAATTGTCATTCCATCGACCGACGCATTGTTGGTCCTTCGTTCACCGAGGTCGCGCAACGCTACGCGGAGGCAAAAGATGCTACTAAGGCTGTGGTGGCCTCTGCTGAACGTATCATCAAAGGTTCCAGCCAAGTGTGGGGAGAGGTACCCATGCTGCCACACGCTCAATTCACTCAGGCACAAGCAGAGACCATGGTTCAATGGATCTTTTCTCTCAAAGACACCATCGGCAATCCCTCCGTGCAGCAAGATTTCCAGGGCAATACCACCATGACACGACCCGAGTGGATGACTCATAGTGAAAGTGCGAGTGCCATCTGGCAAGCCTCCTACACTGACTTTGGTGGGGCAGCCCCACCGCTCACGGCCAAAGCTGAAGTCCGCCTGCGTTCGCGCCTCGTGGAAGCCGAACATTTCAGCAAGAACCAGGGGACTACTGTTTTGGCAAACGAGGCTGCTAGCGGTAGTAAACTTGTGGGCAATGTGAGCCCGGGTACGCAACTCACGTTCGATCACGTGAATCTAGCAGACATTAAGACAATTACAGCCCGCATCGCGTCACCAGACATCGGCGGCACGGTGCAGTTGCGTCAGAACACACCTGGCGGAGCATTGATCGCCGAACTTAAGTTCGGCGCCACCGGCGATTGGAATGTCTGGAAAGATGTTTCGACACAAGTGACAGATCCTGGCGGTTTGCACACGCTCTGCGTGGTGTTTGTAAATACCAACGCCAAAGGACCATTCATGAACCTCGATTGGTTGCGGTTCGATTCTTAACCGCGCACATTCGCCAGGTTCAAAAGCGATTTCGATTACCCTGCGTTTGTCGACATCGACCAAGAGAAGCCCAGTGACATCTTGGTAAACGTGAGCGTATTCTAACAACTGACGTCGAGTACCTGGGAACACGGGATTGGTGGCCATCTTGCCAGTCTTGACTTCGGCCACATAACGGTCAGGGCCGCGGCTCACGAGAAAGTCGGCTCGGCAGGAGGCATCGACAGCTTGGCCATTCACACAAAAATGCCAGCGGCGATGCACTTGTTCTTCTAAGATGGTGTAGCCAGCACACTTCAGAATCGTCGCCGCTTTGCGTTCACCACGACGACCGCGCTTACCTCGGCGATGATGAAGTGCGTTGCGCCACCATTGTTGAAACCACAATACCAGCCCCAGCAGACTTGCTGCGATGCCTGCAAGAATCAGCCAGGAGCTCACTGACAATCAAAGAATTTCTTGGCATCCACCGGCACTCTAGGCTTGGCCTCGGCGTCGTCCTTGTTAGGTGTAGCGGGCAGCTTGAACGACTTTAGGATTTTCGCTAACATCCTCAGTGGGTTCTTCGTGGATTATCTTCATTTGATCTGGCATGCGCAGCTTGATTTGATACTGAGCCTTATACTCTTCGATCATGCCAAAAATCTCGATCCGCTTATTGTTGTAAAGATCAGCCGGTTCGCCTTTATCAAAGAGCTTAAGGGCATCAGCAAAGCACACCACAACAAACTTGTTATTGCTGAAATTGAGAAACTGCGTGTTGGCCTTAGACTTGCCCGTTCGTTGCACTTTGCATCGAACGGTTGCCCATTTACCCAATTGTGCAGCAATCTTATCGGTTTCAGCAACCTCGACCAGAACGGACTTAGTCTTGGGCGCCTCTTCATCGGCACAAACCAAGCATAACGTTAGTATAGCTACAAACAACTGTAGGCGACATAGCTTCATCATGGCTACTTATTAAAAGGAGTTGTGTTTCTCATTACCAAAACCCAAAGCGCGTTTGCCTGTGTAGGTCTTGCCTTCTTTCACGATGCTGAAGTCACCTCCCGTCCGCGCTGCCAACTGCGCCAACCGAGCAGCAGCAGTGCCGGGCATTTCCATGGAAACAGTGTTGATCGGCACGCCTTTCGGCACGCTCGATAACATTTGCGCCAAGAAGCTATCCCAGGCTTTGGCGTTGTCGACGAACTCGCGGAAAAAGTCTTCGCTAGAAGCATCTTGCGGTAGCCTAATGTAGTCTTGTGAGACACCATCAGTAAGGAAGAAGATGAGGTCTGGCTTGGGCGAGATTTTAGAAGATGGGCTCAAGCCGCCCATCCACAGCGTGCCCGAATTGTTAGGCGCTAAGGGCATGCCACGCACGGCATCAAAGGTGGCCTCTTTGTTCTTCTTGGTGGCGCTGTACCAGGTGATGTCCAATTCGATATCCGTCCTACCAATGCGCCCCATTTGATTGCCCGGCAGTTCATCTTGCAGCCATGGCATGCCAGAGAAGAACACCACCGTGTAGCGCATGGACGGCGCAAGTTTCTCGATCGACTCGATCAATTCATTCTTCAGCACTTGAATCCGACTATCACCATCGATGTTCTGGCTCGCCATGCTACCTGAGTAATCGACGATGTAGAGCACCCGCTTGGCTTGTTTCTCATCGCCAAAGAACTGCACAGCACCGCCGCCGCCCCCCCCGTCGCCATTGCCCCAACCACTGCCCATGCCGAAGCTATCGCCTGCGCCGATGACGTCATCAGTGACTTCCTCAATTTCGACCATTGGCACTGCAAGTGGCGAAGTGGTGTTGGCAGCCACGACATTGGCGCGGCTGGCACTGGAGGATGATGGCCGTTGCGGTAGATTCTGAGCGATGGCTTTCTGCTCCACTTGCTCTTGAGCGTCCTCGGGCTTCTTCACCGACATGATGACGCCCGGCTCAGGCAAGGGACCGGGATGTAGTGCCCAAATAATGGTGATGAGGATCAAGATCGCATGCAAGACACCGGCAAAAGCGACTGCAGCAGCTTGGTTCTGCTGTTTTGCCTTCTTC
>MDTC01010605.1_pt1 | contig 10938 bp, 14 predicted proteins | sample 811181 | NCBI WGS metagenome assembly MDTC01 (sample SAMN05326644, study PRJNA326480) | marine metagenome | isolation source: seawater | place: Pacific Ocean: North | collected 2011 | reverse complement strand
TAAGTTTACTTTCTAAATGATGGTAATAATTAATGATTAATTTTTTAAGTTTAGAATTTTTATTTGGAATAATAATTGGTTCCTTAATTGTAGTGGCAATTTATCAACTCACAAAAAAAAATAACGATAACACTTCTTTAGAAACTAAAATAACAGTAATTAAGACTTTGCTCGATGAAATAAAAACTAGTGAAAATCAAAGAACAGGATCAATTAATACTACACTTACAGACATTAAAACAGCAAGCCAAGAAATCAGCCTACGTTCTCAAGAAATTAAAAATACTCTAATTTCTGGACCTGGGCAGAGACAAGGTGCTTGGGGTCAAATGGTACTAGAATTTATATTGGGAAAATTAGGATTTACCGAAGGTCAAGAATTTCAAACTCAAGTATCTATGAAAACAGATGATGGAACAACAAAGATTCCAGATGTTATAGTTCATTTTCCTGACAAGGATGGTCAGAGAGATGTTGTTATTGACTCCAAAGTTTCACTGACTGCATGGGATGAATATGTAAATTCAGATGATGAAAATATAAAAGAGGATGCTTTAAAAAGACATAAAAAATCAATTAAAGATCACATAGACTCTCTTGCAAAAAAAAATTATCAAAAGGAATTAGGAATTAATAGTTTAGATGGTGTTATTATGTTTTGTCCTAATGAAGCAGCCATTTCATCACTAGGCAACTCTAGTAGATTAATGATGGAGTATGCAATTCAAAAAAAAATAACATTAGTTGGACCTGCAATGTTGTATTTTACACTAAAAACTGTTGAATATTACTGGAGAGCTGAAAAACAATCTAAAAATACTCAACAAGTAATTAAATTAGCAGAGGATATAGGATCAATAAGTATAAGAGTATATGAGGGTGCAAAAAAATCAGTTGAGAGTATTAAAAAAACTAGTGATGGAATAGATGAAGTTATGAATAAAATAAAAGATGGACGTGGTTCTCTGCTTGGCAAAGTAAATAAGATGGAGAAAGTTGGTGGAATTTCAATTAAAGAAAGTCAAAAAATTCCACAAGAATCAAAAATAGATGAAGTGGAATAATAAATTTACTTATCCTAAATCTACACGTTCTGTTATTAATGGATCCAGACACTATAATTTAGAAGGTTCAAATTTACCTAGCGTTACAACAATACTAAAAGCAACTCAAAGCGAAGAAGATAAAGCAGGCATAGCTGCCTGGAAAGAAAGAGTAGGACACAAAGAAGCAGAAAGAATTAAAAATGAGGCATCTAGCAGGGGTACGAGCATGCACAATTACCTTGAAGCTTTTCTTCGAAACAAATTTAATCTCGAATTAATTGAGGAAGAAAACAAAGCAAAAAAAATGGCTGAAGAAATTATAGACAATGGTATTAAAAAAAATCTTTCAGAAGTTTGGGGTGTTGAGGCAACTTTATATTATCCAGGAAAATTTGCAGGAACCTGTGACTGCGCAGGAATTTATAATAAACGTGAAAGCATATTAGATTTTAAACAAAAAAATAAAGCTGCAAAAGAAGAGTATATTGAAGATTATTTTTTACAACTTGGAGCTTACTCCTTAGCACATAATACAGTTTATAATTCAAGAATCACTCAAGGCGTTATATTACTTTGTACTGTGGATTATTTATTTCAAGAATTTATAATCGAGGGAAATCAATTAATTGAATTTCAAAATAAATTCTTAGAAAGAGTTGAACAATTTTATAATCAATAACTAAAAGGCTATTAAGTCTTTTGTTCTTTCATTGTCTAAATAATAACATTTTATAATTCTATTATTATCCAAACTTATAAATAAGGGATTTCCTGTGGGAATTTCTAATTTGGGTATTTTATCATCACTTAGATTGAATAAGAATTTACATATAGCCCTTAAAGAATTGCCATGCGCAGATATAAGTATATTTTTATTTATTAATTTGCTTTGAATTTCTTTTGTAAAATAAGGCAATACTCTTTCATAAGTATCCTTTAACGATTCCGTGTCAGGTATATTTTCTAATGGTATATCTTTATAGGCTTCTATATTTACTGGATGATAGGGGTTATTTTTATTTAATGGATCTGGAGGAACATCCCAAGATCTTCTAAATTCATGTACTTTCTTTTCACCCAATTTCTTTTTCATTTCATCTTTGTTTAATCCTGTTAGAGAACCATAGTGTCTTTCGTTTAACTGCCAAGCTTTGATGATATGGGCATCTTTAATTCTTAAAGTATTAAGTATTAATTTTAGAGTATTAATTGCCCTTTTTTGGTAGGAAGTAAAAAAATAATCAAAATTAATTTTTTTTTCTTTTATTAATTCACCAGCTTTACAAGCTTCAAGTTTTCCTTTCTGAGCTAGATCAACATCAACCCATCCGGTAAATCTATTTTCCAAGTTCCATTCACTTTGTCCATGCCTTACTAATATCAGATTGCTCATTGGTTTTTATTATAAATCCTAATATAAGAGATGTAAGTGAATAATAATAGTGAGTTTGTTGGAATGAAAATTGTAAGCATTGCAAAGTATTTGTTTCATATAAGTAATATCCTTTTAATTGTTTTTTATCTATATCCAGGAAGTATTTTTGGTTGCCTTATTTATAACGATTGTAAAACGCAGCCACAATTAACAAGTGATTTTATAGTTTCTTCTAATCACGTTTATGTTTTTATTATTATTTCTTTATTAGGTTTTATTGGTTATTCAAAAAAATCAGTATTTATAAGAATTATTACTTATCTTTTTTTTATATCAATTTTTTTAGAATTATTACATTCTGTTATTCCAGAACGCGGTTTTGAAATAAAAGATCTAGCTGGAAATATTGTTGGAGTAGCTATATCATTGATCATATTTTTAATATTTAAACTTAGGAAAAAAAAATGAGTGGTTTTGATGATAGAGAAAAAAGTTTTGAAAAAAAATTTGCACACGACGAAGAATTGCAATTTAAAATAAGTGCCAGAAGAAATAAATATCTAGGTCAGTGGGCTTCACAAGTTTTAGGCTATGATCAAGAGCAAGAAAAAGAATATATACAATCAGTTATAAAAGCAGATTTTGAAGAAGCAGGTGACGACGATGTTTTTAGAAAAATTAAGGTAGACTTAAAAAGTCACAATATATCAGAGGGAGAAATTAGAAAAAAAATGAATGAGCTTAATGAAAAAGCCAAATCTGAGTTTAAGTAGTTTTTTAATAAATTAATGAAAAAAATTTTTTTTTTAATTTTTTTTTTAATCTTAACATCTTGTTCTTCAATTCCTAAAAATACCACGGATGTTTGTTCAATATTTTCAGAAAGATATCTTTGGTATAAACATGCCAAAAAAACTGAGCAAAAATGGGGAGCGCCAATTTATATTCAACTTGCATTTATAAAAATGGAGTCCAATTTTGATTGGTTGGCAAAACCTGAAAGACAAAAAATTTTTAAAGTTATTCCTTTTAAGAGACCATCAAGTTCTTTTGGTTATTCTCAAGCTGTAAAAGGAACTTGGGAACAGTATAAGAAAGAAACAAACAATAAACTTGCAACAAGAACAAGATTTAAAGACAGTGTGGACTTTATTGGTTGGTATACAAATAAAACTGAAAAAATCTTAAAAATTTCACAAAAAGATCCTTACCGACAATATCTAGCTTATCATGAAGGATGGGGAAATTACAAAAATTATAAAAATAATCAAAAGGTAATTATTCTTGCAACAAAAGTTGCAGAACAAGCCAACACGTATAGGAAACAATTAAACAAGTGTAAGAAAAAACTTAACAAAAATAAATATATAATTTTTTAACGTAATTGCTTTTTTAACTCTATATCAATAGCGTCAATTCGTTTGGTATTTTTTGCTAACGCAACATACATTGTTGGAGTTACATATAGTGTAAAGAAAGTTGAAATTATCATCCCCCCCAAAATTGTAGAACCCACAGCTAATCGTGATGCTTCCCCAGCGCCTGGACCAATATTACCTATGATTAAAGGTATCATTGCAATCATAGTGCTCAGAGATGTCATGATAATAGGTCTAAATCTAAGTTCACAAGCTTCTTTAACGGAGTTTTCAATATTTTTGCCAATGGTTCTTAGTTGGTTAGCGTATTCGACAATCAGAATACTGTTTTTAGTTGAAATTCCAATAAGAATGACAAGCGCAATTTGAGAAAAAATATTTACAGAACTGTTAAAAAATAAAATAAATACCAATCCCCCAAAAACAGCCAATGGAACAGTAAGAACAATAATAAATGGATGTACAAATGAATTGAATGTTGCTGCCATTACAAGATAAGCAGTTAAAAGTGCTAAAGCAAAAATTATATATAATTCATTACTAGTTTCTTTTAATTCTTCAGATTTACCTTTCCACGTAACTTGACTTCCGGGCGAAATCTCGGCGATAGTTTTTTCGAAATATTTGATTGCTTCTGATAGTGTGTAATTTTCACTTATATTCGCAGATATAGTAACTGCTCTTTGTCTATTATATCTTGATAGTTTGCTAGCAGATCCTTCTTCTTTAAAATTAACTAAATTTGCTAAAGAAATTAATTTTCCTGTGTTTTCTGATCTAACAAAAATTTTACTTATGCTTTCTTGATCTTTTCTATCAGCTAAATATTGTTGTAGAATAATTGGATATTCTTTTCCAAGTTTATTAAATTTTGTGACAGTTTTGCCACCATAGAGAGTTTCAAGAGTTTGACCGATAGATAGGATAGATATGGCCAAGTCTTTTGCTTTATTTTTATTTATAACTAATTTTACTTCTGGTTTATTTCTTGAATAATCAGATTCTATTCGAGATAAATCTTTGTTTCTTCGTAACATTCTTATTACTTTTGATTGGATGTTTTCCAATTCTTCATAACTACTCCCCAATATAACCATTTGAACTGGTTTATTATAAGTTGATACTCTTATTGCTTGTGGAGATATTGGGAACGCCACTGCTTGAGGAACAGTTACTATTTTTCCAATTGCTTGCCTCATAATAATCTGAGAATTTTGTTTTCTGTTTTTCCAATTATCTAATAAAGAAATAATTATAAAACTATTATCACCTCCAAAGCCAGGGACTATCATTAGAAATCTATCATAAGGACTATCTTCTGCTTGCAAAAAAGGTATAAGTCTTTTTTCTACATCCTCAGCTCTTTTTTTAGTATACTGAAATGAACTACCCTCATCTGTAAAACCTATAACCAAATAAGTTCCTCTATCTTCCATTGGGAGAAGTTCTTTTTTAACAAAGTTATATAATAATCCAGAGCTAATTATGATTAATATAATAAATGTTATAATTATTTTTTTTTTATCTAGCCAATATTTTAGTGTTTCCTGATAAAAATTTGAAAAACCTTTAAAAAATTTATCAAATTTTACTACAAAAAAATTTGTTTTTGTTTTTTTATCTAAAAATTTACTTCCAAGCATCGGGGATAAAGTTAGAGCAACAAATGATGAAACAACAATAGCAAAAGATAATGCAATTGCAGTTTCTTTAAATAAAGTTCCAGCTATTCCTTCTATAAAAATTAATGGTAAAAAAACTGCAACTAAAATTAATGTTGTGGCAATGATGGCAAAGGTTATTTGTTTTGAACCTTTGTATGCAGCAACCAAAGGGGATTCTCCATTTTCTATTCTTCTATATATTGCATCAGTCATTATAACCGAGTCATCAGTAATTATTCCTATTGCCAAGATAAAGCTTAACAAAACGAAAATATTTATTGACAAACCAAATAAATAAATTCCTAAAAAAGTTGAAATCAAGCTTACAGGTAAAGCTATAGCAGGAACAATTACTGCTTTAAGATTTCCTAGAAATAAATAAATAATGACAACCACTAAAATGAAAGCAATAATTAGAGTTTTATAAACTTCGTTAATTGCTGCCGCAATGTATGTTGCTCTATTAAATGCTATCTCTAAATTTAGTCCTGCCGGTAGGGTTTTTTTTACTTCATCAACTTTTTTTTTAATTTCTTTTGAAAGTTCGACCGTTGAAGCTCCACTTCTAGCATAAATTCCAATGCCAACAGTTTTTAAATTTAATGTTTTTTTACTTTGAGCTCTAAATAAAGCTTTTTCTGATACAGGTCCAAATTCAACATTAGCGACATCTGACAATCTAACTAAATTATCTTTACCTTTTTTAATTGGTAATTGTTTTAGTTTGCTCAAATCATTATATGATTTGTCTAAATTAATTGTTAAATCTTTGTTGTTTGCTTCCAAAGTGCCAGCTGGCAAACTTAGATTTTCATTTCTAAGAGCTTGTTCAACTTCTTGAATTGTCAAATTATTTGCTGCCAATTTAACTGGATCTATCCATACCCTTACACTTAGCTCTCTTAAACCTCCCACTAAAATTCTACCTACGTTTTTTACGCTAGAAAATTTGTCCACCAAATATCTTTCAGCATAATCACCAAGCTCTAAGTCGTTCCAAGTTGGTGACGATAGTGCTAACCACATTGTAGTTGAAAATCCGGCTGCTTGTTTAAGTATTTGTGGTGGTTTGGACTCAGATGGCAATGCATCAACTACTCTTGCAACTCTCTCTCTTATATCATTGGCAGCATCATCCAAATCAATTTCTGTATCAAATTCTACATTTATGGTGCTCTTTCCATTCTCTGATTTCGAATCTATATTTTTGATTCCTTCCGCACCACCAATTACATCTTCAATTACCTGAGTGACTTCTTCATCAATTATTGGGGCGGAAGCAGATTTATATTCAACTTTAACCTGTACAACAGGTGGCTGCAAACCTGATGGAAGTTCTCTTACAGGTAATTTCCAAAAAACAAAAACTCCAAATACAATTAAAATAAGAGATAAAACCCATGAAACTACAGGTCTTCTTATACTTACTTCGGTTAAATACATTATTTTTTTATAGGTTTGATTTTAGCGTTCGGTCTAACTTTTTTTAGACCTTCGGCTACAATTCTTTCACCCTCATTTAAACCAGAAGTGACTTCGAGGTAACCTTCATTTCTTATTCCTATTTCAACTTCTGTTCTTTTAGCCAAATTGTTTTTATCAACTTTATAAATGTAAACTTTATTTCCTTCCAAGCTCACACTTGTGTCAGGTATACTTAATGAATTACGTTCATTATATTTTATTGTAATTTCTAAAAGTGCGCCCGGCAATAATTCTAAATTTGAATTATTTAATCTAACTCTAGCTGCTAAAGATCTTTTTTCAGTATTAATTCTGCTTGCGGTTGATTCTATTATTCCCTTATAGATTTTTTCATTATTGCCAGAAAATTTTATATCTGTAGATAATCCTTCATTAATATAAGGTGCATATATTTCTGGAATATCTACATCAACGTACAAAATGGATGCATCTTCTATGTTAACCACTATAGAGCTTGCCGATATTGCAATATCATCTGAAAAATCTCTTTTTCCTATAACCCCATCAAATGGCGCTATGATGTTTCTAGTTTTAAGTTTTGCAATAACATCTCCTTTTTTAACTTTTTGATTAAATTTAATTGGCGAAATAATTTCAAATTTTTCTATTTGATAAGCTTTCGTTCTTATAGGAACAGCAGTTCCGAATGTTTCAATTTTATTTTGAAATTTTTTCTGATTGACAACTGTTACAATTATTCCTGGAGGCGGCCTTTTACCAAATTTTTTTTGAAAGTGCTTTCCTATCATTGTTCTTGCAACAACGACTGTAGTAATTACTAAAAAGAATATTATAATTATCGAAGTAATTTTAGTTGATCTTTTCATTTTTTTTATTTTATTTTACCATACTCGACCCAAGAACCATCATAAACAACAGGCAAATATTTATCATTAATCATAGAATAAGCTAGACCTAAAACTGCAGCTGTAATTCCTGAACCACAAGAAAATACTATGTTTTTTTCATTATTAATTCCTATCTTTGTAAACTTTTCTTTAATAAGGTTTTTTTTTATAAAAGTTTTATTTTCAGAATCTATTAGTTCACTAAAAGGTAAACAATATGAATTCTGAATTGAGCCGCTTCTAACGCCTTGTCTAGGTTCTTTTTCTAATCCTAAAAATCTATTTTTGCTTCTTGCATCCACCACTTGAAATTTTTTTTCTGTTATATTTTTATCTATTTCATCTTTTGATTTTACTAGGCGAGATATTTTTTTTGCTTTATATTTTTTTTTTTTCATAGTTGGAAACTTTAGCAGTAGTTTTTCTATTTTCTTTTTTCCACTTTAAGAAACCACCATTTAAAACAGAGATAAGATTTGGATTGTGTCCAAAAAAAATAAATGTATACCAACACCTACAAGAACTTATAACATCTGAATTGTCGTAAACAATAATTCGGTCTTCATTTGTAATTCCTAAGTTTGAAACAATTTTTTCCCATTCCTTTTTATCTGGCAGCATATGAGGAAGTTCGGTTTTTTTATTTGATAATTTATCTATGTCAAAAAAAATTGCATTTTTAATATGTTCTTTTTTATATTCCTGATAAGCATTTCTATTAGTATTTGCCATGTGCCATGAAGAATCAATAATTTTGACTTCTGAATGATTTTTGTCTAACCATGATGTAGAAACTATACTCACTACAAACCTTTTTTTTGTATATATTTTTGATGATATTCTTCTGCTTTACAATAATTTTTTTGTTTAGAAATGTTTGTAGCAATTTTTCCATTATATTTTTTATTTAAATTTGATTTAATTTCTTCGGCAATTTTTTTCTGTTCATTATCGAAAAAAAAAAATCTCACTTCTATATTGTGTTCCTACATCTAAACCTTGTCTATTAAGGGTAGTAGGATCATGTATTTCAAAAAATTTTTTCAACAATTCCTCATAAGATATTATTTTTTCATCAAATTCTATTTTTACAACTTCAGCATGATTTGTTTCACCACCACATACTTCTTCGTAAGTTGTTTGATCAATTTTGCCACCACAATATCCAACTTCTGTATTTGTAATTCCATCCAATTTAAAAAATTTTTCTTCCGGTCCCCAAAAACATCCTAAACCAAAAATAGCTTTTTTCATAAATTTCTATTAATAGTATGAAGTTATAATTTAAATAATACAAATGAGCAAAAATCATTTAGGCGCAATTTATATGATCATGAGTGTTTTATTTTTTTCATTCATGGACATTTTAATTAAGGTAACAGACGAATATGACGTAGGCCAAACAATGTTTTTTAGAGCTTTCTTTGGTTTGATACCAATATATTTTTTAATTCCAAAAGAAAAAATTAAGGATTTTTATAAAACAAAAAATTTTAAATTGCATTTTTATAGATCATTTTTTGGAGCAATCGCAATGGCAGCAATTTTTAATGGATTAAGAAATTTACAACTAGCAGAAGTTACCGCATTGGCTTTTAGTGCACCTTTATGGGTAGTTATATTTAGTATGTTTTTTTTAAGCGAAACAATAAGATTAAAACGTTGGATTGCTGTTGGGTTAGGATTTGTTGGAACGATTATAATATCGAAACCTGGTTTTGATAATCTAAATTTTTATTACATATACCCAATAATATTTTGTATTGGTTTTGCAGGAGTTTCTATAATAATTAGAAAACTTACACTTGTTGGTGAACCAGTTTGGTTAATAGCCTTTTATTTCAGCATAGTAAGTGGTCTTGGAGGCTTGATTACTCTTCCACTTGGAAGGTGGGCAATGCCAAGTGCTTACGATTTTATTTTGTTTATTTTGATTGGATTACTGGGGAGTGTTGCTAATTTACTTTTAACACAATCATACAAGCTTGCCGAAGTAACTCTTACCACCCCTTTAAAATATCTTTCACTTGTTTTTGCAATAATGTTTGGATTTTACTTTTTTAAAGAAATTCCTACTATTTATACACTATCAGGGGCAGGATTAATTGTCGTTTCTTCAGCAATTATTTTCTTTAGAGAAAATGAATTAAAAAAACCTATTACTTTACCAAGACAACAATGAAAAAACCTCCTGCTTATTGGAACAATGCAAAGAGGATACTTTCAAAAAGAGATCCTGTGTTAAGAAAAATTATTAATAAATTTAACAAAGGATTTTTGACTACAAGAAAAGATCCTTTTTTTTTCATTATGTAGAACAATAATAGGACAACAAATATCTACGAAAGCTGCCGATTCCATATGGTTAAAGTTTGAAAAAAAATGTAAAAAAAAAATTATTCCTAAAAATATATTAAAGTTATCTTCAAGCTCTCTAAAGACTGCAGGACTATCTCATCAAAAGATAAGTTATTTAAAAAACATTGCTAAAAGTTTTAAAAATAAATCTTTTAAAATTAGAAATTTAAAAAAAATGGATGATGAACAAGCAATTAATTACATTACTCAATTAAAAGGACTTGGTATTTGGAGTGCGCAAATGTTTTTAATGTTTAATTTAAATAGACCAGACATATTTCCAAGTAAAGATATAGGATTAGTTAGAGCAATATCTAAAAACTATAAAACTTCATATCCACCAAGCGAAAGATTTTTAAACAAAATTTCAAAATTACATTTAGGATACAGAAGTGTTTTTACTTGGTATATGTGGAGAAGTATAGATCCAACAGATGTGGAGTATTAGATGTCTTCAACTATTGATAATTTTTGATCCAGTGTTTTGCTATATCAATCCTTTTAGTTATCCAAACATCTTCAAATTTTAAGACATAATCCAAAAATTTTCTTAAAGATTGAATTCTACCAGGTCTACCAATTAATCTACAATGTAAACCCACAGACATCATTTTTGGTGAAGTTTTTCCCTCATTATACAAAGCATCAAAACTATCTTTAAGATATGTATAAAATTGTTCACCACTATTAAATCCTTGATTAGTAGCAAATCTCATATCGTTATTGTCTAAAGTATATGGAACAATTAATTGTTTTTTATTTCCTTTTTTTTTCCAGTAAGGT
>MDTC01047135.1_pt1 | contig 10939 bp, 6 predicted proteins | sample 811181 | NCBI WGS metagenome assembly MDTC01 (sample SAMN05326644, study PRJNA326480) | marine metagenome | isolation source: seawater | place: Pacific Ocean: North | collected 2011 | reverse complement strand
GGTGTTCTTGAGCAATATTTGGAAGAGAAAAACCTTCAAGAATCGTTTGAAGTCTCTCACTGGAGTACTCCTAAGGTATTGTATGGTATTGCGATTGGAGCAGTCTTTTCTGGTGTTACTGCTTACATCGGATTGAAACTTGGACTGGCCATATCTGCAGCGTGGTATATTGCTTATCTTTTGGGTATGGCCCTCAAGTGGTCGCCTTCGGAAGTGAACATCGCTACCTCAGCAACCACAGGTGCCACTCACGCTTCAACGGGTTTCATCTTCACCTTCCCTGCCATTTTCCTCTTGGCTTCTGATCCTAAATATTTCTTGGCAGACGGCCCACTGATTAGTAATGCAGATACGTTCAACCTCGCGTTTGTAGGGATTGTAGCAAGCATGTTTGCAGGATTCTTAGGTATCATGTATTTCATTATCTTTCGACGAGTTTGGCTTGTCGAAGACCCCTTGCCATTACCTGGTTTTGAAGCAACACTCAAGATGCTTGACATCGCTTCAGACGTGAATACCGGTGCCGTTGAGCATGCACGTGCATCTCTGAAAACGATTGGTTGGTGGACGACCATTACGATGGGTGTCTTGTTCCTGGTTGAATACCCGTTGATTTGGGCAAACGGTAAGAAATTAGCCCTTCTTGATTTCTTAGCAGAGTCTGGTCACATTGGTGATTATGGCCTAGCTACATTCTACTCTCACGGCAAAATTCACCAACCAAGTGGTATTGAAGACGGCGTTTCGCTCAAGTATACACATTGGTCTGCTGACACTTCTTGGAATCCATTTGCTTACACTTATGTTGGTGTTGCACTCACCCCCTCGATGTTTGCCATTGGTTGGTTCATGAAAACTCGCGTTGCTTTCCTCGTCAATCTCGGAACCATTGTTGGCTGGCTTTTCCTTGTTCCACTCGCAGTATGGCTCAATGTTCCTGTCTATGAAGCACAGCTAGGTGCATCTGTTCCTGTCCAAGACTACCACGCTGCAATGCATGCCTTTGATCCTGTGAAGTATCCATCTTCAACAGGTCCAGCACAAATGATTATCTTTTCGAAAACGGTTCGTACCATCGCAATTGGTTCAATTGTCGGTGGAGGTATGTTTGGTTTAGCAAAAATGTACCGAACATTCCTCAACATCTTTTCAGACATCGGCTCTGCGTTCAAAGGCGAAGGCAGCCAAGAATACATGGAAGGTAAAGGCTGGTATGAATGGCCATTGAAGCATATCCCAATCTTCATGGGCGTCACTTTTGTTTCAATGCTTGTCATATTCACCATTGGAGGCTTTTCTCTTCTTGCTTCTCTCGTGTTTTCAACCGTCCTCATCCTTACCACCTTTTTACTCGGCGCAATTGCAGTTCGTGTCATGGGTGAAACTGGAATCGAGCCGGTTTCTGGAACTTCATTCATCGTTCTCCTCATGTTACTTGGCGTTTTCTTGAATGCTCAAGATCTTCTTCAATTGAATACTCAAGATGCTGTTCTACTTGGTTTGGTTGGAACAACCGTATTCGGTTCTGCAATTTCGATGTCAGGAACGGTGATTGGGGATTACAAGAACAGTCTCTACATCGGAAACCGTCCCTATCACATATCGAAAGGAAACATCATGGGTGTGATTCCTGGTGCCATTATTGGAGCTGGTGTTGCTATCTTCCTCTCAAAGCAACTCGCTGATGGAACCATAGATTTGATGGCGCCACAAGCCAACGCCTTTGCGACATTTTCAGTTATTTTTGCCGAAGGCCAGGGTGATCTTGGTCTTCTTGCACTCGGGTTCCTTCTCGGAATGTTCGTAGAATGGGGCACTGGGATGGGTACTTCCTTTGGACTTGGAATGTATCTTGATGTCCCTCATACGCTCCCAATGCTCATTGGTGGATATTCACGTGATAAGTGGGAAGACAAGAAACTTCGTCCAAAGATTGAGGCTATTAAGGAAAAAGATGGCGCAACGATTGCTGAAAAGCAGCGCGCCCTGATTCTGTTGAGCACTTTCATGGTTGCTGCGGGTCTGCTTACTGGTGAGGCTTTCTTTGGCACAGAATCAAGTATTCTCTCGTTCTTAGACACCTTGGTTACTGATCCGAACAGTCGTATGTGGTATTTCGGACGCATGTTTGGATTCATTGGCCTGAATGTATTGATTGGCGGTGGAATTTACCTTCTGTTCAAGAGAGCCGGTGTAATTGGCGGCGATAGCGTCGATGCAGTGCTTGAAGACTGAGCGTGAGAACATGTCGCAATCTCCCAAGGCTCCGCTTTGGGTTTGGGGATTACTTGTTGCTGCAGTCTGTGGAGTCTCAAGTGCTGGGGCGTTGTTTCAGCATGTTGATTCGGTCCCTCCATTACTTCGTGCTTCATGGCGATTACAACTCACATCACTTGTCCTTGCACCCTTTTTCATTTATCAATGGCGTCAGCAGAACGATTCAATAAAATCAAGAATGTTTGAGAAAAAAACGCTTGCTATCATTACGCTGAGTGGTTGTGCGTTAGCACTTCATTTTGGCTCATGGGTTGCCAGTTTAGATGCGACTTCACTCACACATTCACTGCTTTTTGTTACTGCTCACCCACTCATTATCATTGTAGGAATGGGTGTTTTAGGCACTTTTTTCATCGGCTACCGGCTTCCGAATCGGCGAGAAGTATTGGGTGCAGTAATCGGTTTCTCAGGAGCAGCTCTTACATTACTCGATCAAGGCCATCAACAAGGTGGTCACACAGTTACTCTTTGGGGTGATGCACTCGCTTTTTTCGGAGCAGTTTTTGTGGTAGGATACATCATCAGTGGTCGAGTGCTTCGGGAATGGATGCCAATTTTTCTCTACGCCTTCCCTGTCACTCTTCTTGCCTCAATTCTACTTGTTCCAGCATCATGGATTATGGAACCGAATTTCGCCTCATTTGGAATCGTTGGTTGGACCGAACCTGAATACTTCCCATGGTTTTTGGCACTTGCTCTGATAGCAGGCCTGCTTGGTCATACTGGCCTCAACACGTGTTTGCGATACATCTCTCCGCTGACCATTTCAACGAGTGTGACTCTTGAACCGTTGATTGGCTCGTTCATTGGATGGGCGTTCTTTGAAAGTGGTGTACCCGGTCAGTGGACCTGGGTAGGTGGTCCAATTCTCATTCTCGGTGTGGTCTTGGTCATTCTCGGTGGTCGTGATATGGACAATACGAACAATCAAACACACTCGGCAACCGGAGAAGAATGAGGCGATACGATGTCAGCACCAAATGAGCAAGGGTGGATTTTACTTACCAATGATGACGGAATTGAGGCACCGGGCTTTCGTCTGCTGGTTCAAGCGTTAAACAAGGCTGGCCACAGTGTTGTTGCTTTTGCCCCTCATGAAAATAATTCTGCAGCAGGGATGCGTATCAATCTCGGTACTCCAATGGAATTACGCAACAGAGATGATCTTCTTTCTGAATGGGAATTGGATGGAGGAAAGGACAAAACTCTCTTGTTTGAGTTAGAAGGAACCCCGTGTGATACTATGATTGTGGCCCTTGATGGCGGTTTAGAACATGCTGTACCAGGCATACGACCTCGTTTGGTTGTCTCTGGAGTGAATCTTGGACCGAACATGTCACAAGATTCGTATCACAGTGGGACGATGGGGGCTGCTCGAGAGGCTGGTTTGTATGGTATGCCTGCGATTGCCTCTTCGTTCACCTCGTTTGAACTTGAGGGCATGGAAGATGCTGTTGAAGCAACCGTTCAACTGGTCGAAGTAGCGCTTGGTATTCTTCCAGTAGAACCTGTCAATCTTCGACGTCCAAAAGTCGACTTGTCTGCAACACACCTCAGCCGTTGGCCAGAAATCCCCGAACATCCTGCATGGGAAAGCGACCCAAAGTCCGCCCTTCGAGTCGCTTTTCAACAAGGTGAACTTATGCTCAATCTCAACGTTCCACCCGGTTGGAATGGTGAGGTCTCAACAACGCGATTGGGAATGCGCTGGTATCGTGATGCAGTCTCCTTTAGTTCTATAGAGTCGGATGAAGCGGCTACATTTACTATCGGTGCAGCCTCGATTGACCATTCAATCGTTGCTCAAAGCGATTGCGATACCGTTGCGAAAGGAATGGCGAGTGTATCTTGTCTGCCGGTTTGGCCACAAACACATCCTCTTGCACTTGACGACAAATTGCTTACGTGGGCACTGGAGTCTTGCGAAGGTGGCTATCCTGCCTGGCTCTATGATTAACTCAGATTCAGCGGCATTCCTTGGTCGAGTAAAAAGTGACACACTGCGATGGCCATATGCCCTTGTAGCCATTCGTTTCCAAGTGAACGAGTCAAAAGTGGTTCGGAAATTTCAGTGCTCAATGGTTTATCGTCACTCAAAACAAAGCCAATATCCATACCTGATACATGGAAATCTCCATGCTCTCCCTCAAAACTGGAATGTGGAGTTCCGTTGACAGGGAGTTTTTGATCACGGTTCCACAATCTTGGGGCGTTGGCTTCAAGGCAGACCACGTTTACACCATCCCATTCAGAAAGGGTGTGCTGTATGTCACCTCCACTGTCAAAAATACCTGCTGAACGTTCGGTCCAGTGTCCTCTTGCGGGAGTCGGCTCTTTGATGACTTTGGCAATCTGTCCTGCGACAGCTCGCTCTTCTGCATGAACGCCTTTCAGTAAAGAGCCAACAAACTTCACTCTTCGTGAGGGTCCTGGTCCACCCATGAGGTGTAGAATAATTTCGGTATCGTGTCGAATACCGTGACTTGTAAGCAATCCTGCCATCAATGCTCGAACGAGTACATCCATGCGTCCTGCACCACCTGCCATGTCGTTGAGTGGCAGTTTTCCTTGAGACATTGCTCGGTTACCGATAATTGCAAATCGGCGCATAGCAAGACCTCAGATTCCTCGTTCGACAAAAGTGCGAATCGCTTCACACATTTTTGCAGTATCGTCTAAAACAAAATGGCTGCCCAGTGAATCGACCAGGTAGCCTCTCGGCTTGCTTTCATCACCTAGGTCTTCAAGCCGATTTGCTACAACTGCCGTCATTCCAGCTTTTTCAATTTGAGCAGTTGCTCGGTAAATCAAATCTTTTTGTTTGATACCTGATTCGAGTTTGAAACCAATTCGAACGGCGTTCTTGCACGCATCACGAATCGCCTCAATGTGCTTTTCTCCTTCGATAAGTTCGATGTTGAGTGAACCTTGCTGACTGGCAATTTTACCCTCTGCAGGTTGGGCGACCAGATAATCCAAGACAGCAGCAGTATGAATCCATGCTTGAATTGTATCTTTTGATAAGACTTGGAGTTCTTTGAGCATGGCATTGGGTTCCGGTGCCTCAAGAATCAATGGTAGCCATTTTGGTGCTGATACGGTTGTTATTCCCGCAACACAAGTGACATCATGGCCATGACGAAACAAATCATCAGCAATAGCATAGCCAGTAGCTCCAGAACTGGTGTTTTGGACATATCGAATGTCGTCGATTGCAGAACGTGTTGCACCTAATGTAACGACTACCTCTTTGCGATTCTTCTTTCCAGAGTTCATATGGTGGGCGAAACGTGCTACAATTTCTTCATGGTGTGGTGTTTTTCTCTTACCTTCTTGCTCTTCGCCCCAAACCACATGGATTCCATGCTTTCGAACTTCCTGAACTATGTCGTCAGTTACCGGATCATTGGCCAAATCCAAATGCATACTTGGAATCATCATTACTGGGCAATCTCGACTTCGAGCAACACTGAGTGCCATCATAAGCGGCCCGTGTTGCAATCCGTGAACATAACTCGCCATTGTGTCGCGTGTCGCAGGTGCAACAAGAATTCCATCGACCTGGTCAAGAACTTCCATGTTCCCATCCCAATCAGTAATCACTTCGCCTTGCGTTGCCCATTCAACAGCAAGCGGTGTTATGATTCGCTGGGCTGAATGGGTTAGAGCGACTCGGACATCTGCTCCGTGTCGGCGTAATTCCCGTGCTAAACGAACAGTGTCCACTGCAGCAATGCCACCGGATACGCCAAGCAAGATTGTCCGCCCAGAGAGGCTATCACCTCGCTGGTTGACATCGGTATCACGAATCGCCATGTATGGTGGGAGAATGGTCCCCATCATGACTTCTTCCATTCGACTCTTCGCTTAGCGTAACTGAGCAATCCTTCAAACACCATGAACAGTAGCGACCACTATGGCAGGCCGAGCAGACGAGTTGGTCATTGCTGGCATGAAGCCCAGTACTGTCGCAAGCAACTCGAACTCATACCTCCGATTGCATCGTGGAGTCACATTTATTCTTCTGGTTGACAGTTTCATTGTTTTGTTGATGATTGCGAATGTTACTTTTGCATTCACACCCGATGCACAAAATGGGATTGTTGGCGTCTCAGCAATTCTTCTCTTGGCCATCTTGCTCGCTTATCGCAGGAGAAGTCCAACAGTGTATTGGTTGGGTGGGGGAGTCATCGGACTAGCAGGACTCATTTTCGGGTTTCTGGCACTTGCAAATCTTTTCTCGGGCGGTTTCCTCATGGCGTTTTTATTTATCTGGGCCATGTTCGGTTCTGGTCGCCGAGCCCTCTCTCACTTCCATCCAGGATACAAAAGTGCTTACATGGGCCAAGACGAGTCAATTCCAGCTCTCGAACTTGAGGCAGGTGAAATGCTCGCTGCATGCCCTCACTGCATGGCTGTTCTTGCTATCCGTCCAGACTTGCTCAATCCTAAAGACAACTGCCCTTACTGCAAATTACCATTAGTAAGTCAAGAATTGGCTTCTCGCTTTGAAGAAGAATGAGGCTTATTCCTTCTTTTGGAATGCTTCTGCTGAAGGTGGCGCCAGTGGACGTGGAGCTAATGTTTCTTCGCTCATGAACTCTTGAGTTTGATGTTCAAAAGAGTCCCATTCTTCATCTTGAGTAACTGATTGCTGCTTTTGAAACAACAACACACCACCACCAAGAAGACCACCCATCACGAATATTCGAAGGATGAAATCAAACCAAGAATCCATGTTTTTGTTATCTGGAAACGGGTCATGGGCATTTGCGATTCCATCACCGTCGGTATCGTACTGTGCTTTTGCATCATACGGGAATAAATCGGAATTGTCACCCATGCCATCGCCATCAGAATCCAGCCACTCATAAGCGCTGAGTGGGAAGGCATCCGCATTGTCGCCGACTCCATCATAATCCTGATCGTAGCATTCGAGAGAATTGTTAGGCCAGACATCCATGTTATCTCCGCAACCATCGAGGTCTGAATCCATCCATTCTGAGGCATCATCAGGAAAGACATCAGCATTATCGCCTACGCCATCTGCGTCTGAATCATTCCACTCGCTTGAATCATATGGAAACACATCTCTGTTGTCACCATAGGTGTCATTGTCTCTATCTGCCCAGTCATTTGGATCATCCGGGAAAAGGTCAGAAAAATCACCCACTGAATCATTATCTCGATCATTCCATTCGTTTTCATCGAAGGGAAAGGCGTCGATAACGTCTCCAAATCCATCACCATCATTGTCTATGCATCCAAGCGGAACCAAGGCATCTCCATGCTCCAAAGGACATTCATCTTCGTTATCTCCGTAACCGTCTAAATCAGTATCTGCCCATTCTGTACTGTCGAGAGGAAATGCATCCGCATTATCACCTACACCGTCTTCATCAACGTCATTACAATCTACAGGGTCGTTTGGAAACAGGTCAGAATTATCACCACAGCCATCTGCATCTGAATCTGCCCATTCACTTCCATCAAGTGGGAATGCATCATCGCCATCGGATACAAAATCATCATCTGTGTCGTAATCTCTTTTATCGGTGCCTAAGGCGATTTCATCAGCATTTGAAAGTCCATCGCCATCGGTGTCATCATCTTCGATATCATGGCAACCATCGTCGTCTAAATCATATGCATGCATTCCTATCAGTCCTTTTGGACAGTTATCATCCTCATCATCGACCCCATCATTATCATCATCAAGGTCGACTTCATCACTGCACCCATCGTCATCATAATCGAATGTCGATTGTGAGAATGGACACGGGTCAATAGAGTCATTATATCCGTCTCCATCTGAATCACGTTGTGAAGCAGAGCATCCATTTTCGTCAACATTCTCGCCAAAGCCAGTGTTGGGACAGGAGTCCAAAAGGTTCAGTATGCCGTCGTTATCACTATCTTGTTGTTCCCAAGAACAGCCCGTAATGTTGGTCGTTGAGATCGATACGGTCCATGCGCATGTGTCGTAGAGATTGATGATCCCATCTCCATCTGTGTCAGGCTCGCCTACACTTTCAACAGCGTATCGACCGATGAAACGGTGCATAACTCGAGTTGGATGGGCTTTGTCAAAGAAAAGATACTCATCAACATTTGAGGCAACCGTATCACCGCTGCTGCAAATTGGAAGTGGAAGAAGTGAAACTCCGCCTGAACAGGCAGCATCCTGGACATTGGATAGTCCAAGAGATTCTTTGTTTTGCAAAATGTCGTTGAAGATTGACCATGCATCTATTGAATGAATGGTGATTCCCAATTCGGCGCTTAGGTCGGAAACAAGAGTTGCCAACTTTTGGTTATACTGAACGACCTCTGAAGCGATGTTGTTTTGTTGATTTTGAGTACGACTCATGACCTCTGGAGTACTTTCCAAGGGTGGGAGATTTGGTATGATAAATTCATCAGCACCCGCTCCCTCAAGTTGGCGAATATGTGCTTCCATATTTGTCGCAATCGTATTTGCATTTGCAGTGCCATAGAGGAAATCATTGCCCCCTGACCAGAGTGATACAACCGCAGTCGAGGGGATGGTGGTTTGAACATTGGCGAGGTAATTACTGATTTGAGTCCCGACATTTGGTAGCAAGACATAGGAATATCCAGCTCCCGTTTGCGAACCGCCGAATGCTCGGTTATCGCCAGCCGCTGTTCCTGAACCAATGGTTGTCGACAATCCGTATGCATCAGACATGTATTCGAGCCAAACTTGACCGTTTGAGAATCGCCCTTGCCAGTAAGGAGGTACATCAGGTACGTTGAGAATTGAATTCTTCCCATTTCCCATATCGCTCAACGAATCTCCGAAGGCGATGAGATTTGATGGCGCAGTTGTCATGGCATTTTCAAAGACCATGAAAGCATGTTGCTCATCATTGAGAATATTGTTTGATGAATCACGTATCTGCAATTCAAACAGATAAAAATGTGCACCGTTGTAGAAGTGTTTGAGTGGTATTTGAAATCCAGTCACCGTCCCCGTTGCAAGAAACGAATGTGTCCCGTTAAGAAGGGCTACTCCGTTTTCATCATCTAGAAGAATCCAATCTGCGAACAGATCAATACTGTAAGGAGCATTGGTGATTTCAACACTAACTGTCACTGTTTCATTTGAAAGCCAATCGAACTTTGGAGTAGAGAGTTCGACAGTTGAAGAGCGTCCTTCTGCCATCACGAGACCAGAACTACTTTGCAGCAGCACCATGGCAATGAGGAAGAAAACAGTCTTGCGCACATACACGCTATGTGTCCTTGCTTGAAAGCAGTTCGCTTCACATTCCGAACGATGATGGGTCCATATCCATGTCACCGTCTTTCATCATCTTACGCATTTGCTTGTTGAGTTTTCTATTGCCGCCCATTCCTTTCATCATCTTTCGAGAACGATTCCATTGAGCAATGAGTTCACGCACATCTTTCTCACGAACGCCTGCGCCACGAGCAACTCGGCGAATGCGATCAGCCTTGATTTTTGCCGGTTCATTCTTTTCCCATGCAGTCATGCTGTCCATTATTGTGCGATAGCGGTCAAGGTTACCTTGCATGGCTTCTTTTTGCCCTTTTGACATTGCACCCATTCCCCCAAGCATGTTCCCTGGTAAAAACGACATCAACTTGTCAATGGTGCCAACCTTTGACATCATCTCCATTTGCTTATACATATCATTGAGTGTAAACCGCCCACTCATCAAGCGTTGAGTCAACCGCATGGCTTCTTCTTCATCCATGTCTTCAGGAGCTAAATCAATGAGTCCCTGAATATCTCCCATTCCGAGAAGTCGTGAAATGAATCGATCGGATTCGAACTTTTCTAAATCAGGAACATTTTCTCCTGTTCCGATGTGGACAATAGGGGCGCCAGTCGCAGCAACTGCAGACAGGGCACCACCGCCTCGAGCAGTTCCATCGAGTTTGGTAATGACAATGCCAGTCACTCCAGCAAGGGAGTGGAATGAAGCGGCAACAGGCCCAGCTGCTTGGCCGACTTGCGCATCGATAACCAACCAGCGTTCACTGGCCCGAGTAATGGAAGAAATCTGTTCGAGTTCATCGACCAATTCTTGATCTAATTGGTGACGTCCAGCAGTATCAACAATGACCAAATCTGCTGCAGCACACGCAGCCAGTCCGTTGCGCACGATGGTTGGAGCATCCTTCGTCTCGGGTTCGCCATAGACTTGGACTGTGGAATCTTCCAACAACTGCGTAAGTTGAGCATAGGCACCTGGACGGTGAACGTCGGCTTCGATAACTGCAACACGCAATCCATGCTTTCGACGATACCATTCGGCTAATTTAGCAGTTGTTGTGGTTTTTCCTTGACCGTATAATCCTACAAGTAAAAGCGTTGCACCATGCGGTTGAAACTCATGAGCAGGGCCGAGCATTCGCACAAGTTCTGTGTAGAGAATATTCATCGCATGCGTTTGAAGATTAATTCCAGGACGAGGCTCTTCATCACGAAGGCGTGCCTCCATTTTTTCCACTAAATCCTTCGTTTGACGGACGTTGAAATCCGCTTCTTGTAGAGCTCTGCGAAGACTGCGCGTCATTTCACGCAGTTCTTCCTCATCCAACTTACGTTTGTTCTTGAGCAACCCAATGGAGCGGAAAATACCCTTTGAGAGGCCTTCGAGTGCCATGACCT
>MDTC01012363.1_pt1 | contig 10939 bp, 13 predicted proteins | sample 811181 | NCBI WGS metagenome assembly MDTC01 (sample SAMN05326644, study PRJNA326480) | marine metagenome | isolation source: seawater | place: Pacific Ocean: North | collected 2011 | reverse complement strand
ATGTGGTGAAATTGGTAGACACGCTAGACTTAGGATCTAGTGCCGTGAGGTGTGTGGGTTCGACTCCCTCCATCCGCACCATTCAAGGTCTCGTTTCATAGAACGAGACCTTTTTTATTTTAAAAAAGTACAAAAATGAAGGTATTACAACAGAGGGTTGATAAATTGAATGCAATTTTAAAGGTGGAAATTAAATCTGAGGACTACAAAAGTAAGGTAAAGGCATCCTTGGAAAAATATCGTAAATCTGCAAAAGTGCCAGGATTTAGACCAGGAAAAGTACCCTTTGGTATGATTGAAAAGCAATATGGTAAATCTGTTTTGGCCGAAGAGTTAAATAAAATTGCTAACGATAGCTTGTACAAATATATTACCGAAGAAAAACTAGAAATTTTAGGAAATCCTATTCCTACTGAGGACGAAAAATTTAAAGGTGACATGGAAAACCCGGGAGATTTTGAGTTCTCATATGAAATTGGTTTTTCACCAAAATTTGATATACCAATTTCATCAAGGAAGAGCATTGAATATTTTGCAGTGAAAGTTGACGAAAAGCTTATTTCAAGTCAAATAGAAGATCTAAGAAGACGCTACGGTAAGATGCAAAGCACAACGGAGGTAGGAGAGAAAGATATGGTGCTAGGTTTATTTAGAGAGCTGGATGCTTCAGGGGAACCGAAAGAAAATGGAGCTGAGAATAATTCAACCATTTCAATGGAATTCCTCAAAGATAAGAAAGCGATTAAATCCATTTTAGGTATGAAAGTGAATGATTCACTTGTCTTAGATCCTAAAACCGTAGCCAAGGATGATAAAGATTTAGCTTCCATGCTAGGTATTGAAGAGTCTGCTTTAGCTAATATATCTAATAGATTTAAGTTTACAATTAATGACATAAAAAGAATGGAATTGGCAGAGTTAAATTCTGACTTTTATGATAAGCTTTTCCCAAATCAAAATATAAGCTCTGAAAAAGAAATGCGAGCCAAAGTTATAACTGATTTAGAGAATATGTTTAAGACAGACTCAGATCGGTTATTTACACAGACAGTTTATGATTTTTTGATGGCAAAAACAAAAATGGCTTTACCTGAAGCCTTTTTAAAAAGATGGATCAAGCTATCAAATGAAAAACCAGTTGATGATGAGACCCTGAATAAAGAATTCGATAATTATTTGAAGTCCATGAAATGGCAATTAATTCAAGGTAAAATTTTTAAAGAAAATGACATCCAAATTTCAAATGAAGAAGTTATGGATTTTACAAAGTCCTTGCTTATTTCGAACTATGCTCAATATGGAATGCCGGCTCCAGAGGACAAAGAGCTTACAGAAACTGCAATGCGTCTTTTAAAGGATAAAGAGCAAGTCAACGGAATCTATGATCGTATAACCGAGAAAAAGCTTTCCGATTACTTCCAAGCGAATGTGCCAATGAAAGAAAAAAAGCTTTCATATGATGACTTTGTAAAAAAGGCAGCTAAGAAGTAAAGGTAAATTTTCATAACAGAACCCATTAAACAAAATTATTTGAACATTTGTTGGAAAGAGAGTATGCTGAATATTGTAATATCTTTGCAATTGAAAGCGGTATTAGTATTATTTTTGCATTCATATTATACGATAATTAAAAACCTAAAATTACAATTATGTCCTTAGTTGGTAAAACATTCCCAGATATGTCGGTAAAGGCAATTGATGAGATGGGAGATGCATTTCAAATTAATGTATTAAAGCAAGCAGTTGATAATAAGAAGAAAGTATGTCTTTTCTGGTATCCGAAGGATTTCACTTTTGTATGTCCTACTGAGATTCATGCTTTTCAAGAGGCAGCAAAAGAATTTGAAAAAAGGAATACCATTTTAATTGGTGCTTCTTGTGATACAGCAGAGGTTCATTTTGCATGGTTAAGTACTTCAAAGGATGATGGAGGAATCGAAGGTGTACAATTCCCTTTAATTGCAGACTCAACAAGAGTATTGGCGATGGAGCTTGATATTCTTGATTTTAATTTGTTTGATGAGGAACCAGGTGATGGAGACAATGTACCTTACAGAGCCACTTACCTTTTAGACGAGGAAGGTTTTGTATTTCATGAAGCAGTAAACTTTTTCCCGGTAGGAAGAAACGTAAATGAGATTCTTCGTTTGATTGATGCCTACGCGCACAACCAAAAGCATGGTGAAGTTTGTCCTGCAAATTGGGAGGAAGGAAAAGACGCAATGGATGCATCCAGAGATGGTGTTGCAAACTACCTTAAAAAGCATTAAATGTTTACTGAAGCGAAATCAGATAACCTTAAATTGCAAATCGAAACGCATCCAAAGGTAATGGTTCAGTACGGTGCGACTTGGTGCGGGAATTGTAAGATTACCAAGCCAAAGTTCAAGCGATTTGCTCGAGAATACGAAGATATTTTATTTATCTATGTTGATGCAGAGAAATATCCTGAATCGAGACAGCTAGCGAATGTAAGTAACCTTCCCACGTTTGCTGGTTTTAAAAACGGAAAGCTTGTTGAAGAAACTCAAGGTAATAAGATAGAAACCATAGAACAGGTCTTGAATGCGGTTGCCAGTAATTAAGCATATCGTCTCTTTTATAGAAAATAATGATGAGGATTATGTCGTTGAAACCATGGAGACATTGGAGGACCTCATAGAATTAGATTCTCTTAAGGATGAAGAGCTAGATGTCATTGGAGAGCTTCTTTCAAATATGGCAGGAGCTCTTGCAGTTCATCAGGCAATAAAAAATGGTGCTGAGAAAAAAGCTGCGTTAAATGATTTTATGAAACGAGTTCTAGGGTCAATAGATTGATCCATGCTTAAAGTGAATATAAAGCCATACCGAAAGGTGTGGCTTTTTTATTTGTTGAGCTTGGGTTCTTTCGTGAGATTATAATTATTTTAGTAGTCCAATCATTATTGCTTATATGTCTGATTTACTTGCGAAGCTAGAAGCGATTCATTTTCGATTCATCGAGGTGGGGAAACTGATTACAGATCCCGAGATCATTGCAGATATGAAACGCTATGTAAAACTTAATAAAGAGTATCGTGATTTGGAGATTCTAGACCAAACCTATAAAACTTATCGTAATTTACTTTCCAACTTGAAAAGTGCTCGTGAACTACTTGAAAGTGAGACTGATGAGGAAATGCGGGAAATGGCGAAGATGGAGATCAGTCAGCTCGACGAGAAGAAACCCATATTGGAAGAGGAAATTAAAGTCATGCTGATCCCGAAGGATCCGGAAGATGACAAAAACGTAATTATTGAGTTGCGCGCAGGAACAGGGGGCGATGAGGCATGTATTTTTGTGGAAGATATTTTTAGAATGTATACTATGTTCTTTAAGGAGAAGTCTTGGAAACATGATGTTATAAATTCATCTGAAGGCACTGTAAAGGGATATAAAGAAATCTCGATGAGTGTTGAGGGTGATGGGATTTATGGAACACTTAAATTTGAATCTGGAGCGCATCGAGTTCAACGTGTTCCTGAGACTGAATCTCAAGGTCGTGTGCATACCTCAGCGATAACTGTTGCCGTTCTTCCCGAGGCGGAGGATGTTGATTTTGAGCTAAACATGACTGATGTCAGAAGAGATACTTTTAGGGCTTCTGGAGCAGGTGGTCAGCATGTAAACAAAACGGAATCTGCGATTCGTTTAACCCATATTCCTACAGGGTTCGTTGTCGAGTGCCAGGATGGGAGAAGTCAGCATAAGAATCTTGAAAAAGCGATATCGGTTTTACGGTCTAGACTGTATCAAGCAGAATTAGATCGCATCAATGATGAACGCGCTGCACAAAGAAAGACTCTCGTTTCATCTGGTGACAGATCTGCTAAGGTTCGCACCTATAATTATCCGCAAGGCAGAATCACAGACCATAGAATCAATAAAACTATGTATAACTTGAGCTCGTTCATGAATGGTGATATTCAAGATATGATAGATGCCTTAAAAATGGCAGAAAATGCCGAGAAATTAAAAGGGGAAACAAAATGAATAGAGCCCAATTAATTGAACAAATACAAGCGAAGAAGTCATTTCTTTGTGTTGGTTTAGATCCTGATTTGGCGAAAATACCAAAACATCTTTTAGCATTAGAAGATCCTATATTTGAATTTAATAAGGCAATTATTGATGCCACAATGCAATATGCAGTTGCCTATAAACCAAATCTTGCATTTTTTGAGTGTTTAGGGATTGAGGGTTGGAAAGCATTTCAGAAAACTATAGACTATATTCCAAAAGAATGTTTGGTGATAGCCGATGCAAAAAGAGGTGATATCGGTAATACTTCACTTTATTATGCCAAAACATTTTTCGAAACGTATAATTGTGATGCTCTGACCATTGCCCCTTATATGGGGTCCGATAGTGTAGAGCCTTTTTTAATGCATGCCAATAAATGGGCTATTGTACTTGCATTAACCTCAAATGAAGGAGCCAGGGATTTTCAATTCCTCAGCTCAGACGAGCAGGTCCGACTCTTTGAATCGGTGGTTAAAAAGTGTTTAAAATGGGGAAGTTCGGAAAATTTAATGTTCGTTGTCGGTGCTACTCGGTCTAGAGATATAGCAAAGATTCGAGAGCTTGCTCCTGATCATTTTTTTTTAGTTCCTGGGATTGGTGCACAGGGAGGTTCACTTGATGCGGTAGTGCAATATGGGATGAATAAAGATTGCGGTTTATTGGTCAACTCCTCGAGAGGAATTATTTATGTCGATTCCTCTAAAGATTTTGCGGTCACAGCAAAAAAAGAAGCGTCCAAAATTCAATCCGTAATGGAACTGCATTTAAGACGCTTTCAATAAAGTCGTTGGATTTTAACTAATCCTTTATTTTGTTACCAATTCTTGGTTATCTGTGTCGATACTTCCGTAAGCATCACAACTCGCTGTTCTTCCGGATCCACAAGAAATTAAAATAGTCGTTACAAAGGCTAATAAAAATAATAATGTTGCTTTCGTTTTCATGGTAGTGTTTTTTGTTGTTCGTGTTAAGTCTAACGAATCAACTTAAGATAAAGTTACAATTTTATTTAATTTTTATTGGAGATAGGATACAAATAATCGAATTTTATACGTTATACACTATAATACTCTAAGTGAAAGTACTTGCATTTTTTTTCTTGTTTTCAATAAGCTCCATTGGAAGTATATCAATTCTGGCGCAGGAGAAATATGAACTTAAATTCAGCAATGCAAGTTTAAAAAAACGATTTTCAAAATTTATTTCAATTGATACCTCAATTTCGTTTTCAGCAAATAAAAGTATTCGTTCTCTCGGGATGTCACTTATCGATAAAGGATATTTTTTGTACTCTCTGCAGCAAGATACTGCATTGAAAGAGGTTTCAGTTGATGAGGGGGATCGATTCAGTAAAATTGAGATTAGAAATCTACAAGACGCAGAACTCAGTATTTTTAAAAAAAAAAATAAATCAGCAACTTTTTCACCGGCGGAGCTCAGTCTTTTTTTATCCGATAAAATAATTTTTTTTGCTAATCAGGGCTTTCCTTTTGTGAACGTTTCTCTGGATTCAGTAGAAATAATAGACCTTAAGATAAGGGCAGTATTGAATGTACAGAAAGGCCGCTATTTTAGCTTAAGAAAAATCCATGTGCGTGGCGATTCTAGTATTTCAAATAAGACGATTCAAGGAATTATTGATTACAGTATAGATGAAGTTTATTCAGAAACAAAAATTGGTGAGATTGACCGGAAAATAAAGCAAGCTTCTTTTTTATCTTCCATTAAGCCCTCTGAAATAATGTATACTTTGGAGGGATTTGAGCTCTTTCTTTATGTGAAATCGAAAAAAGTGAGCTACGTTAGAGGGGCTCTAGGTCTGCAGCCAAATCCTGTAAGTCAAAAAATGGCTTTGACGGGCGAACTCAACTTGAAGCTCGAAAATGCATTAAAGAAAGCCGAACTTTTAAAGTTTAATTGGAGAAGTATCAAGCCACAAACACAACGGATGAATCTTAATTTTAATTATCCTTATATCCTACAATCTCCATTTGGAATTGAATCTCAGATAGTTCTTTATAAGAGAGATTCTACATTTTTAGATTTGAATACTGAGCTGACCCTTGCCTATGCTTTAAAAAATGGATTCCGAATTAGGGCGCATTTTCGTTTTATGTCATCTAGTATTTTAAGTGGTGGCGCGTCGAGCTCTGAGTTTAGTAATCTTAATTCCTATCGCACCAATTCTTATGGTTTGTCCATAGAAAGATCAGTACTTGATAACATAGTGAATCCAAGTAAAGGTCGTACTATTAATGCGAAGTTTTATGTTGGTCAAAGAACATTATTAGGAGATTCGACTTATGCTATTTCTGAAAAGAATACAACTTATAACGGTCACCTCGTGTATCGAGAATATATCTCTGTTTTCCCGAGGCATGTCTTGCTTGTTGGACTGCTATTTGATTTTTATGCGAGTCCAATAATTTTTGAAAACGAGCTATATCGCTTTGGTGGTTTAAATACGCTTCGCGGTTTTAATGAGGAAGAGCTTTTTGCCTCGACTAAGGGACAACTCACCTTTGAATATCGATTCCTCTTAGATGAGAATAGTAATGTATTTCTTTTTTATGACCAGTGTTTCTACGAGAACAATGCTGTTAGTTATATAAATGACCACCCATTAGGTTTTGGCGGAGGGATATCTTTTGGCTCCAAGATAGGTGTCTTTGCAATCACATACGCATTAGGTCGTGAACAGGCCAATCCAATTGATTTTCGTTCAAGTAAAATCCATTTTGGATATACGGCATATTTCTAAGAATGATATCTTTGTTTAAATGGTGAAACACGTCCTGTACCTTTCTTATGACGGAATGACGGACCCACTCGGTCAGTCTCAAGTTTTACCCTATATTATTGGATTGACAAAAGCCGGCTATTCATTCCATCTAGTTAGCTTTGAAAAGCCAGGTCGTTTTAAAGAAAACCGTCTAACCATTGAGGCCATTTGCAGAGAGAACAATATTGATTGGCACCCGCTGAAATATACGAAAAGACCACCATTATTATCAACTGTATGGGATGTTTTAAAAATGCGTCATATCGCTATGCAATTGTATAAGAAACACGGCTTATCATTGATTCATTGTCGTAGCTATATTTCGGCATTAATTGGTTTAAGTTTTAAAAGAAAAAAAAGCGTTCCTTTCTTATTTGATATGCGAGGGTTTTGGGCGGATGAACGCGTAGATGGTGGATTATGGAATCTTGATAATCCCATATATAAGTGGGTTTATAATTTTTTTAAGAAAAAGGAGCGGTCATTTTTACTCGATTCTGACCATAGTGTATCACTGACTTATGCTGGTAAAACCGACATTATTCAAAGAGAAGGTTATGTGCATTTAGATTCTCAAATATCAGTAATTCCGTGTTGTGCTGACTTGAAATTATTTAAACCTTATCAACGCGATGATGATGAAGAGTTCACTATTGGTTATCTGGGGTCATTGGGCACCTGGTATATGCTAGACGAAATGCTTCTTTTCTTTAAGCAATTAATTGACTATAAACCAAAGGCGATATTCCATTTTTTAACGAAGGATAATCCACGCCATATTATAGATAAAGCGAAAGAAATGGGTATTGAAACAGAACAGTTAATTGTTGAAGAAAGTACAAGAGCAGATTTACCGTTCAAGACGCGTAATTGGGATTATTCTATTTTTTTTATTCTACCTAGCTACAGTAAAAAGTCATCCTCTCCCACTAAACAAGGTGAATTAATGGCACTTGGTATACCAATTATATGCAATAAAGGTGTCGGTGATGTTGATGCGATCATAGAAAAATTTGATTCAGGAATTGTAATCGATTTAAAGGATAAATTTGATATTGAATCTTGCTTAAATAAGATTTATGATCCGGAGATGATTGTGAAAGGTGCAAAAGATTATTTTTCCCTGGAGCAGGGTGTAAAAAATTATTTAGATATCTACAAAAAAATAGTTTTATAGTTATTATTTATATTGAATTAAATTGAAAAAGATACTTTTTATAACTCCCTATCCAAAAGATGTTGCTCCGAGTCAACGTTTAAAATTTGAGCAATATTATTCCGCAATAGAAAAGGCGAATTATGAGATTTCTTTTGATTCTTTTATTGATGAAGAATTTTGGTCATTTATCTATAAAGAAGGAAACTGGATTAGAAAAGTATGGAAAACGGTTAAAGCCTATTTGAGAAGATTCTTCCTTTTATTTCGTTTATACAGGTTCGATTTGGTTTATATTCATCTTTGGTATACCCCTTATGGCCCTCCATTATTTGAGAAGATTGTAAGTTTAATCCATAGGCGGGTAATCTATGATATAGATGATATGGTTTTTCTCGGACATTCTAGCAATGCTAATAAGTTACTGATGTTTTTAAAGGGAAAAAACAAAATGATTGCGTTGATGAAAACATCTAATCATGTCATTACATGTACCCCACATTTGGACGCGTTTGTTAGAAAATACAATAGAAATACCACTGATATTTCTTCTACGATTAATACGGAAACTTATCAGCCAGTCAATAGGTATGAAAACGATAGTATTTTAACAATTGGCTGGAGCGGTAGTCATTCTACATCTAAATATGTTTACCTACTAAAACAAGTTTTATTAGAGGTATATCAAAAGCATAAATTTAAACTACTTGTGATTGGCGATTCATCATTTCATATAGATGGTTTAGATTGTGAGTCTATTCAGTGGGAGGAGAATTCTGAGGTTAGAGATTTACAACGCATTGACATTGGAATTTATCCTCTTCCAAATGAAGAATGGGTACTGGGGAAAAGTGGTTTGAAAGCACTTCAGTATATGGCTCTCGGAATTCCAACGATTGCAACTGCAATCGGTGCCAATTTCAGGGTAATTGAAGATGGGGTATCAGGAACATTGGCTGATTCTGATGAATCCTGGAAAAAAAGTATTGAGAATTATATTTTGAATCCTACGCTTAGAAAGGAGCACGGTGTAAAGGCAAGGGAGCGAGTAGAGTCGATGTACTCTGTTCAGGCAAATGAATCTGTTTATCTTGAGGTAATTGAAAAAGTAATTGAAAGCTAGATGAAATTAATCTTTGCAACAGCCAATGTAAATAAGGCAATTGAGCTTCAAGAGTTAATGGGTGACCTCATTCAAATTCAGAGTCTGAAGGATTTATCATTTAGCCAAGAGATTGACGAAACAGAAACAACGCTAGAAGGAAATTCTCAGTTGAAAGCCGATGTTGTATTTACAGAATTTAAGCGTCCATGCTTTGCTGATGATACTGGACTTGAAGTCGAAGCCTTAAACGGAGCTCCGGGAGTTTACTCTGCCAGATATAGTGGTCCAGCTTGTAATGCGGAACGAAATATGGCACTCTTACTGAAAAATCTTAACGAATATTCAAATAAAAAAGCTCGTTTTCGTACCGTTATTACCTACAGAGATGAAAATGAGACGATTCAGTTTGAAGGGATTGTCAATGGCGAAATCATTAGCGAAGGAATTGGTAATTACGGTTTTGGCTATGACCCAATCTTTATCCCTGATGGTTCTGATTTAACCTTTGCGCAGATGCGCATGGAAGAAAAGAATAAGTTTAGTCACCGTGCACGGGCTTTCACAAAGTTAAAGGCCTATTTAATCAATAAGATTCATGTTTCATAAAACGGATGATTATGAATGAGAAGGGAGTTTTTACCGGTAAAAAAGTATTGATTCTTGAAGGTGGAGGCTTTAAAACCTCTTTTACAGGAGGGGTTTTGGATGCGTTTAGGTCTGCTTCATTCGATCCATTTCAATCTTATATAGGTGTATCGGGAGGGAGCATAGCAATTTCTTATTTTTTAAGTAAAAAGTATGGTTATTTCTACCGGTGTATGCGTGCCTTGTGTCAAGACGAACGATTTATTCAATATAGCAAGGTATTTAGCGATGGGTTAATGAATTTAGATTTCTTTTATGATATTGCAGAAACGGAGTTTCCCTTTGATTTTGACACAGCTTGTAATGAATTGGAGGATAAAGACTATTTTATTGTACTCACAGATAGCCAAGACGGTTCGACCCATTACCTGCAACCAACACGAGAGAATTGGATTGACATGACCATCGCTGCAAGTACAGTACCAATGTTAACCAAGGGAAAGCACAAAGTAAACGGAAATCACTATTCAGATGGAGGGATTTCAGATCCTATTCCCATTCGCTGGGCGGTTGAAAATGGCGCAACGGATCTTGTTATTGTACGCACTACACATTTTGATTTCAAGCCAGGTATGTTTCGACCAGAATATCTGGTATCGAAGTTCCTACGTGCAAGTGAGAAGATTATTGCAGACGTTGAACGCTTTCAATTAAATATAAAAGAATCGATAGACTACATTGATGGACTACCTAAGCATATTACTGTAGAGCAGATAGCACCTCAATCTCCGCTAAATACCCAAATATTTACTACGTCTGTTAAAAGTATTGAGCTCGATTACCGTGCTGGATTGGAGGCAGGATTGAATTATTTACAAAGCAAGAAGGTCAATGATCAGGACTTAAGACTTTGAGTCAATGCTTATTGAAACAAGTGCCACATCTCCGTTAATTGGAGGATTAATTTTCTTGATGACCACCTTGAACTCTGAGTTTCCAAATGTATCTTTTAGTCGCTCAATAATTCTTTGGCCTACGGACTCTATTAGCTTAGATCTTATGGCCATTTCATCTTTAACGATTTGATTTACCTGAACGTAATCAACTGTATAATTGAGCTCATCTTTTGTAGCAGCATCCGTGAAATCGGTTTCTATAAATACATCAACACTGTAATGACCACCAATTTTTTCTTCCTCTTTAAGACAGCCGTGATGGGCATATAGTTTTATATCTTCAACACTAATACTATGCTTCATTCTTTAT
>MDTC01054225.1_pt1 | contig 10940 bp, 13 predicted proteins | sample 811181 | NCBI WGS metagenome assembly MDTC01 (sample SAMN05326644, study PRJNA326480) | marine metagenome | isolation source: seawater | place: Pacific Ocean: North | collected 2011 | reverse complement strand
CACCAAGATTTGAACTTGGGTCCAAGCGTCCCAAACGCCCGAGTATAGGCCAAACTAACCCATACGCCCGTTGTCACTCGCCACTACTTCCCTGTTATCAAACTCACTCAAGAAATCGCCACATTCCAATGCCGAGCCTAACTAGTACTCCTTGCGCTTCAGCGGTTTCTAAAAACTCCTCAACTGAGTCTGCAAACCCTTTTATTTTGAACACCTCAACGATTTCATTGATACTAACTTTACCTTCAGAATCTACTAATTTTCGAACCTCGGCCAACCCCCTTGCCGGTGTGTAACTTGCCTTTGAGTTGATCAATGATTCAGACTCAGATAACCTCTTAGCGAGTGATTCTCGTAATTCAGGTGGGGTGTTCGAAAGTAATACCTTACGTCGTAATTCACTGGGATTCTGTGCCTTGTCAACGACTGGGGTAGAGTCATTGATTCGTTGCCCGCAGTGGGGACATTTGTGTCCTGTTGATTTTCTCCCGTGACACATTCCACAGGCTGAACATCTGAATACCTTCCAAATCTCAGCCATGATGCTTTACCTCCACATAGGTCGTTTTACCAAGGTCGTCAGAGAGAAAAGTCTGTATTACTGCCACCACCCCTTCTGCTTCCCGGTCTCAAAGCCGGAGCAGCTGGTGCCTTGACGTCGACTCGCTTCTGTTGTTTCTCCTCAGGGACAGTTAGTCCACCTCTAATTGGTCCAGTCGATTGGCGGCCTCCAATGGTTAGTGAATTTGGCATGATCAATGCAGCCATCGCAACTCCATGGTGACCAGACCCCGCAGTCACTTCATCCACTGCGACGTCGAAACTAATAACTTCTAAATCTCTTGTTGCAAGCCTTCTCTGTAGGTTTCTGCGCAGTAATAGAGAGGTTTCCTCGTAGTCTAAATCTGTGCTGATAGTGGCAACTATAGCACATTCGTCACCTTCAGGTGTGACACACGAGGCCCATGCCACGCCTGCGCATGCACTTGCGCCGTCAAATGCGTAAGATGTCGCCATGTGACATTCAACCAAAGTACCCATCGGCAGTGGTCTCGGTGGCGTGGCTTCAAAATTAAGCGGCAGCATGGCTCCCTTGGCTTCGATTAGTCGCGTGTCTCCTAGACCCAGTTCGACAAGACCTTGATCGTATGCGTCCTCGGAATTTTCACCCCATGGAGCAACTGCTGTCATCAACCAGCCATGGCAACTCTTTGGAACTCTACCGGGCTTCATGTTGACAGACAGACGCAAGAGGTTCTTGAATGAAATGGTTATCCCCTAGTGTGGCACAGGTGTTGAAGAGGCTATTGTTTGCCTCGGCTCTAGGTCTTGTAATATTGGGACTCATTACTGCTAATGGTCGTACATTACCATCATTCGCAGTGATATTTCTCTTATTCACAGGGTTATTATTGACCGTACTTTATTGGAACTTATTTGACGATTCAGCAGCGGGGAAAAAAACGTCACAAGCTAGTCCTGGAGTGGTCGGCATGGATTTTAAGGCGGAGAATGATTACTATGTTGACGTGAATCAAGAGACCAGCATCCCCAATCCTATGGATTCTGATTATGAAATACCGCTGATGTAATTAGATTAATCTAATTGTTTCGAGATTTTTTGGTGCATAAGTTCGACACTTGTACCGCTCCCGTAGGGTGTGACCAAGTTCGTTGCATTTGTGATAATCTCCGTGGTGACAGATAATGTTACGCGGCTTGGGATGTAACTGATCAACAAATTCTAGAAGTTGCCTACGGTCTGAGTGTCCGGAGAAACCATCGATTGTAACCATCTCACAACCAACTTTGACGATCTCTGTTTGCCCGTTAATTACCATCGGAACCTCGCCGAATCCCTTCTGCAATCGTCGACCGAGAGTTCCTTCTGCTTGATAACCAACGAAGCACAAAGAATTTCTTTCTTCGTGGGCCCAGTTCTTGAAGTACTCCATGACTGGACCGCCGTTGAGCATACCAGAAGTCGCTAACACAATACAAGGTGATGTGTCCATAATGATACTTTCACGCAGTTCCCGTCCTTTAACCGGTCTAAACCACTCGCTTGTGAATGGATTCTCCCCATCATCTTGGAGAAGTGAGCGTTTTAGAGTGCTGGTGAGATATTCAGGGTGGGAGGAATGAATTGCTGTTGCTTCTTGAATCATCCCATCAAGCCAGACAGGCACAGGCTTTACTGTTCCCGAGCGGAATAGTTCATCGATAGCAATCATCACTTCTTGGCTCCTTCCAACAGCAAAAACCGGACAAATTAGTTTCCCACCTCGCTGGATAGTGCGCATCACGATATCCTGCAATTCTTGATTCGCTTCTTGGCGTGAAGGCTGGTAATCACCAGACGCTCCGTATGTAGATTCAATTATCAGAGTCTCAACCTTGGGAAATCTGGTATTTGCTGCATCAAACAGCCATGATTTCTCGTATTTCTGATCACCACTAAACACAATGTTGTGCTTCCCGTCGGCGACGTGCATGTGTAATGCGGATGAGCCGAGAATATGCCCTGCGTTAGACATTGTCAATTTTATGTCGGGAGTGATATCGGTTGTCTCACCCCACTCAACATCAACCACGTGCTTCATACAGGTTCTGATATCTTCCATATCGTATGCCGGACGTTTACCCTCAGCACCACCAACCTTGATGTAATCTGTTTGCAATAACAGCATCAAATCTCTCGTCGGGGGTGTACAATAAACCGGACCCCGGTAGCCGTACTTGAACAGCACCGGAAGCATACCTGCATGGTCTAAGTGCGAATGTGTGAGGACAACAGCGTCCAATTTTTCAAGCGGCAGTGCTTCTGGTGCGGTAAAATATGGCATCGGGTCAGTGTCAGAGGCGATGTTGACTCCAACATCGACCATAACTCTAGATTCATTGGTAGTTACGAGGTGACAAGCTCTGCCGACTTCTCGGTATGATCCAAGGGCTGTAACTCTCACCCAAGTCGAACTAGGGCGCTTTGGTCGATGGATGTTTAAGCCAAAATCTTTCAGTAGTTTTTTCCGCTCATCTGCGATGCTGTTACGGTATGATCTAACATCATGAACAGATTTAGAAAATATCGGAGGTGTCCTCTCAACCTTTGGAATCCATCCTGTTTTATTGCGGATTTCGTTAACGTTGACTCCTCTCCTGCCAACGGCATCCCCCGGGTTTTGACACTGAATAATGACTTCACTAAAACATGCATCAAAGTAGATTTGGGAGATTTCTGCTTCACCGGGAATAATCGATTCGATTATTGATTTAGCCTCTTGTTGGGGCTTGACTATGCTTGGGTCGGGCCTGATTTTGATTTTGCGTTTGATTTTCTTAGCAATCTTTCCTACTAGCCCGTCACCGCCACCAAATTTCTCAGGTTCATCTGTTACGATGGCTATGTTACCAGCCTCTAAATCAACCTTATAATCAATTGATTTAGGTACTATTTTGCTAATCTCATCTCTTAGTTCTTTGAAAGTCAGGCGCATTTTACCACTCTTGATTGCCACAGTCTAACAACACATGTGTCAAGCACAATGCAGAAAACTGCGGGAGTGTGAATTAAGACAGGAGCTTGTTAATTTGGTCTTGGGTTTGTAGCACAAAACCATCTTTTTCGGTGATTACTGCGAGGTCCATACCATTACCCGAGGCTGCATCACGTTGTCCAGATGCATGTAAGGCGCGAGCAGCAAGCTTCAACGCTTCGCTCTCCGTCATATTCGGTCTGTAGCCATCTTCTAGCACACCATACATGTACGGTGAGCCGGAACCAGTTGCACAGTACACGTCTGGTATAGAGCCACCAGCAGAATCAATTGAGTATACGTGGCCGCCATCATCATCAACTCCAACAATTAACAATTGAACCCAATGTGGTCTTCCGGACAATATGTTAGCAGTTAGTGTAGCAGCTCCCTTTACGGTCATCGACTGCTGTCTTCTGAGTTCAAACAATGCTACTTCTGCCGATAGAGTTCTCGATAATGACTGAGCGTGGCCGACTAGACCAGCGGTTGTAAGTGCTAACTTGTCGCCAATTTGGAACAACTTTTGAACTGATTTGTTTGCGATAAAGTGTCCCATTGTGGCTCTGTGGTCTGCACCGACAACTACTCCGCCTTTGAAAGTGATTCCCAAAGTACTAGTCCCCGTTTTTAGCACATTCGTATTGTTGTCCATCATCATCAGTATCCCCTACCGCCGGCACCTTTTGAACATTGGTGCATCTGGGGCTGGCTAACGATATATTTCAATATTGATATTTGGCCGTAAAAAAAGGTATGACAAATCATCAACATTTGATTAATCAATCGCAGTATTATTGTGCTATAAGCATTCAGCCACTGTCATGAAGCGTAAGAGAGAAGACGATTCTCGACAGTCATCTTTGGACTCATTCGCCAATATTGATTTACCAAGTATGCCAGATTTAGACAAATTGGCAAAAGCAGATAAAATGCTAAAAAAGACTGATGAAAAACAGCAACAAAACGGTAAAACCTCACTCAGTACTTTTGAAATGCCTAGTATGGTCAGTCCTAAGCGACAAAATGAGGTCCCATCAAACAAAATTTATCACAATTTAGGTAACAAATATCCCGACCCACCAATAACCTCCAAAGACACCGGTTTAGTGGTACACAGAGCTATACTCAACGATATAACTGGCACCTCAACTTTGTTAGACTGGTTATCAGATGGGCATGCTTCGATTGTTGAAATGGGTCGTTTGATAAAGCGAGACACGGAATTCGGTGCTGCTTTGGACGCAATGCACACATTCATTGAAGGTGATCTGGGGGGACAAATTATCCAACTCACTGACACTAGATTGATGCTATTACCTCCTGGATGTCGCGGGCTGAAAGGCGTAGAAATGGAAGCATTCGCTGCGGGTGCCGAAGAATTAGGACGGAGAAGGTTATAGTGCAAGAATCACCTGTCGATATACCCTGTCCAATTTGCCACAAGGAGGGTGAAGTTTACATGATTGCTCATATCGATGAAATTCCATATTTTGGTGAGCATACACAAGTTACTGTGATGTGTCATTCATGCGGTTGGAAGCAAACCGATTTCATCCCAGCGGAAGGTCAAAAGGCAGGATGTTGGTCTTTGAGTGTGAAAAAGCGAGAGCATCTGAAGTCAAGAGTCGTAAGATCATCATCATGTACTATACGTATACCGGAATTAGATTTACAGGTTAACCCCGGCAGTAGTGCTACTGGATATGTCTCCAACATCGAGGGCGTAATAAGTAGGTTTCTTGATGTGATAAATATGGTTTTGCGAGACTTGCAAAAAGACGCGTCAGCTGAACTTGTTGAGAATCAAGCGGCTGATTTGACTCAAACCATCAAAGATATCAATCAGTTAGAATCACTCATCAAACAGTTAAGCAACGTTGGTGATGAGCAAGTTGACCCCTTCACTATCGAATTACTCGACCCACATGGGCACTCTATGATTATCGACGAATCCGCCCTTGAAAGAGAACTAACTGATGAGGAACTAGCAACATTGCCTACTGGTCCCGACCCAGCCGTATTTTCTGCCTAATCACTTTGAGTCGGGCGCAAGGAAGTCATCGACTAGGTGTTCGGTCTGGTCACGAAGTTCGATATGATTACTCATCCAATCAGTCGCTTTATCGATACACAATTGCTTCATTTCACCCGCTAAAACCTTGCCGTTCCGGTAATCAGAATTTATTTCTGCAAGATAGTTATCATCTTGCTCGAAAAAATACATCATGTACTGATAAGCAACATCAATGTCTGGGTTGCCACCTAGCCTTCGATGTTCTTCAATAGTGGATTGTCCGCCTGAGTATGCTTTCTTTATTTTCTTGGTGATGGTAGCAATATCGTCATTTAGAAATATGGTGGTCTTAGGTTTGCTACTACTCATTTTTTGACCGGTTAAACCGACGGCAAAATGATGATATGTCGATGCAGGGGATAATAACCCCATACCGCCCAGTCGCCGTTCCAATTCGAGTAATTTTATTCTTATACTGGTCAAGTCTTTCTTTGTTGCACCGGGCACCACAATCGTCCCTTGTTTAGGATTTGAGTTAATGTCGGAAAAGCCCAATTCGGTTAAACTACTAACCACTTTGGTGAAGATTTCTGCAACTTTTGACTTGTCAATCCGACCGTTTGGTTGCTGCCCCAACAATTCCGCATTTTCATCTTGAACAGACAGACCAATTAACACTCCGGGCCCATTATTTGCCTTGAGATTAAACCAGTTAGATTTGGCTGCAATCCCTCTGGTTAATCGAAGGTGCGGGTCTTGATCGACGCCGACCGGTACAACAATCGGACGTAGTCCCCCATAGTCTTCGGTCTGTGGATGCAATATGTCGCCAACTTGAACCATCGGCGCTTGGAAATGTGCTAGATTGGTATCTCCCTTGAAACCATATATTGACTCAAATTCACTCAAGTTAGTTCGCTTGCCCAATTGAAAGCCAAGTCGCTGTACAGCAGACCTGGTTGATTGAAAATATACGTTTGTTGACGAAGGTGCTAAACCTAGCGCAGCATAGTTAGCAACGTATTCCCGTAGGGCAATTTCTCTTCCTTTTTGCAGACTAATTCCTCTAGTTGCTTGGCTTTCCAAATCTGCGACAGCGATTGTCACATCACCGCCCAAATCCTGAAACCATTTTACTTGTTCAATAACCATCGAGTGACCTAAGTGCATTCTACCACTAGGCATTAGACCAGTTAAAACCCCAAAATTATCGCCAATTTTTTGCGCCTCCAGAACTACGTCTAAATCGCGGTGTGCGAAGATAATCCCCCGCCTGTGAAGGTGGGAAGGATTGGGGAGAGTCAGGTTATTGAAATCGGAAAGGCCGAACTGTTCAATTATTCTCGAATAATCTGTCGACTGAGTGCTACTCCAGGGATCGATGCTCAATTCACCCTCACCCATAGATTCTCCCTCGATGGTTACTCAAATGACTTATTTCATCAAGGCTTCTATGATATTTCACAAATATGTGCGTTATTGATTGGAATCTTGTTTCGCTAACGGGCCTAAACCTTCCCGCTTGAGCACTACTAGCATCGTCAGAACCGCCGCTGCACCCACTGCGACTGCTGCGTATGGTAGCCAATCAGCGCTATCAATCGCTCTAGGCTCAAGCAACCAGGTGAAAACTAGATTGTCTTGGTCAACAAACCGTTTGGACCATTTAAACAAATCAGTGGTTTCATGTGCTGCAATAGTGATTGCTGCGGAGTGATTATTCCAAAATTTGGCGATTCCAGTTATGTCATAGTATTCACTGTCAACCGTGATGTTTACTGAACGACCGTCGGTTACGCTAAGGTGTAGGTACTGACCTGCTTGCTTAGTGTAACCTTCCTGAGTGTGTCGTTTATTAGAAATATCGTCCATTAATGCGCCAGAAACATCAACAGACAATAATTCTGCGTCACCCAAATCTATCTTCCATGTTATCGGGACATTCCACCTTTCCGGAAATAACTGGGTACATTGCTCCTTGATTAATGACTGGAAATTGATGACATAATCGCTGCCCTGGGGCGTTACCGAATGATCAAATTCATAACATCTGCTTTTGCTCCAATAGGACCAAACTTGACCCCATGTTGTGAGCCACGCCTCAGCTTCTTCGGCGATAAAGTCCTCTATCGCAGAGTCATGTCTGATAGTTGCCTCATTGACTCTACCAATCCAGTACATATTTACCAAACCACCCTCATCAACAGCTGACTTTACCGTTGATACTGAACCGATGATCTGTTCCAAACTTCCACCTCTTCTACCAAGGTTGTACCAGTCCCATAGGTCAGTTGGTTCGTCTGTTGAATTATGCCATGCTGTGTAGTCAAGCCCGTTGGTGTCGCCGTGAACCACAAATCCTTGTTTGGATATTATTTGATGTTGAGACATGGATAGACCGTTAGGGGTGTAGGTCGAGATTGGGTTGCTACCCCAATAATTCGCTTCGACCCGCTGTTCGATATAATCTCGGCACTCCCCGGCAACAGCACCAGCATCAGCACTCCAAGAGAGTCCTGGGATTCCGTAACAGCCAAACTCGTCGCCATTGTTTAACCGTTCCTGAACTAGGTTCGTGTTGAGCCATCCGTCTTCATCCCACTCATTGTTGGCGATAACCGTTGGAGTAAAAATTAATCCTGCTATTATTGCTAGGACAAAAAAAGTCGACATCCTGTAATTCAAGCGACCACTGCCCTAGTAGATTATGGTCGACGATTTTGCTTTTGATACTTCGTATTTAGCAAATAGTCAATTACACAAAAAAACCTATTTCCTTGCTAAATCTCTAAGCAACACTCAAAGAGTGATTGCTGCAGCGAAGCTTATGAACCATCAGCCGGGAAGTATTGAGCATGCCTGGCTCATGTTAGAAAAGCACTGGAAGATCGAACCTCGCAATGGAGGAATGTCATACACTCCCGGGTACTCACTTATTCGTTTTATTTTCTCTCCGATAATAAGAGCATTAGCGAGAGTAAAGGCTACTGGGTCAGAGCATATACCAGGTAGCGGCGCAACTATTCTTGCTGCGAATCATTTGTCCCATGTGGACCCGATAATTGTCATTGCATCGTCGCGAAGAAAAGTCCATTACTTAGCAAAAGATGCACACTTCAAAAATTTTTACCTAAGGATGTTCATGAACCTCACTGGACAAATAGAGACGCGTCGAGAAGAAGGAGGTGATGACGCACTTGCCTCAGCCGCTGATGTTCTAGTGGCTGATGCTGCGTTGGGAATATTTCCAGAGGGTACTAGGTCAAAGCGAACTGAAGAACCATATTTATTGCCGGGTAAAACCGGAATTGCTCGACTTGCAGCCTCATATCCTACCGCTAATGTTGTACCTATAGCCTTGGTTGGTACACGAGAAATGATGGCACCACAGAAGGACAAATTGCCAAAAATATGGCGCTCGGTAGGGGTCAATTATGGTCAAAAAATCACGTGGTTTGACTGGCTGCAAAGCAAAGATGGTGGTGGAATGACGCCAGAGTCGATAGAGCAATTAGCCATGCTGGATGATCATGAAATTAAATCCGCTATCGCAAAATTATATCGCAAATTTACCGACCAATTGATGCAGAGTATTAGTTCACTTGGTGCACCATGATTTTCCACAGGAGAAAATTATCAAAGACCGGCGACCATTGGTAGTGCTGGTGACAGCATGGAAGAATATCTGAACCTTATCCGTAGAATCCTCGACGAAGGTGAGAATAAGGGTGATAGAACAGGCACTGGAACATTGTCAGTGTTTGGTCATCAGATGAGATTTGATTTATCGGAGGGCTTCCCGATGGTCACGACAAAAAAACTCCACTTGAAGTCGATCATCCATGAATTGCTGTGGTTCTTGAAAGGTGATACCAACGTCAAATATCTACAAGAAAATGGCGTAAGAATTTGGAATGAGTGGGCTGACGCAGAGGGCAATCTTGGTCCAGTATACGGTAAACAGTGGCGGCAATGGGAAGCCAAGGATGGCAGAATCATCGATCAAGTTGAAAATGCCATTGAGATGATTAAGACCAACCCCAATAGCCGCAGAATAATTGTCTCGGCATGGAATGTTGGGGAGTTAGACGAAATGGCGCTCATGCCTTGTCACGCATTTTTTCAGTTTCATGTCGCTAATGGAAAACTAAATTGTCAACTTTATCAACGCAGCGCTGACGTATTTCTTGGTGTACCGTTCAACATAGCCTCTTATGCACTACTAACCCAAATGATAGCTCAGGTTTGCAATCTAAAACCAGGCACCTTCGTCCATACAATTGGTGATGCTCACCTTTACAATAACCACCTAGAGCAGGCAAGGTTGCAAATTACCAGAGAGCCACTAAGTTTACCAAAATTGCGTCTGAACCCAAGTATCAAACACATTGATGATTTCGATTATGACGATATCGAAGTTGTTGACTATCAACACCACCCCCATATTTCTGCACCAATATCTATCTAGGTGACATCATGCTGACAATGATTTTTGCTTGTGACGAACAAAACGCCATTGGTAAAGATGGTGATTTGCCGTGGCGTCAGTCTACTGATCTCCAACATTTTAAGCGAATTACCCTCGGCGGCACCATTGTTATGGGTAGAAAGACCTGGGAATCACTACCTGGTATACTACCGAACCGAAGGCATTTAGTAATGACGCGCAGCATTAGAAAGGATGTTGAAACCGTTGATTTTGATGACGTATTGAAATTGGCAAATACAGGAGAAATTTTTGTCATTGGCGGTGGCGAAATATATAATTTATTTTTACCGCATGTCCAAAAGATACATCGAACTATCATCCACTGTGAAGTGGAAAATCCCGACACTTTTGCTCCTGCAATAAGTGCTTCGGAGTTTGCTGTTGCATCGTCCGAATTCGTCAATAAATCAGATCGTGATCAATTCGACATGACGTTTGAAATGCTTGAACGAATTTAGTACTCAATTCTCTCCAGTATACTCGGTTACTCTAATGCCTAGCCTGCCTGTCAGGGCTTTTCTTTGCATAATGCGATGGTATTTCTTCTCAAATGCTGATTTTAAATCTACCTTCATTGCAATGGAGTGGCCCATTAGTAAAATGAGAATATCTGCCATCTCCTCCGCACACTCATCCAGTGGCTTACCTTTGGTAATTGCCGCTGATAGTTCTCCTAATTCCTCAACCGTCAAGGCAATCCTGTAACCCATATCATGCCCGTTTTTACCGGCAAAATTGTGTTTGTGATGAAATTGTGCAACCTTTTGCATCATAACTTCCCATTCATCGATTGGTTCGTGATTCACCCAATCGGTAACTGACTTTCCGTCCATGCCACTACATTATAGAGGAGCAGAATATATCTTTCCTTAACCGGTTACAAGTGACAGTATTGCGT
>MDTC01004557.1_pt1 | contig 10940 bp, 11 predicted proteins | sample 811181 | NCBI WGS metagenome assembly MDTC01 (sample SAMN05326644, study PRJNA326480) | marine metagenome | isolation source: seawater | place: Pacific Ocean: North | collected 2011 | reverse complement strand
CCACTAGGGTCATTTATAGTATGGCGCCGTATGTCTTATTTTGGAGATACATTGGCTCATTCTGCCCTGCTCGGCGTAGCAATCGGTTTACTTACCGATAGCGACCCTCAGCTAAGCATAATACTAAGCTGTCTTGTGTTAGGTGTGCTACTCGCATTTTTAGATCGCAACCCCTCTCTTTCTACTGACACGCTACTAGGAATATTGGCCCATAGCTCATTAGCAGTTGGCGTAGTATTTATTTCTCTAGCGAATTCCCTGCGAGTAAATCTAGAAGCCTATCTTTTCGGCTCAATGCTGACGATAAGTTCAAGAGATTTAGTTTGGGTCTTCTTGATTACAGCTATTGTGATTTTGGCGCTTGCTAAAAATTGGAACAATTTCCTTTCGGCCACGGTTCACGCAGAAATCGCGGAGGTAGAGGGAATCAATGTAAAACAATCCAATCTAATTTTAGTCGTATTGGTTGCCTTGACTATAGCTGTTGCTATGAAAATCGTTGGCGTTTTACTTATTACCTCATTACTTATCATACCCCCAGCGGCAGCAAGAAGACTCGCGAAAACCCCTGAAAAAATGGCCTTAATTGCTAGCCTCATAGGCTCCCTATCAATTATTTTGGGATTATTCGGAGCGTTTTTCTTAGATAGCCCGGCTGGTCCGACAATTGTAGTCATAGCGAGTATCTTTTTCGCAGTGCTGTATTTTTACCCTAGCGCTTCGAATAAAAACTAATATTTTTCGATGATAAGTTCCAATGCTTGGACTAAATCATGTGCGCGGTGTGGAGGCCTAATCACGGCAAACAATTCTGCTTCAGGGTTTATCACGGAGATGTGACTGCTATGGTCTATAGAAAATCTCGCTGCGCCTAGCTCTTTAGAGTGCCCATCGTGGGCAGTCGCTGCGAGGACTTCAGTGCTCATCGATTCCCCGAAACCAACAAAAAGTGACTCCGCCAAACCTTTTAGCTCAGCCTGAGTGCCTGTTAGCCCCAAAAAGCTAGCATTAAACTCTCCCAAATACTCCTTCATAGAGCTCGGGTCATCATTATTAGGGTCAACAGTCGCTAAAATAACATTTACTTCTTTTTTTTGTCCGGCTTCAAACCAAGCATCTGCGAATCTTTTGAGCTCGCTCATAGTGATCGGGCATATATCTGGGCAGGATGTAAAACCAAAAAAAATTAGATTCCAGTCGCCCCTCAAATCATCCAGGGTAAATAAATTTGCATCTTGATCAAGTAATTTAAAATTATTAATAACAAAAGCTTCTTCATAAATTGTTGCACCAATATCCCGCAATTCATCCTTCAATCTCAAATCAGCACGCAAAATGTAAAGAGAGCCCAATATAAACGCTAAAGCCAGATCAACGGCTAAGAATGCGATCAAACCTAATTTAAGAGAGGGCGAAAGTCGCACGATTCAAGGGGAATCAAAAAAGATAGTGGTCGATCACAAGGGCCACAAACAATATAGCCAAATAAACAATAGAATAGCGGAAAGTATCCATCGCAGTGGTTGGTCCAGGCTTAAGCATCAATAGCCAAGAATAAAACAAAAACCCAGCTCCCAGTATCATTGCGGAGGCTAAAAAGAAAATTCCACTCATCCCAAAGAAGTAAGGCATTGAGCTAACAACAAGCAGAGTGCCAGCATAAAAGATGATGTGCACCTTTGTGACTTGTTCTCCATGAGTTACCGGCAGCATCGGCACACCACTTTTAGCGTATTCATCCTTTCTATGTATTGCTAAAGCCCAAAAGTGCGGGGGAGTCCAAGCAAAAATTATCAACACCAATATAAGCGCCTCAGGTTCAATGGTCCCTGTAACGGCAGACCATCCTAGCAAGGGCGGCATAGCACCAGAAAGACCGCCGATTACTATGTTTTGCGGAGTCGCATGCTTTAGATAGCCTGTATAAATGAAGGCATATCCGATGAATGATCCCAAAGTTAGCCAAGCACAAAGTGGATTTACCCAAAACAATAAAATTGCCATGCCCAAAATACCAATGGCAATAGCAAAAATAATTGTCTGCGCAGAGCCAACCCGCCCTTGAGGAAGTGGCCGATTATGTGTCCGCTTCATCTTTATATCAATTTTACGATCGATGAAGTGATTAACAACAGCACCCGATGATGCAACAAGCGCTATTCCCACATTTCCAAAAATAAGCACATCGAGAGGGACCATGCCCGGAACGGCTAGGAACATACCTACCAGAGACGTTAAAATCATCAACATCACTACCCGAGGCTTACACATCTCGTAATAGTCGCGCCAATTTGTTATTGGATTGGAAGTAAGTTCAGTCACAGATCTTTAAGAATTAAACTAATTTTAGGCAAATTAAATGGGTAATTGCTTAACAAAGTACCCGCGTTAGGCGCCGGTATTCAACCATGAACCTCAGCGAATCTCAAGCCAAGTTAATAGGAATGTCTTTAGCCTTAAACCAAATCTTAAACCCACAATAACCTTAAATCTAACGGGTAAATTTAAGGCTTTCGAAAATCATCGTTACCCCAAAGAAATATGGGCATACAGCGCCATTATTGCTTGCGATAAATGGCAATATTCTATAGGATTCCGTTGCGCTTAAATTTGTAAAAACTTTTGATTACATTGATGTAAATCAACCAGTTGGGAAAGCGCAAAAACGCCGTTCAGGTTATAATAAGACAAGGGATAGCATAGGGACAGGCCTTGGGAGTTTGAATGTTTAAGGCCCTTCAAATTAAGAATTTAAAGTTGAATGCTCTAGTTCCTTAAAATAATAATGATAATAATAAGACTAAATTTTCCGCAGGGCACGACGACAATTATCTCTTCATGCCGGCGTGAATGCGTTCGTAAAATATAGAAGGAATACAGGTTTATGGCTTTAGCGATCGTTGTTGTTCTCCTAGTAATAGGAACAGTAATTTTCCATTTCTCGCAGGCCCTGGGTGGCCCTTGGTATTTCACTGAGATCGCAACAGACTGGGGGCTTATTGATTTCACGATTAACGTGACTTTTGTTGTGACTGGCGTGGCTTTTGTAATCTTGAATTTATTTATGGCGTGGTGCGTATACAAGTACCGTCATAGACCCGGGCACAAAGCGAAATATGAGCCCGAAAATCATAAATTAGAAACAAATCTAACGGTCATCACAACAATAGGTGTGGTAGCGATGCTTGCGCCAGGCCTTTTTGTCTGGGCGAATTTTGTGACTGTTCCTGAAGAAGCTTTGCAATACGAGGTATTAGGGTCCCAGTGGCAATGGCAATTCCGCTATCCAGGTGCAGACGGCCAACTAGGCGCTGCAGATGTATCTAATGTCACCGAAGCAAACCCTTTCGGTATAAATCCGCAAGACCCATATGGACAAGACGACGTAGTGGTAAACGACCCCAACATGCACTTGGCTGTAAATCAGCCGGTTCAAGCGCTACTTCGCTCTCACGATGTGCTTCATAACTATACCGTTACGCAGTTTCGCGTCAAGATGGATATGGTCCCTGGAATGGTGTCATATCTTTGGTTTGATCCTACAAGAGAAGGGACCTATGACCTTTTATGCGAAGAGCTATGCGGCATAGGACACTATGTTATGCGAGGCTCTGTTACTGTTGAGTCACAAGAAGAATTCGATTCATGGATCGCCGAGCAGCCCACGTTTGCAGAAACACAATCAATCGTTGAACCAAATATTGCTGCCGGTCAAGCCGCCTATGCAGTTTGTGCTGCTTGCCATGGAGCACAAGGCGAGGGGAATCAACAATTAAATAGCCCTAAACTTGCGGGCCAACCGGCTTGGTATCTTGAAAGGCAATTAAAGTATTTTAAGGAAGGCGTTCGTGGGGGCGATGGCGACACCTACGGTGCTCAAATGGTGCCAATGTCAATGACGCTACCCGACGATGCTGCTATTAGAAATGTATCCGCATACATAGAAACTTTCCCGGATGAAGCAATTCCAATGACCGTAATTGGGGATGTTAATAATGGCGAAGATATCTACGATCGAAACTGCGCTGCATGTCATTTAGATGATGGCAGCGGCACATGGTATACGGATGCGCCGGCACTCGCTGGAATGAGTGACTGGTACTTTGTTACACAAATTAGCAATTTCTTAGCAGGAATTCGGGGAATGCATCCGAATGATACCTATGGCGAGCAAATGGTTTCTATGGCAACAGCCATGGGTAGTCTCGAAGAAATTAATGACGTGGCGGCATATATCAACACGTTACGGTAAAACTGTATTAAAGATGTGTTTAGGCCTGCGGCCACAATAGGAAAGAGAATTTAGGAGGAATTAATGGCTTACGTACCATTAGCGGATCAAGACCATGAGATGGAGATGCATCATCCACATAGCTTTGTGGAAAAATATGTCTGGAGTCAAGATCACAAAGTCATCGCCATTCAATATGGTGGTTTAGCAGTATTCACAGGCATAGTTGGCCTGGTGTTATCGCTGCTCTTCCGGATGCAACTTGGTTTCCCTGAGACTTCAACATTTATTGACCCTAGTTTCTACTATCAAGCTGTGACCATGCACGGCATGATAATGGTTGTTTATCTCCTAACAGCACTTTTCCTGGGTGGGTTTGGTAACTATATGATCCCGCTTATGTGCGGCGCCCGCGACATGGTGTTCCCATTCTTAAACATGTTATCTGTTTGGGTTTTCCTACTTTCTGTCATCATTCTTATGGCTAGCTTCTTTGTTAGCGGAGGTCCTACCGGCGGTGGTTGGACGCTTTATCCTCCGCAAACCAATCTAGCCGGAACCCCCGGTCACGATATGGGCATCGTTCTGATGCTTATTTCACTCGCGGTGTTCATCGTCGCCGCAACGATGGGTGGCCTAAATTACGTTGTAACCGTTTTACAGTATCGTTGCCGCGGTTTGACTATGATGAGATTACCGTTAACTGTTTGGGGTATTTTCGTGGCAACTCTTCTAGCACTCTTCGCGTTTCCCGCGCTTCTTGTCTCTGCGATTATGATGCTCTTCGATATATTGCTTGGAACCAGTTTTTTTATGCCGGCTATCATTGAAACCGGCACTCCACTGGATCATAACGGTGGATCGCCGATTCTTTTCCAGCATTTATTTTGGTTTTTTGGTCACCCTGAAGTATACATTGTTGCCCTCCCCGCATTCGGACTGGTTTCTGATGTTTTGAGCGTACATGCTCGTAAAAATATTTTTGGTTATCGCATGATGGTATGGGCAATTATTGCCATCGGCGGACTCAGCTTTATCGTATGGGCGCACCACATGTACGTGAGCGGAATGCACCCCTACTTTGGTTTCTTCTTTGCAACAACAACCTTAATAATCGCAGTTCCAACTGCACTCAAAGTTTACAATTGGGTTTTGACGCTTTGGGAAGGTGATATTCGGCTTAATGCGCCAATGTATTTCGCAATCGGTTTTATCTTTACCTTTATTCATGGCGGAATAACTGGCTTGTTTTTAGGCAATGTAGTTATTGACTTGCCACTTTCTGACTCTTACTTTGTGGTGGCGCATTTTCATATGGTGATGGGAGTATCGCCGGTGCTTGTGGTTTTTGCCGCACTTTATCATTGGTACCCGAAAATTACGGGTCGGATGTTTCATGAAGGTATGGCCAAGCTCCACTTTTGGTGCACTTTCTTAGGTACATACGCGATTTATCTTCCAATGCACTACCTCGGGTTCTTGGGCGTCCCGCGGCGCTACTATGCTCTAGGTACCACAGACTTCATTCCAGCGTCTGCACAAGACCTGAATACAACAATTACGGTAGCTGCACTGTTTGTTGGGGCAACTCAGTTATTGTTCTTTATTAATGTAATTTGGAGCCTTCGTTATGGCCCTAAGGCCGACCCCAATCCATGGGGGGCGGCGTCATTAGAATGGCAGACGCCCGATACACCGCCTATCCATGGCAACTGGGGAGACACGCTACCTACGGTATACCGTTGGGCGTATGATTATAGTGTTCCTGGTGCAAAAGAAGATTTCATTCCGCAAAATGTGCCAGAGAATGAAGTCCCATCTTCCGCTGAGTCCACGGAAAATACATGAGCCTTATTAAAAGCATAACCACCAAGCCCTGGGAACGAAAGGGGGTTATAGGCGGGCTAGAACCGGAAGGTGCTTTTGCCTCACCAAATGAGAAGGTAGCTCTATCTCTGTTCTTGGTAGTTGCTTCAGTTGTGTTTTCTCTTTTCACAGTAGGTTACATTTTAAGAATGGAGCTGCCAGATTGGAGGCCATTGTCTGAGCCGAGCCAGCTTTGGTTTAATACTGGGCTGCTAGTAATAAGCAGCATTCTTTTCCAGTGGGCACGAAACATTACTAAAGGCACTAGTGATAAAAACCTTAGGCTAACTTTTTTAGGCGGGGGAATATTCGCTATTTTATTTATCGCCGGGCAGCTAATGACCTGGGAAAATTTACAAAACGCTGGTTATTTTATGACGTCAAACCCGGCGAACGCATTCTATTATTTACTGACAGGCTTACATGCTGTACATCTTCTGGGCGGCCTCTGGGTGTGGAGTAAAAGTTCTATTCGGCTCCTCTCGGGTGAGGACGCATTAAAGCTTAAGCTCAGCATTGAACTTTGCACGCTCTATTGGCATTTTCTACTGATAGTCTGGTTTATACTTTTTGCGCTTTTGTCGAATACATAAAAATTAACGGGAAAGATTAATGAGTGAAGCAATAACAAGTGACGGTGGACCTGAAGAAGGGGTAACCGGATTAGTAGACGACTGGTCTGCTGACAGGCAGGCCTATCATGTGCCTTGGGGCAAGGCCATGATGTGGATCTTTCTCGTAAGTGACACCTTTATTTTTTCTTGCTTCTTAGTAGGCTACCTAAATGTGCGGTTAACAACTACCGCACCATGGCCCCCTCAAAGTGAAATTTTTGCCTTGTCTTTTGGCGGAGCGCCAATTCCACTTATCTTGATAGCGATCATGACATTTATATTGATAACAAGCTCCGGAACAATGGCGCTCGCAGTTAATATGGGGTATCGCAAAGAAAAAATGAAAGCATTTTGGCTCATCTGTATTACTGCTGCCTTTGGAGCGTCATTTGTCGGGATGCAGATGTTCGAGTGGTCTAAGTTAATACTCGACGAAGGCGTGCGGCCTTGGGGTAATCCATTTGGCGCGCCGCAGTTTGGATCAATATTTTTTATGGTGACGGGTTTTCATGGGCTTCATGTAACCGGAGGCGTAATTTATTTACTCTGGGTCGCCTTTAGGGTTAAACGCGGATACTACGACAATAAGGGTTTCGAAATAATAGAAATTGCTGGTCTTTACTGGCACTTTGTCGACTTAGTTTGGGTATTCATCTTCGCATTTTTCTATTTACTTTAGAGGAAATAACTAATGGCTTCTGCTGAAGGTCAACAACATCCGCTCGGGATTTATTACAAGATCTGGATACTACTTTTTGTGCTCAGTGGGTTTTCATACGCAGTCGATTATTTCGACGTCCAAGGCGGGATGCGCTGGGCATTAGTGATTTTATTCATGTTTCTTAAGGCAGGCTTTATCGTTGCTATTTTCATGCATGTGGTTTGGGAGCGTTTGGCACTAGTCTTAACCATACTTGGACCACCTAGTGTTCTATTATTTTTAATTGGTTTTATGACCGTAGAGGGAAAGTACGCGGAAGAAGCGCGCTTTACCTATATGGGACATGACCGAAATGCAGTTGCGCTAACACCTTCAGACCTTCATGGCGAAGGCAGCGATCATGGGGGGGAAGAGGCGCACTGAAAGTAGCGCGTAGAACTTTTCGGCCAACAAAATAGGATTGCAGTTAAATTCGCTAAGTAATCCTATTTTTTGACTAAATCTCAAGTTTATAGTCTTCTTAGGGCCTTAATTATTTCACCGGTTTGAGGCCTTACTCCCCTCCATCGTAAAAACGATTCCGCAGCTTGTTCAACTAACATCCCTAACCCATCGAAAACCTCACTAGCCCCCTTATCTTTGGCCCAAGCAACAAAAGCAGTATCTTTGTTCCCGTACATCATATCGTAACAACACGTTTGGCTATTGATGCTTTCTATACTTATAGGTGGAACTTCCCCAATTATTCCCAGTGATGTTCCATTAATAATTAGGTCAAAACTTCCGTTAAGGTTTTCATAATCTGATATTTCAATATCTAAAACGTTACTAAATTTAGATTTTAATGCTGCAGCCTTATTAATTGTTCGATTTACTATAGTAATCGCAGCCGGTTTTTCTTCTATGAGAGAAACAAGCACTCCGCGGATTGCACCCCCAGCTCCTACTAGTAAAATATTTTTCCCGCCTAAGCCAATTCCGTTGTTATATTTAATGTCAGTTATGAGGCCGGGGCCATCAGTATTGTCTCCGCAAATCTCCCCCTCTTCGTTGACAAATAATGTATTAACAGCTCCAGCATTATCAGCGCGAGGTTCGCGGTATTTAGCTATTTTGTTTGCTCTCTCCTTATGGGGCAAAGTAACATTCAAGCCTGATCCACCTCCCGCAAAAAACTTAACTACAAAATCATCAAAATTTTGAGCGTCAACTTCCTTAGCGACATAAGAAATATCTTCCCCGGTTTGTTCCGCAAAAAGGGAATGTATCAAAGGAGATTTACTATGCGAGACTGGGTCACCAACAACAGCGTAGCGAAACATTTTCGTTCCTATTTATAAACTTATGCAGCTAACTAAACCCAATCTTTGGGTTTCAAATAGTACTTATAAAGCTTTTCTTCTTCAGTTCCTGCTTCTGGATGCCAGTCATAAGTCCACCTAACTTTTGGTGGCAGAGACATCAAAATAGATTCAATCCGACCTACGCCAGACTGCAAGCCAAAAACAGTTCCTCTATCGTACACTAAATTAAATTCTGCATACCGACCGCGGCGGTATTCCTGGAACTCTTTATTAATTTGAGAATAAGGCTGATCTTTCCTTTTGGTAACAATGGGGAGATAGGCTGTAAGGTAGCTTCGCGCCAAACTTTCCACAAAACGACAAGATTTATCAAAACCTAATTCGTTAAAATCATCAAAAAATAGCCCACCGATGCCTCTAGGTTCATTCCTATGTTTTATATGAAAATACTCATCACATTGCTCTTTGAATTTAGGGTAGTAATGCACGCCAAACGGGTCACATGCGGATTTTGCGGATTGATGCCAATGCACACAGTCTTCATCGTTTCCATAATATGGAGTCAAGTCATATCCACCGCCGAACCACCAGACACTTTCCTCTTTATCTTTTCGCGCAACAAATAGTCGAAAGTTAGCGTGAGAAGTAGGAACAAATGGGTTCAACGGGTGAATTACCAAGGAAATACCCATAGCTTCAAAAGCAGCGCCGGCAAGCTCAGGCCTCTCGGCCGTAGCCGATGACGGCATGGATTTTCCAAAAACATGCGAAAAGTTCACACCTCCTTTTTCAAAAACGTCGCCGCCACTAATTACTCTCGAAATACCTGAACCACCACCCTCTCTATCCCAATGGTCATTTTGAAACAAAGCATTTGATTCAAAGCTTTCCAAAGAGGTACAGATTTCTTCCTGCAGGCTCAACAGAAACATTTTAAAGTTATCAGTGTCAATTTTATCCAATGCGTCTTACCTTAATATTTTCCCCGAGATCAAATCTTTTATTACAGAGGTGCTCTCCCTCCCACCAAGATTTCCGTCCAAAATATAATCAATACTATTACCAAATTGCGTTTTTAATCTTGATTTAGATTTAATTTCAGCCTCTCCCGCTGAATTTGCTGACGTAGAGACAATTGGCCGGCCAAATCGTCGGCACAAATCCAATACTAAAGGATGTGCACTAACTCTGATAGCCACTGATGAATGCTGGCCTTTAATCCAGTCAGGGTAGCAATTCTCGTAATCTGGTATCAGCCAAGTTATAGGGCCTGGCCACGTGTCCTTTAAGCGATCGCTAAGCTCATCACCAAGTGGAGCAATCAAAGCTTCAAGTTGCTCTAATCCACCAGCGACTAGAATTAAGCCCTTTTCTATTGATCTGTTTTTTAATCTTACTATGCGCTTAACCGCGAGCTCGTCATAGGGGTCGCAACCAATTCCCCACACCGACTCTGTTGGGTAAGCAATAATGTCGCCTTTTTTTAGATGTGAGCAGGCAATTTCAATATTTCCTTCCATTAAATTACTCTTCAACAGCGCCGGCTCAAAAATTTGAAACGAAGAAATTACCTCAGACCACTTATCGATGCAAGATTACATAGCATGCTAAGTTTATACATTCAATGAGATGGCAAGCATTTGCTTCAAAGTTCTATTATCAATAAGTTATAATGGCCGATGATTTGTAGTAAAAGAAGCGTTATAAGCAACAATATATTTAAAGGCACTACCGTAAAATGGCGATTTTACAAATTCTGGAATTTCCAAATGCTAACCTTAGAAAAAAGGCAGCGCCTGTAACTGTTTTCAATGAGGAGTTACGTATATTGATTGATAATATGTTAGAGACTATGTATGAGGCGAAAGGGATAGGATTGGCCGCCACACAAGTTAATGTTCACAAACGGTTATTAGTGTTAGATGTTTCAGAGGAAAGGGACGCCCCACAAGTCTTTGTGAATCCAACTTTTGAAATTATAAAAAACGATCTTAGCGAATATGACGAAGGCTGTTTGTCAGTTCCCGGATTTTACGAAACTGTTTCGCGCCCAGAGGGAATTCGAGTGAATGCCCAAAATAAAGTTGGAGAAAATTTTGAGCTTGAGGCGGACGGTATACTTTCCACTTGCATTCAACACGAAATTGATCATTTAAATGGCAAGCTTTTTGTAGATTACTTAAGCGCACTAAAGAGAAAGCGTATCCGAGAGAAGCTAGAGAAAGAGCAAAAACAATCTGCTTGATAATTAAAAGAGCAACATG
>MDTC01138225.1_pt1 | contig 10941 bp, 9 predicted proteins | sample 811181 | NCBI WGS metagenome assembly MDTC01 (sample SAMN05326644, study PRJNA326480) | marine metagenome | isolation source: seawater | place: Pacific Ocean: North | collected 2011 | reverse complement strand
GCCCAGCTCAAAGAATTTGGGCCTTCAGCTGCGTAAACATTGCCACTAGCGTCAACTGCTACACCCTCACCGGCTGTGCCTTGATAGACACGGTCTGGCCTCTCAAATGGCGGAATAAAGCCAGTGATCCTATCTTCATCGATGTGACCAATGCGAACACCATTACGCCAGCCCACATGATTAGTTGGGCTTGATTCAGAGTCAATGGCATAAATCAGGTCATTATCAGTAATAAAAATACCGCTGATTCGCCCATAAGCGTAGCGCGATTCAAGATAGTTACCGTCCTGATCAAAAAGCTCTAAGCGATGATTACCTCGATCCGCAACCCACAGACGACCCTTCGAATCGAACTCCATCGCATGCGGAGTACGAAATTCGCCATGACGCACGCCTATTTGCCCCCATTGCTTAATGAAAGTGCCATCGGGCGCGAATTTCATAATACGGGCCGTCTGGCCAGAACTCCGACCTTCATCCATTGCCTGATTACTGGTCATCCCTTGCCCATTGTGGCCATCGGAAACATAAATACTCCCATCAGGGCCAACAATTACATCATTTGGCTGATTAAACTGGCCTGAGCCTGTTCCCGCTTGTCCAGGTGTACCAAGGCTCATTAATAAGTCACCATCAGCGCTAAATTTATGCACCTGATGTCCTTTGGTACCATCTGCGTTTGCAGCAAAATCAGTTACCCAAACATTACCTTCACTATCGGCGTGAATGCCATGCGGAGTTTGCATCAAACCACCACCGAAATTTGCAAGAACTGCCCCTGTATTGCGATCGAACTTGAAAATTGGGTCCACAGGATTCGTATCGCAATTTATCGGGGTACCACCACCAAAACTGCTAGCACCGCAGCGCTCGTAAGCCCATACATGCCCGTCGGTTGGATCAATATCTACCCCAGCAGTAGAGCCCCATTCCCGCCCTGCTGGTAAATCCCCCCAATTCTGGGTAACAATCGGATTTGGGTTAGATATCCCGGCACCTGATATCGCATTCCCAGACTGCGCCGAAGCGACCCCAGATACTAGGGCCGGCACCAATGCCGCTAATATTATTTTTTTTGAAAACATCTCCGCTCCTTTGTCTAACAATTATTAGGATGCCCAAGCATAATTGGGCTCGCAACAAAAATATAGGGGTTAACCGTGTCTTTATGTAATCGATGAGGCAAAATGTCATACTGATTGGATTCTGTATATAAAGGTAACGTGTGACCAAAATCAGTCAAAACCAAATAGAAGCGTTCTTCGAAAGTGAATTCCCTCAGATGGAATTAATACTTGAGCAATTCGATGATAACTCGATAATAATCCGCCAAAGAATAAGTGAAACTAATCTTCGTCCCGGAGGAACGGTTTCAGGACCAACAATGATGGGTCTAGCCGATTGCGCGATTTATGTCGCAATATTAAGGGAAATCGGATTAGTAGCGCTTGCCGTAACTACAAGTTTCAATATCAATTTCCTGCGAAAACCTCGTGCGGACAAGGACCTTCTTGGAGAGTGCAAGCTCCTCAAGCTAGGAAAATCACTGGCGATTGGTGAGGTATCTATATTTTCAGAGGGCATGAACGAACCGGTAGCGCATGCAGTTGGCACCTACTCTATTCCACCAAAAAAGCAAACCATCAGTAAGGCAGAAGGTAAAGCACAATAGCGATAAAGGGCACTAACAAGATCATAACGGTGATTGCGTAACCAAACATATCTCTAGCTCTTAACCCCGATATTGCCAGCAATGGGATCGCCCAGAACGGGTTTAATAAATTTGTGTGTGCATCACCTACGGCATACGAATCAATTATTTGACCATAAGGTATACCCAGTTCTGCCCCAACTTCCATCATTGGTCCTCCAATAATCGCCCACTCACCGCCTGCGGAGGGCACAAAAAGATTGAGCACTCCACCGGTTATCCAAGCTATTACAGGGAAATTGTCTACCGTCGCAATCGATAACAAAGACTCGGTCATACTATCAACCAGACCTGTGCCCGTCATAATTCCGATGATTCCCGCATAAAAAGGAAACAAAAGAATGACACCAGAACTTCCCATGACAGCGTCGTAAAATTCTTTCTGATATTTTGTCGGACTAAGATATAAAACCATTCCGATCATAAAAAAACCAAAGTTCAGAACGTTTAAATCTAGCGCACCTAACCCCTCAGTTAAAAACACACTAATAAAAAGGATCAACCCGGTAACCGCTATAATCCCACCAAGCAACAGACTATTATCTATTTTATCCGCCAAGGTCTGCACCGAAGAATCTGACGGGGCTTCCTTCATTCCAATTTCCTTATCTGAACTAACATCAACGTAACGACTTATCTCCCGACAATTTTTAGCTGGCGGACAAAGTAAGTAAAGTATCAAGGAGCCGTAAATGATGCTTAATGCAGTCAATGTCAAAGGATAAGGATGGAAAACCCACTCGGTAGCGGGAATTACTCGATCAACAAACCCAAGTTGCATTAATGCGTTATTTTCCGAAGCTTGCAATAACCCTGCTGAACTTGACAGACCCCAACCCCAGGTTAGGCTCATCCCCATATAACCCGCCACGGCTAGCAATGGGTAGTGAATTTTAATTCCTGTCGTCTCAGCAAATTTTCCCATTTCCCGGACGAGAATGGCCCCAAAAATTAGACCCAACCCCCAGGACACCCATCCTGTAAGCATCGAAGCGACGCCTACCAGAACCACGGCCTGACGGCCGTTCTTTGGTAACTTCACCAAGAATAAAATACCAGCGCGCACCTTAGGGTGATAAGCCACAACATTTGCTGTCACCAGTATTAATACCATCTGCATAGAAAATTGTAGTAAGTTCCAGAATCCGCCATACCACGACTGCGCTATCTCAACTGGCCCAGAGCCCTCAGAAATAAATGCAGCAATAGCAGCCACATATGTCAGTAAAATGGCGAAGAGGAAGGGATTGGGCATCCATCTTTCCACACGATCTGCTATAACCTCGCCCATTTTTTGCACCGGTGTCATTGCCGGGTCATCGTGCTCGCCTGTTTTTCCTTCGGTTAACTGTTCGGATTGGTCATCTGCAGAAGTCATAGATATTCTCTCTTTCCTGAAACACTATTTTTATAAGGACCTTTCAATGGATAATGCCCTTGGGTTGTTAAGGCCTCGAAAAGCCTACTATAAAACAGTACTTTCCACACAATATCTTTCGATAAATATTTTCGGCATCTTAACAGGCTTCCCATTTTCCAAGTTAGTGCAAACAAAGTCCATTTGCGCACGGACAAGCGTATCCCCACTAACGGAATTTAAAATTTGAAACTGCCGCGAAGCTCTCAGTTTACCGTCAGAAGATGTAATCCAGTTACCAATCACTAACTTATCTCCCTCATAAGAAGAACCAAGAAAGTCGGCCTTCATTTCCCGCACAGCCATACCCCGTTTCATCTCTTCGCAAATTTCATCAGTTAGCCCAACTGCAGCCGAATGAGCAAACATACAATCTGTCATCCACGCAATATAAAAATGATTCGAAACATGGCCATAGCCATCTATGCGGTCAGATCGTACAATCGCATCAATAGTAAATGGGTTTGTTCTATCCCAGTCCATAGTCATAAATTAAAAACCAAATTATTTTAACTCTTACAATTTTAATAAAAGATTCTAGCTTATTCTAAATACTTTATGTCTTCCCAAAAAATATCTCTAAACCCCATAGGTTTCGTAAATAGCCCATATAAGCAAAAATTTGGCATACCCAGACAAGCAAATTTGGTAAGTGCCGGCGTAGGCTCTATCGAACTCAACGAAGAGCATACCGATATTAATTGCTTACGCGGAATAGAACAATTCAGTCATTTGTGGGTGGTCTTCTTATTTCATGCAACGGCAAATCGAGGTTGGTCGGCTACTGTAAAGCCCCCTCGTCTCGGCGGTAAGGAAAAAGTAGGTGTGTTTTCAAGCCGGGCTCCATTTCGACCAAACCCAATAGGAATCTCCGCTGTAGAGTATATCAAACACCAAGAATATGACGGAAAAATACTAATTACTATCAGAGGTTTAGACTTACTAGACGGAACGCCTGTTCTTGACCTAAAGCCTTATATTCCATATGCGGACTCTCTACCAGACGCATCAGGTGGATACGCCGCAGAAAAACCCAATGACGAATTATTTGTCGAGTTTGCGAAAGCCGTCGAAAAACAATTCACATTGCACAAAGCAAATTATCCAAACCTAAAAGAGTTGATTACCCAAATCCTTACTTTAGATCCCAGACCCGCATGGAAAATAAAGAGCCAAGACGACAAACAATATGGCATGACTCTTTACAACTTTAATGTAAACTTCCGCATAGAAAAAAACAAAATTAGAGTCACCTCTTTGTTACCTGAATAACTACTTCAGTTCTTTGTTATTGCCAAAGACTCTGTAGAATAGGGCTCAAATCATTCCTTCACCTCACAATAAATAAAAACCGAGGAAACAGATGAATAAATTTGTAACAAACATCCTCCTTATCACGCTATTTGCTGTCACCTCTTTTGTGTTGTCATCTGAACACAGTGTTGCGCAATCAGCTTTGGATAGGTTTACAAATGTAACTCTTGAAGAACTCGCTGACCCACCAGAAGAAGATTGGCTAATGTGGCGACGTACAGCAAATCATTGGGGTTACAGTCCTTTAGATCAAATCGACAAGAGCAATGTCGCCAATTTAAGACTAGCCTGGGCATGGACTATGGAACCAGGCCTACAAGAAACAACACCACTAGTAAGAAACGGTGTAATGTTTCTACCACAAGCTTGCGACTTTATCGAAGCTGTCGATGCTACCGACGGTACCTTATTGTGGGAATACCGGCGACCCGAGGTGGACCACATCGCATCCCTTTCATGCGCTAATCGAAATGCAACTATATATAAAGATCAATTAATAATTACGACCCGCGATGCTTACCTAGTATCGCTGCATGCGCTAACTGGAGAAGTAAACTGGGAACGACAAATTGGCGATTGGACGATAGGACAGCATTACTCAGGAGGGCCCCAAGTCCTTGACGGTAAAATTATCGCCGGAATGTCTGGCTGCTATTACATCAACACCGGTTGTTGGATCACAGCTCACAACCCAGACACTGGCGAAGAGCTTTGGCGAACCAATACGGTACCAAAAATTGGCGAACCAGGCGGTGAGACTTGGGGAGATGTCCCTAATGAGCAAAGACGTGGTGGTTCAGCCTGGATGCCGGCGAGCTATGACCCTGAACTTGACCTCATCTACCAAGGTATAGCCGTGCCCATACCTTGGGGCTCAATTCAGCGGGATACTAGGGGCGGTGACGTGCTGTACACAAATTCAACTATTGCGATGAACGCCGACACCGGTGAAATCGAGTGGTATTTCCAGCATATACCGGGCGGAAACTGGGATCTAGATCATCCTTTCGAACGCATCGTTGTTGAATCAGAGGTGACTCCAAATGAAGAAGCAGTTTCGTGGATCAATCCCGACATCAAGTCTTCTCGCAGCCGAAAATTGATCACGGGAATTCCTGGAAAGCCTGGCATCATCTGGACTATGGATGCAGAGACTGGAGAGTTTCTTTGGGCAAAAGAAACAAACTACCAGAACGTGATTGTTGGCGTTGATATCGAAAATCATAAAGGTATTACTAATCCAGAACTTGATATAACAGAAATTCGTCAACGCAAAATGGTTTGTCCTAGCACTACAGGAGGCATTAATTGGAATTCGATCGGTTATAACCCAAAAACAAATGCGCTTTATGCGCCAACAAATAATATTTGCATGGATTACTATCTAAACCCTGTAAATCCCGTAGTTGGCGGCTATCATAGCTCAGCTGTATCCAGAAAAATTTCAACACCAGATGGCGACAACCAAATTGGAATTTTCACTGCGGTAAATGTAGCCTCTGGGGAAACCTTATGGACCTATAGGCAACGCGCAGCGATTACTGGCTCGGTTCTTACAACTGGCGGGGGTCTTGCTTTTGTAACAGACGACGCTCGCCGATTTCGAGCTTTTGATGCGGACAGCGGACAAATTCTCTGGGAACAAATCTTAAATTCATCTGCAGGTGGATTTCCTACAACGTATAGCGTAGACGGGGTGCAATATGTTGCGATTGCGGCTGGCGGGGGCGTAAGTCACCGAGCACTTACCCCAGAAATCCGACAACGACGCGGCGGAAACATGCTCTTTGTTTTTAAACTCCCATAAGTAGGGGATATTTATTCATGATTTATACGCTAGGCGAACATCAAGTGGAAATCACAGGCGATGACTTCTTCGTCGCACCAAGCGCCACAGTTGTCGGCAGAGTTACTTTAGCAAATAACGCCAGCATTTGGTTTGGGGCAGTGCTCCGGGGAGATAATGAGCAAATCAAAATCGGTGAGAATACAAACATACAAGAATGTACAGTCATTCATACAGACCCAGGCGTGCCCTGTGTAGTCGGTGACAATGTGACCGTCGGACATCAAGCTATGCTGCACGGTTGCACAATTGGAGATAATTCATTAATTGGGATTAATGCTGTAATACTAAACGGCGCTAAGATTGGTAAAAATTGCCTTATCGGAGCTAACGCTTTGGTTACAGAAAACAAAGAAATTCCAGACGGCTCCATGGTCGTCGGAGCTCCCGCGAGAGTGATCAGGCAATTGACTGCAGAACAAAAGCAAGGGCTCAGCGATAGCGCGAGTCACTACGTTGAAAGATTTAAACGTTTTAAACGAGAACTTTCACCTGATCCTCGATTTGATAACAGCTAATCAATCTTACAGAAATCTATATGTTATTTATCTTGAGTTCCCGCTTTAACTAGTTTTGAGCGCCTGTTTCTGTATGTTCTCTCTCTCTGATCCTCGCTCCCATCAGTGTCGCTGACATAGCGTAGTTGCCTTCATGGCAAGCATATTCATAAGGCACCTGATCCGACTTAGGCCAAACCAACTCTCCTCCATAAGAATCAGTATAATCTGAATCTTCTACCGTAAAGCTGTATAACAAACCACCATCATTTATCGGACTAAAGCGCTCAACCACCCGGCGCTCAGCGGGTAGTTGGGGCTGAGATAAAAAGTTAATAGTTTCTACAATTAAAGTGTCGCCCTCCCAGTAACCAATCGAATCCCCATCAAATGTGGAAAGCTCTTTTGGATGATGTGATTCATCATCAATTCTAATTATTCTTGCCCAGTGCATCCACTCGATATAAATCATCAAATAATCATCTGTCTGCACAATCGTTTTCAAATTGTTATAAACAAGAGGTCGGATAGGTATTGAGGCCGATTCAGTGTATATGCAACGAACACCCAGTGTTTGATTCTCAGGTCCATCGTATGGCTGATCGCCGGTTTCCAGCCACCAAGCACCATCCCTCTCCGGCCAGGCAAATTTTGGCGCAGCATCAGCTTTAGCTTGCCCCGCAGTGGTTCTTGACGGCATACGCCCGTTTTCAGGATAAGTAAGGACAGAAGTACGGTACCGCCCATCTATAGTAAAACCGTCGTTACCTCGGTCAAACCAAAAATCGTTATAAGAGCCGATATTACCTCCAGCTTCTGGCGCACCTCGGTTTGGATCGCTCAAAGCTGCATCACGCTCCCGTACGCCCATCTCTCTGTCCCTTAATGCTTGAACCTCTTCTTCATCTAGAAACAATCTGTCTCCATACTGACTCGGTCGCTGAAAGGGCGTCAGACTCGAGATATCATAGTTACCATTAAAATCCGGTTTTCCCGACGGTGTCCTAGAAAATTCTTCCTGCGCAGAAACAAAGCAAGGCATTGTTAAAAGCAGTAAATATCTAACAAAACAAAATATTTTGATTTTCATGTTTTCCTCCTTTAAGGAAGGCTGGTATTAGAGCGTTTTATCTTCTTATAATTTCTACAAAATAAAATGACGCTCTTATTATTTTTCTTATTTATTGCAGCGCAAATATTTATAAGTAAGTCGCATAATATGCTTAGCATAGTTCAGTGTACCACGAGAAAAATGCGATAAAGAACTATTTGTGCTGTCGAAGATTCTTTGAATTAAGTACACTGATTCCTTTCCATTAGTCAAAAATAAACAATGATTGGAGTATCAAGTAATGATTTCAGTTAAGAGACTCAGTATTGAAGACTCTCGCATTCTAATTGAAGGAGCACGAGCTAAAGCGGAAGAAATAGGCGTACCGATGTGTATTGCGGTCTCTGATGACTCAGGTAATCTTATTGCATTTGAGCGCATGAATGGAGGAAAAGCCCATAGCATTAAGGTCGCTCAGGATAAGGCATTTACCGCTGGCGCCGCTCGCAAAGCTACACATGAATATAACGCCGTAAATACTCCTGGAAATCTAGCTTTTGGTATACATACAGAGGCTGATGGGCACATAAGTACGGTAGGGGGCGGCTTTCCAGTACTTATCGATAACGAATGTGTCGGCGGTATCGGCGCGAGCTCCGGCAGCCCCCAGCAAGATATGGAAGTTTCAGAGGCAGGGATCGAACACTTCTTAAGTTCTCGTTAAACCTAATGTTGAATAATCAACGAGTATTGCTCTTAATTTGGGCGAAGTGAGACCTATTGCTATGGACCCGCTCTGGAAACCATCAAACTCAAATGATTCAGCCCTTTACAAATTTACGAAGAGTGTAAACTCAAAATTTAATGTCAATCTTTCTAGCTACGAAGAACTATGGCAGTGGTCTACGGAAAACCTTGAACAATTCTGGAGATATTGGTGGATCCAATCCAACATCGTAACCAGCAAAGACCCAATAGAAACTTTGATCTCAGCGGATTCATTTGAAAAAGAAGAATGGTTTCCTGATGCCAAACTAAACTTCGCGGAAAACCTCTTAAGATACAAAGACGCAGAAACCGCAATAATCTTTCGAAATGAAAATGGCAGCCGAGAAATCATAACTTATGAACAATTATTTCAAATTGCTGGAACTGTTGCTGCCGGATTAAAGAAGCTAGGTGTAAAAAAAGGCGATCGGATTGCTGCCGTAATGCCAAATTGTCCGGAAACCATAATCGCAATGTTAGCAACCACGTGGCTCGGCGCTATCTGGTCAAGTTGCTCGCCAGATTTTGGCAAAGAAGGGATTTTAGAACGGTTTGAACAAATCAAGCCGAGGGTATTAATAGCTATTGATGGCTATCAGTTTAAAGGTAAAAAAATTTCAATCTGCGAAAAAGTTGGTTCAATTGCAGAAAAACTTGCATGTGATTGCGTATTAGTCAATTGGCAACAATGCGGTAATGTCAAATCTTCAATCTCTTGGGAAAGCCTTTTAAAAACGGCAGATGATTCTCCGGATTTCTATCAAATGCGCTTCAATGATCCCGTTTACATTTTGTACTCTTCCGGCACCACGGGAAAACCAAAATGCATTGTTCATGGTATTGGCGGGACATTATTGCAACACCTAAAAGAGCATCGATTACATACGGACATCACGCGCAACGATACCCTTTTCTATTTTACTACTTGTGGTTGGATGATGTGGAATTGGCTAGTTTCTGGTCTAGCATCTGGCTGTACAATACTGCTTTTTGACGGCAATCCTTTTTACCCTAAATACGATGCTTTGATGCGCATTGCCAATGAAGAAGGTGTTTCTGTTTTTGGCACCTCCGCAAAATACCTCTCTGCACTAGGTAAAGAAAATGCAAAACCCAACCTGCAATATGACTTCAAAAAGCTCAGAACCATTCTGTCTACTGGCTCACCGTTAACTCCCGAGTCTTATGACTACGTCTATCAAAACATAAAAAACACGATTCAACTAAGTTCGATTTCCGGCGGCACAGACATTGTTTCTTGTTTTGCTTTGGGCTCCCCAACTTTACCAGTGTACCGTGGGGAACTGCAGTGCCGAGGATTAGGTATGGCGGTAGAAATCTGGGACAACCAAGGAAAGTCGGTTCGCAATCAATCCGGTGAACTAGTCTGTACAAAGAGCTTCCCTTCTAAACCGGTTTTCTTCTGGAATGACCCTAAAGGAGAACGCTATCATCACGCTTATTTTTCTCGTTTCGATAACGTATGGTGCCACGGTGATTGGGCTGAACTTACAGAGAATAATGGACTTATAATTACAGGACGAAGTGATGCGGTCTTAAATCCTGGCGGCGTACGAATCGGCACTGCAGAAATCTACCGTGAAGTAGAAAAAATACCCTCAGTTATTGAATCGATAGCAGTGGGACAAAGCTGGGAAGGAGATGTACGCGTAGTGCTCTTTGTTGTCTTACGTCAAGACGAAGAATTAACTGAATTGATTAAAACTGATATCCGCCATGCTTTAAAAACAAATGCCAGCCCAAGACACGTTCCGGCCAAAATTATTAAAGTAACCGACATTCCAAGAACACGGAGTGGAAAAATCACCGAAATAGCCGTCAGAGATATTATCCACAACCGCCAGATTCTTAACGCAGAAGCTATATCGAACCCAGAAGCCCTTAACGAGTTTAAGAATAGGACAGAACTGCTAAATTAAGCACTGCTTCAGTTAAAAGCACACTTAATGCGAAACTAAAAACTAATACTCGCTCGTTTTAAATCTAACTTCTAGATAACCAACTACCCCTTCCACTGCTGTGTACTGATGAGGTGTGCCCGCCGGAATTAGCACAAGATCACCAACAGTCACACGCTGAGCATATCCTCCCTCAATATTTGCAGGACCTCCAGCCTCAGGCCGAACGGCAATCCCTCCGGTAGTTAACTCTCCGGCACCTTCCACAATAAAATGAATCTCAGTACCCTCGGGGTGCACAATCGCCCCTGCAGGAACACCCCGGCGAATCATATTGATATTATAATCCTCACCTAAGTTAATCCTACCAACCCCGAAATTTGGACGCTGAGATAGAGATGCTGCGAGATCTGTTCCT
>MDTC01046516.1_pt1 | contig 10941 bp, 14 predicted proteins | sample 811181 | NCBI WGS metagenome assembly MDTC01 (sample SAMN05326644, study PRJNA326480) | marine metagenome | isolation source: seawater | place: Pacific Ocean: North | collected 2011 | reverse complement strand
CTCAATCGGATAGAGCATCGGCCTTCTAAGCCGAGGGTTACAGGTTCGATTCCTGTCGGGCGTACCAATTAAATCAATGGGTTACGAGTACTTGCTGTATAGATTGTCAGTGGTTGGGTCATTCACTGGGTCATATAATTGCTTTATACAGTAGTTTAATGGCTTGGTGATACTGGAACTGAGTCGTCGTAAAGATCCACCATCGGCGCGAAGGTGGACCCACTCGAATCGCTGACGGTGCTGGCTGGAAGCATTTGCCATTATTTTGTTGGCTTTATCCAGCGAGGTCTGCCCATCCGGCTGGTACTCAGGCGAGATGTCAGACGGATGACTTTGTAACAGTTCATCCATATCCAAGAATCCCAGCATGTCGATTGCAGACTGATTGCACTCGACAAATTTACTGTCCTTGACAATCAGAATAGCGTCTGGGGAATTATCGAACAATGCCTGATAGAGATTTCCATCTGCGGTTTGTGTCGATGATTGGTCTGAGTCTTTTCGAACCAAAATATCCCTCTCCTTGGAATCTGCTCATGATCTCGCCACCTGACTGCAGCAAATATAATGATCCCAGAGAAAAGTAGCACCGGCATATTGAATAGTCAATTTAGTCCGGAGGTGGCCGAAAGTGAGTTTCACGTTAAGGGTGATTTTGTCGGCATATCTGGTCGTAAGCTGTCGCTCTCTTATATCCTCAGTTAACAAAGCTCACAGCTAAACAGATTACTCATCCGATGGCGTGGATTGTTGGCGCCTTGCCATCAGCTCAAGCTGGATCTCTTTGATGCGCTCTCGACTCAACCGGTAACCGAGATAGAACAATAGGTTGATCAAACCAAATATCGAAGTCAAGGGTCCAGCAACAGCGCCGAGCATGAACAAAATATCAGCATCAACTTCGCCAGGTGCAGCACCGCGAGGAAAGGAAATCAGATCCAGCGCCACGCCACCGAGAATGCTAGCCAGTGCTCCTGCCGCTTTGAAGGCGAAGGACCGGGCGGAGAAGATGATACCTTCCTGGCGTTCACCAGTTATCAACTCCTGCTCGTCAGCTATGTCTGCAAACATGGAATTTAGTGTAACCATTACTGCCGGTCCAGCCAGGCCGGCAATGAACGCGAAGCAGAGCAGCAAGGGTAGCAACTCGGGCGTACCGTTGGCTGGCATTAAGTCGGTAAACAGTCGCAGACAGATTGGCACGTTGGTGTTCACGATAATGATCGTAGAGAGCACGATCAGGATTCGTCGCTTCTCGAACCGGGCCGTCAGAATCGGTGCCAAGACAATGGAAATGGGTAGGGCACAGAGTGTGGTAGGGCCGAGCCAGCGCATGCTCTCCGTCGGCAGCTCCCAGAAGTGGATGTACATGTAAACCATGAATGCGGCCTCGATACCCAGCAGTATCACTGCAAACAACAGGCCGCCAAAAAGCATGCGGTAGGAGCGGTTGCGAAACGCGGTGACTACTTCTCGAAACAAACGCTGCGGACGCAGTCGCTCTTCGGCCTTGAACGTTACCTTGGGCAAGTAAGGAATCTCTTTGAAGGTTCCCCACATGAACAGCCCTATCGACACTATGATCCCGCATGCAGCCGACAGTGAAAATGGTAAATATCCGTTGCGATTGAGCAGGCCATGTGACGCCTCATCGGTAGTCGGGAAGATAAAGGTCAGCATCAGGAACGAGAATCCGTAAATACCCAAGGTTCCAAACAACTGGCTGTAGGAATAGACGCGTGTGCGATCGACGTAGTCCTGGGCCATCTCGGCACCGAGCGCCAGGTGTGGGATGTGGTAGAGGGTCAGAAACAGCCGCGAGAGCACAGCGAATACAACCAACCAGCCGAAATAGAAGAGATCCGGCATCCCCGAGGGTGGGTTGAACAGGGCAACCACGCAAACTCCCAGCGGAACTGCTGACAGGGCGATCATGGGGTGGCGCCTCCCCCACCGCGTCTTCAGACGATCAGAGATGGATCCCGCAAGCGGATCCGAAATGGCGTCGAAGAACAATGCGATCCCCAGCGCTAGACCAGTCAGGGCGGCTGAAATCTCAAGTACCTGATTGAAATAGAACAGCGTGAAAGTGCCGAAGACCGCGAAGACAATTCCCTCAGCAGTCTGGCCAACGCCAAACCCAAGCATCGAACTGAACGGTATTACTCGTGACATCGCACCAGCGCGCTTCTCGGACTACAAAAAGAATAGACCACGTTTCGCTCATATTCGTCAAGGATCTCTGGGGTCGGCGTCGGGAACCGGGGTACACAGATCTTCTGGGGTCGAGGTAGGGAACCGGGGCAACAGATCTTGGGGGATATCCTTCGCATAGGCTCAGAATGACGCAGGGTGGCTCAGGGGATCTCTGGGGTCGGGGTAGGGAGATCTCTGGAGCAAAAAGGACGATGATATCAGCAGTGGGCATCACATCATTGCCTAATTCGGCTGACTTGGTAGCTTTAAAGACTTCGAGAGCACCCAGCACGATTTGCCAGGTGTAAAAAAAGCTTGCCTTCCATATCGATCTCGAAGCAACCAAAACCGATGGAGACCATGGCAAATTCACCCTCGTGTTTACCAGTAAGATAGCGTTCAAGAAATTTCAGATACACTTCATGTTTATCAATAGATACAAGGTCGAAGAAAGCCATTGCAACTCTGCCTTTACTACAGGTGGCTTCGAGTTCAAATTCGCGGAGTATGGCAAGGGTTCAGGCGGCGGAAATGGCCTATTGAACCTGGATTGTTAGGGCAGTCAGTGAAGTAACCAAAACAAATCTGCATAGAATTAGTGGGAATGTTAAAAACAACACCATCCTGGAGCTTTGCAGCTCTGGAATCGCAAGTAAGCGTCAAGTTTTCGCCCCGCAACTCGCGCTGACAGTTAAGCGTCAATTGAGTTAAGGTTGGTCACAATGCAAGTTTCAGCTGGCGCAGACTTCGTAGAATCGTGGTTCATAACTGGGGAACTTTATGGCTTCTGAAGAAAAAGACCTGAATCTGGCACTCTTCTGTGATTTCGAAAACGTCGCGCTGGGTGTGCGCGATGCAAAGTACGCCAGGTTTGATATTCAGCTGGTGCTTGAGCGGGTACTGCTAAAAGGTAGTATCAATTACCTTGTAAACACTCATAATTCCTCCAATAAAAACATATGCATTGTGCAGCCAATACCCTCGAAGATTTAAGAATTGCCGAGGTTACTGCCCAGGACTTGAGAATTGATAATGGTAAGGTCGTGGAATTTCGCACCAAGGTTAGCTTGTCATTTAAATTTAGAGACGAGTAACGCCCTGCGGAACCAAAACATTGAACCAGTAATGCACCGGTTGGGACTGAAATGAGTGCACATTTCAAGATTTATCATGCTCGTCGGGTCGTTCTGAGTGTGTCAACCGGTACCGTTACAAGTGACGATCTTCGTGCACAATCTGACGAATTAGTGCAAGAACCAGGCTTTGATCCGACCTATCGTCAACTCTGGGACCCCGAGGCTAGATAGTGTCGCAGTGACTGGCGATAACTTGGGAGCAGGCATCAGCAACACCCCTGGACCAAGGGGACTCGAGGGCGTTTTTCAGTGACTCTAGCCCTGCGTTCGGAATAGCGCGAATGGCTCAGATGCTCAAAGAAGAAGAACCCGGTGAGATCCGGGCCAGTACTGCATGGGTTCCCGGCTAGCCCCCAATTTATGGCGCGCGTTGATTTAGGCCCATGGATCATCCAGGCAGGCCAGGTCCAGCGCCATTTGACGGGCCGTGGCCATGTCATAACGCGATCGGGTGACTACACGCTGGGCAAATAGCCCCCCACCCGCCTGAATAACACTAACAGCCTGGTGGCCAGCGTAGGCGCTGGCGGTGAAATCACGCAGCGCATGAAAAAGCCTGGTTCGATAGTTGCCGTCAATGGATTGCTTGGTACCCATGTACTTTCGAACAATCTCACCAATTTCCGGGTTGGCGAGATCCTTCGTTGAAGGCGCGGTAACCACCGAACCACCAGCTATATCCTGGATGTGTTGAATCATTGCGTTTCGATAGGCCGCGCCCTGGAATTTCCCGGTATTGGCATACAACTCGTCTGGTACGACCACACCCTCCGGGCTGATGCTGCTGTTGCCCATGGCGGCTTCGAGGGTTGCCCTGATAAGGGTCGCGTGAATGACCATATCGGCAATCTTGTCCTTAATCTGGTCGACACGTTCCAAGCCATTGGCTTCAGCGACCAGTTGGGCAAAACCCACCATGACGTCAGCTTCATCAGCCATGTTTTTGAGCCCGTTAATGCGAACCCAGAGCCCAAGTGAATGGGCAAAACTGGCGGCGGCCTCGGTCTCACCATTGAGAAAGATACGATCATTTGGTACAAAAACGTCATCAAAGATCACAAATCCCATGGGCGAGTGCGCGTCTGTAGATATGGGGGCATCGCGCAGGTCACCAGCCAGGGGATCAGCGGTGACATTGATGATTTTTACCCCCGGTGCATTCACCGGAACAGCGCAGGCAATGGCATACTCCTCTTCACCCGGTTTCATGGCTTTGGTAGGAATAGTCATCAACTCATGGGCTAGGGGAGCCCAGGATATGTGCAGTTTTGCGCCTCGTATGACCACGCCATCCGGCCGTTGTTCAACAACTCTTAGATAGGCATCCCTGTCCTCCTGCTGCCCGGGCCGCTTTGCCCTGTCTCCTTTTGCATCGGTTATACACTCGACTATTCGCAGGTCTTTTTCCTGCATTTGCCTGACGTATTTACGGATCGCAGCGCTGCTCTCCGGGCGAATTTCTTCTATCCTGTCAGCCGAAGTCAACAAGGTCATGAGAGAGGTGTAGGTGCTGCTGATCAGCGGGTCGACTTTCAGGTTGGCATGGTCTCGTAGCTCCTCGATACTGCTTGGTGCGTTCAGGTATGCACTGATGGCATCAGGATTGTCGTCATGATAACGATCATACCCGCCCGCAATGACATCTACCGAACGCCTGAATCGATCAGCGGTTGAAACATCCTCGACTCTTTCTCCGTCACAATAAACAATCCTGCCATCAGCCAGCGATTCGCGATAGTCTTTACCAGTCAGCATTGCACGCTCCTTTAGCCATTCCCAGAAACTTGAAGCTCAAATCTAACCATCGGATTGCCAAAAGGCAAATATTGGCAGGTCATGATAGCGAACGGGTTTAAGCGGCCATCTCCGGACATCACCATTGTGTTGTAATATCACCTCAATCAAATTGAGAGGTGTTCTATGACAATTCAGGATATTGGCGCCATAGGCGAGTTCATAGGAGCATTTCTCATACTGGCGACACTCGTATATCTTGCGATTCAAAACAGACATCAGCAAAAACTGCTCTTATCAACCGTGTCTCAAGCCAGAACGGATGCAATTCGACATGTCCAGCGGGAGATGACGGAGCACGCCGAGGCTTTTGTAAAGGAAGAAAGCAACGAATGCTTATTGGCCATCGACTTATTTCGCCTAAACCTGGTACGCTCATCGGCCCTTAGGAACGCCGAGAACACTATTCTTCAATACAGACTCGGCGTCGTGGAGGAGGAGACTTTTCGGGCGACTCACAATGCGATGAAGAGTATGTTTGCAAGCCAATCAGTTCGCGATCATTGGGTAAGTTCACGTGGAACGCCTGCAGTATATTCGGATTCACTCTGTACATGGATAGAGGATATTATCCAGGAAGTTGAAGGGTCAGCGAGTTGAAGGTGATTGTACGTTTTGCGACCCCAGCCTGAGCAGAAAACGGTTAATCTCATCAAAATACCTGGGCGTCTCGATATAGTTGTGGTTTGTGCCTTCAAGCTTGATAACCGTAAGGGGGCTTTTCCATGCTTTGATCAGTTCATCCGTGTACCTTTCAGGAACGACCTGATCATGCTCCGCTTTAATGACCAGAGTTGATGCTGAGATCGCTGGAATATAGTCAATTGATCTAAAAGGGTTCTTGATCAGCCAACGAACTGGCAGGAAGAAATAGATATCAGCGGCGATCGCCTCGATGCTGTCAAATGGGGATATGAGAATCAGTCCTTTTATTTCACGATTTGCTGCCACATGCGTTGCAACACCGGTACCCAGACTTCTCCCCAAGACGATAGTGTTGTGAAGAGAAATTCTTTTTTCTGCCTCGAGAGCGTCAAGGATGAACAAGGCGTCAGATTTCAGTACCTTCTCCGATGGTCGTCCGCTGCTTCTGCCATATCCCCGGTAATTTATCATTACAAAGTTATAGTCACCTAGGGCTCTGATACTCGCGATACTGGTGGACAGTTCCTGGCCGTTGCCACCGTAAAATGCGATTGTGGGATGGGAGTGCTCCGCTGCGGGAATGAACCATCCATGAAGTACGACCTCTCCCGTTTCAACCGAGATGGCATATTCACGGTAGCGAGCTTCAATTTCCGCATCTGATGGTGAAGGATAGAAGAGCAGACCATCCTGTATAAGATAGACAAAGACTGTGATCAACACATAGATAGCGGCAAGGGTAATCAAAACACTGTGTACGCTATTCATGGCTCATACCATATTGGCGAACTACCCATATCGCCGGTACAGCCCAGACCTTGTCGTCTGACCTGCTGTTGCCAACGAAGCTCCCTGCGGTGCAACTGACTGTCACATGGATTTCCAGTCCCTGGACTGCTCGAAGGCATGGGCTGCCCGGTAAATGCTGGGCTCATCGAAGTGCTTGGCGATCATCATCAAGCCGATGGGCAGACCGTCGCGTAAACCACAGGGAATGCTCATGGACGGATGATGCGTAATGTCGAAGGGCACTGTGTTCGCGAACATTTCCATTGCGCGGCCTATTTTTTCTTCACGGCTTGCATCGGGTCCCGGCAACGGGGTGGCTTTGATCGGCAGGGTCGGCATCAGCAACAAATCATATTCGTCCAGGACGGCGTCATAGGCGGCCCGAAGGCGGCGAGATATATTCACTGATTTACCATAGTGATACATGCCATAGCGCCGGGTGACATAGCTGCCGGATAGGGCAAACAGCTTTGCATTATCGGAGAATTCATTAATACGCGCACGCCAGCCCCGGTGAAAGTGCATCAGACTGGTCACGTAAAGGTCGGACCGACCGCCGCCAAAGCCATCACCCGCCAACATGGTCTGCAGGACGCCATAGGTGAGGATTGGCATCGCAACTGGCTGAGCATCGAGATGCGTGGGAATTGAAACTTCCTCAACACGTGCTCCCAGGGATTGAAAATGCGCGGCGGCCGCACGCACGCAATCATCGACATCATCCTCCGAATTCGCGTGCCCGAATCCTTCTGTAACCACGCCGATCTTTATGCCCTTCACATCTTCGTTCAGCGCTCGAGTGTAGTCCTGGGTTTCAATATAGTTTTGGCGGGGATCATAACCATCGGGGCCAGCGATTACCTCGAGTAGCAGGGCGTTGTCTGCGATATTGTTGGTCATTGGACCAACATGGTCTACGGTGACTTCAAGCGGCATGACGCCCGTGTAAGGCACCAGGCCATAAGTCGGTTTCATCCCGTAAACACCACAAAAGGAAGCAGGGATACGGATTGAGCCGCCCTGATCACCGCCGACCGCCATGTCGACCGAACCACTGCTGACGAGAGCAGCGCTTCCTGAGGATGAACCTCCGGCCGAAAAACCGTGTCGGTACGGATTATGGGTGGGACCGGTAGAATTGGTGTGGCTGCCGCCTGACAGGCAAAAGAACTCGCAGCTGGATTTTCCGGCGATCTCACCACCGGCATCGAGAATGCGCTCTACCAGCGTTGCATCCACCTCAGGCACATAGCCCTCAAGCGTGGCAGATCCATTCATCATGGGTACGCCGGCGAGCATGATATTATCCTTGAGCGCAACGCTTCTGCCACTGAGCTTGCCGTCATCCGCGCCCTTGATGCTTGTCTTGTAATACCAGCCGTTTAGCGGATTGTCCTCCGGTTCGGGCCTATATCCGGGCTCACGAGGATACTTTACCAGTGGCAGTTCATCAGGCATGTCATCGACCTGATTGAACGCTTCAATATTCGGCCCCATGAGGCCACGAAACGTTTCAACGTCCTCATCGTCGAGGTTCAGACCAAGCTGATCGGCAACTTCTTTTAACTGTTGCGGTGTGGGTAATTCGATGGTCATCAAATACTCCCGTCTAAGATGAAAAATGGTGTCGGCGTAGAGCGCCTAAGTAAACCTGGCGAACTCAGTTTCTCGATGCTTCCGAAATGACCTCGTTTGCAAAGAGGCGCACTGTATCCTCGAGCAAACCCTGTTCACGACTGTCCCCGCCTCCGAGGAACATCAATTCAAGCTCATCAAAACCCACGGTATCATGCCACCGATTAATCTGCTCTATGCAAAAGCCAGGTGTTCCGGCAATACAGCGGTCCAGTGCCAATTCCTCCTGGCTGACCTTTTCTCCTGCTGCGACCCGTTGCAGTACAGGGTCGTTTTCATCTCCCTTTGTACCAGCTTCCCAGTAATAACGATGAAACTTGAGTGCATGTTCAAGCCAGTTGTCTTCAACCAGCTTTTTGGTCGGTGCCACCCAGGCTTCCCTCATCAGGCATATATAAGGTTTCGTGCCCGCCAGGGCGCACTCACTGCGATAGTAGTCGGCCAGCTCCGCGACGACTGACATGGTTTCCATGGGCAGGGTTAGCCAACCATCACCGAGCCTTGCGGCACGCCGAATGGCGGCCCTGGATGTGCCGCCGATCAGGATCGGTGGACGGGGCTTCTGAACTGCTAAAGGAAATACTGGCAGATCCGGAATACTGAAGTGCTTCCCTGAATGCTGGTATCGGCCGGTGCCCCATGCGTTACGCAATACTTCGATGATTTCGTCGAGCCTGCTGCCCCGTTGTTCGTAAGCCAGACCGAAACCCTCGAATTCGTAGAGTCGGTAGCCGACCGCAAGACCTAGTACGCAACGACCACCAGAGACCTGATCAAGGGTCGAGGCTTGCTCACAGATGCTGATCGGGTGGTGCAGTGCGCCAAGGTAAATGCTGGTTCCGAGGCGAATCTTTTCAGTCCGAGCCGCGATAGCAGCGAGAAAAGTAAAGGGAGCAGATGGGTCTCCGGTTTCGGGGGTGAATGAGTGATGGCCGACATATCCCGTGTGATAGCCAAGGCTTTCGACCAGCTGGGCGTATTCATAGGAGTGTCTCAGTGGTACTGGGTCGGATTGATCGTAGAAACGGGGTAGGGTAAGGCTGAATTTCATCATTCTAGTAGGATAATCCGAAGTGCGACTTGGCGCCAGTTACGCAAAAAGCCCGTTTGCCTGACTGTTTTCGGGGGTCACCTTAGTCAATATTCAAACTTACCGCTGGTCGTATCGTAATTTCTGAAAGATTCAGCGCTATCGGGCGTTCCAGGACATAACGAACAACATTGGCCACCTCCTGGGGGTCGCCCATGAGCTTCGCTGCATCGGGCCCCGCTGGATTGATCCCCAGTTTCCCGACAGCCTCTGCCATCTGCTCCTGGGTTTCGGGCAGTAAGCCTCTGCCCAGATTGGTGGTGAAGCCACCCGGAATGATGTTTGTTGCCCGAATGTCATCTCTTTCAAGCTCCCTGCGAAGAACCTGGCCTAAACGGTCGATGCCCGCCTTGGAAACACTGTAGGCACCATAGGCATCATGTTGGCCTGCCAGTGAACTGATATTAATGAGATGTCCCGGATTACCGTGTTTACGCATCTGCTGTACCGCTGCACGACAGCTTTCCATGGGTGTCAGCAGATTGATGGCCATCAAAGCGTACATTCTATCGATGTCAGATTCGACCAATGGTTCAGGATACATAACCGCTGCATTGTTGATGAGGGCGAATAAATAAGGATGGGTCGTCCCAACTTCTGCGACCAAATCAGCTAAAACTCCTCGCTGGGAAAGTTCCATGGGTGCACAGTGGGCTTTAGGCCCGTCACTTTCTTCGATCAATATAGCGGTTGCGTCAAGTTCGGTCTCTGATCGACCCACCAGCCAGGTCTCCATTCCTGCCTTTGCAAGTTCAATCGCAATCAAGCGCCCAATGCCACTTGATGCGCCTGTTACTATCGCGGCCCGTCCGGCAAACAAATCTCCCATCTCAATCCTCCGTTGTCTTTGACGCTTCATGAGTCAGTCGCATGGCGCACTCAAATATGTTTTCGATCCAAATATGAACAGCATAAGAGTCTGTTAGATGGTATCAAACAGATGAAGTCAGTCATATCTAATCAAGTCCACTCGATGCGTTTGTCGGCCTGGAAAAACATGGCTGTCGCATAACGCGAAATCATCTAGACTTGAGACCATTGCCAATATCGGCAATGAAGTGCGCTGCCCCTGGAGGTTACGGTGAAGTTCATAGCGACAGATATCGAAGATTGCCCCGCCAAGCTCGATTTAAATGTGGTGTCCCAATTGGAGAAACCTGGCATCGCCATGGCATCTTACTTTTATCGATCCCATTTGACCTATGAACGGGAACTGGATCGTCTATTTTTCAAAAGCTGGCTCTATGCAGGACATTCGAGTCAGATCCCAAGTGAGGGCGATTTTTTCCTCTATGAGATTGGTGAGGACTCGATCATTATCAGTCGAGATGCTCAGGGGGATATTCATGCCCTCATGAATATATGCCGCCATCGCGGCGCTAGAGTGTGTGCAGAGTCCAGTGGTCACAAGAAGTTCTATGTCTGTCCATATCATGGGTGGGCCTTCAACCTGGATGGTACGCTGCGGGCTGCCCGGCATATGAAACGCAAGGCAGGGTTTAACCCGCACGACTATGGGCTTAAACGGATGCGGTTGATTCAGTACGAGGGCCTGATATTTATTAACTGTGATCCCGAGGCACCTGACTTTTTACCGTAAGCGCCGACGAATCCCCATTCTACCAACCGAGACTGCGTCAACGTAACCTGTCCTCT
>MDTC01206839.1_pt1 | contig 10942 bp, 6 predicted proteins | sample 811181 | NCBI WGS metagenome assembly MDTC01 (sample SAMN05326644, study PRJNA326480) | marine metagenome | isolation source: seawater | place: Pacific Ocean: North | collected 2011 | reverse complement strand
TGATGGACCATACCCTAGACGATCAGGCCGAGACGTTTTTGATGCGTCTGAAACGTGGCTCAGGTGTTGATGGGTTGGCCGGCATTCCAGCCTGCCGTTTTGTTGGCTCTGCGGCTGGGGATGACGGCTATTGGGTGCTGCGCCCTTTGCTGGGTATTTCGCGTCAAGCGCTGCGTGATTATTTAAATCAACAAAATGTGCAGTGGGTGGAAGACCCTTCCAACCAAGACCCAAGCTATGAACGTATTCAAATGCGCCAGCTTCTGAACCAGATCAGCGGGGCAGGGCTTGGCCCATCGGTGCTTGCAGAAACGGCTGCCCGAATGGGGCAGGCCAAAGAGGCGTTGGATCGACAGCTTAGCAGGCTGGTGCGCGATTTGGTGCAAGAGTATCACGGTGATTTAACTATTGATCTGCAGGCGCTTCTAAAGGAACCGACAGAGATTTCAGATCGTCTGCTTGCGGCGGCGCTTTGTTGGGTGTCTTCAAACCCTTACCGTCCGCGTTATGCGGCGCTGCGACGCTGCTCCGAGGCCGTGGCAGGGGGCGCTGCGCAGTCGTTACATGGCTGCTTGCTATACCTATGGAAAGGGCGTCTGCGCATCACGCGTGAATATCATGCCGTGGCGGATATGAGCGTTGTAGCCGCCCCAAAAGCACTATGGGATGGCCGTTGGCGTTTGAACCTTTTGCCGCCCGTGCATGGTACTGCCGCCGGCTGGGTGATTAAGCCTTTGGGCGAGGCGGGCGCGCAGGCAGTGCGCCCACTTTTGCCCAAGGACATTCCTTTTCGCTCGCTCTTGGCCTGCCCAGCTCTTTTTGACCAAGATGGGGTGCTGCAAACTGTTCCCGGATTAAGCAAAAATCCGCCCTTTAATGTGGAATTTAGCCTGCGGCCTTTTGATCAATCTTTGATTGCCCATTGAACCTTTAAATTTGATGGCTATTTAACTCATAACACCCCTGTGCTAAGCACATTTACTGAATTAAGTTTGGAGAGTCTCTTGGGCAATAATCGCAACGTCGCCTTTTGGATCGTATTGTTTTTGTTAATTGTCGTGCTGTTTAATGTCTTCAGCTCAGGCGCTGGTACGATGCAGACCCGCGAAATTAGCTATTCTGACTTTGTAAAATCGGTCCGCGGGGGAACGGTTTCCTCAGCAACACTTGATGGTGAACAGGTGCGCATTGTCACCACGGATAATAGTGAATTCGTTACCATTCGCCCCAATGATGCCAATGTCACCGAGCTGTTGATCGAAAACAACGTGGCCATTCGGGCTGAACAGCAAGAGCAGTCGGGTATTCAATCATTTTTGATGACAATATTCCCGTTCCTGTTGCTGATCGGAGTATGGATCTTCTTTATGAACCGGATGCAAGGCGGCGGGCGCGGCGGGGCCATGGGCTTTGGCAAATCGCGTGCGAAATTGCTGACCGAAAAGCAGGGCCGTGTCACCTTTGATGATGTGGCCGGCATTGACGAAGCCAAAGAAGAGCTTGAAGAGATTGTCGAATTTCTGCGCAACCCGCAAAAATTTAGCCGCCTTGGTGGTCAGATTCCCAAGGGCGCGCTTTTGGTGGGCCCTCCGGGTACGGGTAAAACCCTTTTAGCGCGCGCCATTGCTGGCGAAGCCGGGGTACCGTTCTTTACCATTTCCGGCTCTGATTTTGTGGAAATGTTTGTTGGTGTGGGCGCCAGCCGTGTACGCGACATGTTTGAGCAGGCCAAGAAAAACGCACCCTGCATCGTGTTTATAGACGAAATTGATGCGGTCGGGCGTAACCGAGGCGCCGGCTATGGCGGCGGTAATGATGAGCGCGAGCAAACGCTGAACCAGTTGTTGGTCGAAATGGATGGCTTTGAAACCAATGAGGGTGTGATTATCCTTGCTGCGACCAACCGCCGTGATGTGCTTGACCCTGCATTGCTACGTCCGGGCAGATTTGACCGTCAGGTCACCGTGCCCAATCCGGACATCAAAGGGCGTGAAAAAATTCTTAAAGTTCATGCCCGTAAAACCCCGCTTGGACCAGACGTGGATTTGCGTCTGATTGCGCGTGGATCACCGGGAATGTCCGGTGCCGATCTGGCCAATCTAGTGAATGAAGCGGCTTTGATGGCTGCGCGCATCGGGCGCTCTGTGGTCAATATGATAGATTTTGAAAACGCCAAAGACAAAGTCATGATGGGCGCTGAGCGGCGCAGTATGGTGCTGACCTCGGACCAGAAGGAAAAAACCGCCTATCACGAAGCGGGTCATGCGGTTGTTGGGATGAACCTTCCCCAGTGTGATCCTGTCTACAAGGCGACAATTATCCCGCGCGGCGGTGCGTTGGGGATGGTTGTATCGCTACCTGAAATTGACCGGCTCAACTGGCATAAATCAGAATGCGAAGAAAAAATGGCGATGACTATGGCGGGCAAAGCCGCCGAGATCATCAAATATGGACCTGAAAATGTCTCGAACGGTCCGGCGGGCGATATCCAGCAGGCGTCGGGTCTGGCGCGCGCCATGGTGCTGCGCTGGGGGATGTCGGATAAAGTTGGCGATATTGATTATTCCGAAGCCCATGAAGGTTATTCGGGCAATACAGCCGGGCTGTCTGTATCGGCCAATACCAAGGAATTGATCGAAGATGAGGTCAAGCGGTTGATCGGTGATGCCTATGATTGCGCCTATGCCATTTTGACAGAAAAGCACGAAGAATGGGAGCGGCTGGCGCAGGGCCTACTGGAATATGAAACCCTGACCGGAGATCAGATTAAACGCGTGATGCGCGGTGATCCGCCAGAAGCGGAAGACGGTGAAGACGATAGCGATGATGCGGGCAATGCACCTTCGGTCACGATGATCCCGAAAACCAAGCCCAAATCCAAACCTAGCGGTGATACCGGAGATATGGCCCCCGAGCCTACCTAAAAGCCTGCTGTCTTAACCGCTATTGCGATAGAAAATTAAAGCGCCTGCCAAAGCACGACCTACTGGCAGGCGTTTTGGTTTTCTGTGACAAATATGCTAGAATTGGCAAGCATTTAAAGCCCCAAATCCTTTAGGCGCTGCACAGCGGATAGAATTTTAGAAAGCCAAGAAAGAGTAAAGACATGTCCCAACCATTGGTTCTTTATAGCTATCGCTATAGTGTCTATTGCTGGATTGCACGGTTAACTCTTGCAGAAAAGCGGCTTTCTTACGCGGTTTTGGAAATCAATCCATTTACCGAAGATCAGGTTCACACCCGTTTTGAACGCACGCCGTTCGGGTTGGTGCCCGTTTTAAAGCAAGGCGCGTTTACGCTTTATGAAAGTGCTGCGATTTGCCGTTATATTGATCTAAGCTTTCCAGATCCTGCCTTGGTTCCAAAAGAGCCAATGGCAGCGGCACAGATGGCGCAGGCGATTAATATTATCGACAATTATGGCTACCGGCCTATGATCCGGCAGGTTTTTGCACATCAGGTTTTTCGCCCCATTGAGGGACTTGAGGCCAGCAACGATGAAATTGCCAGTGGCATCGCGGCCTCGGCGCCTGTCTTAAAGGCCTTGGAGCCACTGTGCGGCCATGGCTTTGCGCGCCTGGGTGGGCAAAAAACACTTGCAGATTGCCATCTTGCACCGATGTTTGGCTATTTTTCCCAAGCTGAAGAGGGCGCAAAGATGCTGGCAAGCTATCCAAAGCTGGCGCAGTGGTGCGCACAGCTTAAAGACTGGTCAAGTTATCGGGATACCGAACCAAAGTTTGTGGCGGCAGGGGCCTAAGTCTCTTAGGCGTGAATTGCCCCATCACCGCAGTCCAGCGCCGCTTCACGCACGGCCTCGGAATAGGTGGGATGTGCATGGCAGGTCATGGCCAGATCTTCGGCAGAGGCGCCAAACTCCATTGCCACACAGACCTCATGGATTAAATCGCCCGCTGCTGGGCCGATGATATGCGCGCCAAGGATCCGGTCGCTGTCTTTATCGGCCAGAATTTTCACAAAACCGTCGGCGGCAAAGTTTGCCTTGGCGCGGCCATTTCCCATGAACATGAACTTACCCACTTTATAGGCGCGGCCTTCTTCTTTTAGCGCCTCTTCGGTTTGGCCGACCGAGGCGACCTCGGGGTGGGTATAAATCACGCCCGGGATCACATCGTAATTCACATGGCCATGGCGTCCGGCAATAACCTCGGCCGCTGCAATGCCTTCATCCTCGGCCTTATGCGCCAGCATTGGCCCGTCGATCGCATCACCGATGGCATAAATGCCGCTGACCGAAGTGCGCCATTGTGCATCGGTTTTAATCTGGCCGCGCTCGCTGATCTCGATGCCTAGATCAGCCAGTCCTAAACCATCTGTAAAGGGCTTACGCCCCGTGGCCACCAGAACCACATCTGCGTCCATCTGCTGAGCGCTGCCGTCTTTGCGCCGCTGATAGTTGACCTTGGCTTTGGTTTTTAGCCGCTCGACGGATTGCACTGCTGCGCCCATGACGAATTTCAAACCCTGTTTTTTCAAGGTCCTTTGAAAGGTTTTTTGCACCTCGGCGTCCATCCCCGGCGTGATCGCATCAAGGTATTCGATCACTGTGACCTCTGCGCCCAGGCGGGCATAGACTGAGCCCAGCTCAAGCCCGATAACGCCAGCGCCGATGACTGCAAGCTTTTTGGGTATTTTTGGCAGCGTTAATGCGCCTGTTGAACTGACAACGATCTCTTCGTCAATCTCGACACCGGGCAGGATTGAGGGGGTCGAGCCAGAGGCGATGATGATGTTTTTAGCGTCATGGATATCACCGCCAACATCAACCTGACCGGCTTTGGGAATGCGCGCCCAACCTTTGAGCCAGTCGATCTTGTTCTTTTTAAACAGAAACTCGATGCCTTTGGTGTTGCCCTCGATGGTTTCGGCTTTATAGGCCTGCATTTGGGTCCAATCTACCGAGGGGCTTTTGCCTTTAAGTCCCATTTTGGTGAAATTATGCGTCGCCTCATGCAGCATATGGCTGGCATGCAGCAGGGCTTTTGACGGGATGCAGCCGACATTCAGGCAAGTCCCACCAAGGGTTTCACGCCCTTCGACACAGGCGGTTTTAAGCCCCAGCTGGGCGCAGCGAATGGCCGCCACATAGCCGCCTGGGCCGCTACCGATCACAATCACATCATAGCTGGCCATCAGATATTTCCTTTCAATCCTATCCGGCTTGGAGCTGCGGGGTTTTCATATGCCGCGCCGTTTTTTGAGTATTTGAACAAAGAAAAAGCTCTTTGTTTTGGGGTTAAAATTACAGATCCATCAGCAGGCGGCGGGGGTCTTCGAGGGCCTCTTTGACCCGCACCAAAAAGGTCACAGCGCCTTTGCCATCCACAATTCTGTGGTCGTAGCTGAGCGCCAGATACATCATTGGACGGATTACCACTTCGCCGTTGATCGCCATCGGGCGGTCCTGAATTTTATGCATGCCCAAAATACCCGATTGCGGCGGGTTCAGGATGGGCGAAGACATTAGCGATCCGTAAACGCCGCCGTTCGAGATGGTGAAAGTTCCGCCCTGCATTTCGGCCATGGAAAGTTTGCCATCGCGGGCGCGGGCGCCTTTTTCTGCAATCGCCTGTTCAATTTCGGCAAATGACATTGCATCGGCATTGCGGATCACGGGCACCACGAGGCCTGTTGGCGTGCCTGCGGCGATGCCCATATGGACAAAGTTTTTATAGACGATATCCGTGCCATCGATTTCGGCGTTGACCTCAGGCACTTCGTTTAGGGCGTGGCAACAGGCTTTGGTGAAAAACGACATGAAGCCCAGCTTGACACAGTGTTTTTTCAAAAACTGATCTTTGTAGGTGTTGCGCAGTTCCATCACTGCGCCCATGTCCACCTCATTATAGGTGGTGAGCATGGCAGCAGTGTTTTGACTGTCTTTGAGGCGGCGGGCGATGGTTTGCCGCAAGCGGGTCATTTTTACGCGCTCTTCGCGGGCTGCATCATCTGCGGCCACGGGTGCACGCGGCGCTGCTGGCGCGGCGTCCGCCGCAGCTGGCGCGGCCGTTGCGGCAACGGCCTGAGCCACGTCGCTTTTCATCACCCGGCCGTTGCGGCCCGTACCAGTCACCGCATCACGGCCAATACCGGCCTCGGCCATGGCTTTTTTGGCTGCGGGCGCATCTTCTATATCTGTAGCGCCTGCGGCTTTGGCCTTTGGGTCACTACCGGCGGCAGCCGGCGCTGCGGCAGTTGCAGTGCCGCTGGCAGCAAGAACGGCAAGTTTTGCATTGGCGGCCACAGTGCTGCCTTCGGCGGCCAGAATTTCGCTCAGAACGCCCGCAGAAGGGGCGGGCACTTCAACGCTGACCTTATCGGTTTCCAACTCGCAAAGCATTTCATCTTGGGCAACAGCATCGCCAACGGCCTTGAACCATGTGGTGACGGTTGCCTCAGTGACGCTTTCGCCCAAGGTCGGCACCAGAACATCGAGGCTGCCGGTTGAGGCTGCTGGTTGGTCATTTGCGGGGGCTTCGGCGATCGGTGCGGCCGGTTGTGCAGCGGTCGGTGCGGCGCTTGCGCCATCGCTGATCACAGCAAGCAAGGCATCGACCCCCACGGTGCTGCCTTCGGCAGCGATAATTTCGGCCAGTGTGCCCGCCACCGAGCTGGGAACTTCGACCGTGACTTTATCGGTTTCAAGCTCGCAGAGCATTTCATCCACGGCGACGTTATCGCCCGGGGCTTTGAACCAGGTGGCGACTGTGGCTTCAGTTACGGATTCGCCAAGGGTTGGAACACGAATTTCGGTTGTCATCAGCTTATTTTCCTTTAAGGCTCAGCGCGTCATTGATCAGCGCTTCTTGTTGGGCTTTGTGCTGGGCGGCTAGGCCGGTGGCAGTTGAAGCGCTGGCGGCGCGTCCCACATAGACCGGTCGGCTGTGTTTGGCCTTCATCCGGCTCAGGACCCATTCCAAATTTGGCTCCATAAAGGTCCAGGCCCCCTGATTTTTGGGCTCTTCCTGACACCAGATCATTTCAGCCTGCGAAAAGCGTTCCAGCTCTTTGAGGGCCGAGATCGCCGGGAAGGGGTAGTATTGTTCAAAGCGCATCAGATAAATATCGTCGATGCCGCGTGCATCGCGCTCTTCAAGCAGGTCATAATAAACTTTGCCAGCACACATCACCACGCGTTTGATTTTTTTGTCATCCACCAACTTGGTTGTTGAGCTGCCTTTTTGAGCATCATCCCAAAGCACACGGTGAAACGAGGACCCGTTGGTAAAATCATCGACCGTTGACACTGCCCTTTTATGCCGCAAAAGCGATTTAGGGGTCATCAGAATAAGCGGTTTTCGAAAATTGCGGTGCATTTGTCGCCGCAGGATATGAAAATAATTCGCCGGGGTGGTGCAATTGGCCACGATCCAGTTGTCTTGCCCGCACATTTGTAGAAAACGCTCAAGCCGCGCAGAGCTGTGCTCAGGCCCCTGGCCTTCGTAGCCGTGCGGCAAAAGCACAACCAAACCCGACATGCGCAGCCATTTGCTTTCGCCGGAACTGATGAACTGATCAAACATGATTTGCGCCCCATTGGCAAAATCACCAAATTGAGCTTCCCAAAGGGTAAGCGCATTGGGTTCGGCAAGCGAATAGCCATATTCAAAGCCTAACACCGCGTATTCGGACAGCATCGAGTCGATCACCTCATACTGTTCTTGCCCCTCGCGGATTGTGTTTAGGGGGTAATAGCGTTCTTCGGTGTCCTGATTGATCAGACCCGAATGGCGTTGGCTAAAAGTGCCACGAGTACTGTCCTGACCGGACAGCCGCACCGGATAGCCTTCGGTGAGCAACGAGCCAAAGGCCAGCGCTTCGCCAGTGGCCCAGTCAAAACCAGCCCCTTCGGCAAACATTTTCTGCCGCGCCCCGAGCAGCCGCGCGATGGTTTTATGCAGGGGAAACCCATCTGTAACCTGGGTTAGCGCAGTGCCAATTTCAGCCATAAGGTCGGTTGAGATTGAGGTTTTGCCGCGCTGATAATCTTCGCCGCGTTTATCAAGATGCGACCACCGTCCATCAAGCCAGTCAGCTTTGTTGGGTTTGTAATCTTTACCAGCCTCAAATTCATCGTTCATGCGTGCCTGAAACGTGGCTTTCATATCTTCAATTTCGCCTTCGGGGATCAGCCCGTCTTTGACCAGCCGTTCGGTATAAAGCGAAAGCGTGGTTTTTTGGCGTTTGATTTTGTTGTACATAATCGGGTTGGTAAACATCGGCTCATCGCCCTCGTTATGTCCAAACCGGCGGTAGCAGAATATATCGATGACCACATCTTTGTGGAATTTCTGGCGAAACTCGGTGGCGACTTTGGCCGCATGCACAACCGCTTCGGGGTCGTCGCCGTTGACATGGAAAATCGGCGCTTCCACCATCAAAGCGATATCGGTGGGATAGGGCGAAGAGCGGCTAAAATGCGGCGCCGTAGTAAACCCAATCTGATTGTTGACAACCACATGCATGGTGCCGCCAGTGCGGTGGCCAAGCAACCCAGAAAGCCCAAAACATTCGGCCACAACGCCTTGTCCGGCAAAGGCGGCATCGCCATGCAGCAGCAGGGGCATCACTTTGGTGCGGTCATCATCGCCAAGTTGTTGCTGTTTGGCGCGCACTTTGCCAATCACCACTGGATTCACTGCTTCTAGATGGCTTGGGTTAGCGGTCAGTGACAGATGCACAGTATTGTCGTCAAAGGCGCGATCGGATGAGGCGCCAAGGTGGTATTTCACATCGCCCGATCCGTCGACATCTTCGGGTTTGAACGAGCCGCCTTGGAATTCGTTAAAGATGGCGCGGTAAGGTTTCTGCATCACATTGGCAAGCACTGATAAACGGCCGCGATGCGGCATGCCGATGATAATCTCTCTGACCCCGAGCGCACCGCCGCGCTTGATGATCTGTTCCAGTGCCGGAATAAGGCTTTCGCCGCCATCAAGGCCAAAGCGTTTGGTGCCCATGTATTTGACATGAAGGAATTTTTCAAAACCTTCGGCCTCGACCATCTTATTTAAGATGGCTTTTCGGCCTTCACGGGTAAAGGTGATTTCCTTGTCAAAGCCTTCGATCCGCTCTTTCAGCCATGCTGATTGTTCTGGGTCGGATATATGCATGTATTGCAGGGCAAAAGTGCCGCAATAGGTGCGTTTGACGATGTCTATGATCTGCCGCATCGAAGCGATTTGCAGCCCCAGTACATTGTCGATAAAAATCGGCCGGTCCATGTCGGCATCGGCAAAGCCGTAGGTTTGTGGATCAAGCTCGGGGTGTTTGGTTTTTTCACGCATCCCCAGCGGATCAAGATCGGCGGCCAGATGGCCACGGATACGGTAGGCACGAATGATCATCAAGGCACGAATACTGTCCAGAACTGCCCGCTTGATAGCATCATCACTAACTTCTGCGCCCGTTTCGGCCGCTTTGTCCGCAATCTTTTTCCCAGCCGCCTGTGCCTCGGCGGGAGCGGGCCACATTCCGTCAAGTGCGGCGGTTAATTCATCATCAGGCTGGGGTGGCCAATCGCTGCGTGCCCATGAAGGGCCTTGGGCCTCTTTTTTGACATCCAGTTCTGCATCGCCAAGGGACGCAAAAAACTCAGCCCAAGCTGCATCTACTGCCGCAGGATCATTGGCATATTGCGCATAAAGCTGCTCAAGATATTCAGCGTTATGGCCCTGCATAAAGCTAGAGGCGTGAAACTGCGCATTTGGGGATTGATCGGTCATTGGAACGCTCCAACCTGAGTTTCGTATGGGATTGAGTGGGTTAAAAATAGCTTCTGATTTAACGCCAAAAGGGAACGGCTGGGGGCCATAGCAGTTGCAGCCAACACTCGCATCAAAGGGCCGGTGCTTGTCCGGCCCAGTGCTATGGCAGTCCCCCGCATTTACCCGATTGCCTCTAATACGGCCTCACCCAAAGTGGCCGGGCTATCTGCCACCACAATGCCGGCGCTGCGCATGGCTTCGATTTTATCATCGGCGCCGCCTTTGCCGCCCGCAACGATAGCGCCAGCATGGCCCATGCGCCGGCCCGGAGGCGCGGTGCGGCCTGCAATAAAGCCTGCGACGGGTTTGCTGCGGCCCTTTTTGGCTTCATCCCTGATAAATTGCGCAGCTTCCTCTTCGGCGCTGCCGCCAATTTCACCGATCATGATGATCGACTGGGTTTCATCATCGGCCAAGAACCACTCTAGCACATCAATATGTTCGGTGCCTTTGATCGGATCGCCGCCAATGCCGACACAGGTGGACTGGCCAAGCCCCACATCAGAGGTCTGTTTCACCGCCTCATAGGTGAGCGTGCCGGAGCGGGACACAACCCCGACCGAGCCGCGCTGGTGAATATGGCCGGGCATAATGCCGATTTTACAGGCATCTGGCGTGATCACCCCGGGGCAGTTTGGCCCGATCAGGATCGAGCTGCTGTTTTCCAGCGCCCGTTTGACCTTCATCATATCCAGCACCGGAATGCCTTCGGTGATGGCCACAATCAGCTCCATTTCGGCATCAATGGCCTCAAGGATACCATCGGCAGCAAAGGGTGGCGGCACATAGATCACCGTGGCATTGGCGCCGGTGACGTGCTTTGCTTCATGCACCGAGTTGAACACTTGCAGGTCAAGATGGCTTTGCCCGCCTTTGCCGGGGGTCACCCCGCCCACCATTTTGGTGCCATAGGCAATCGCTTGCTCTGAATGGAACGTGCCCTGCGAACCGGTAAACCCCTGACAGATCACTTTGGTATTTGCATCAATTAAAACTGCCATGGTTTCACCCCTTTACCGCTCTGACGATTTTCTCTGCGCCGTCTTTGAGATTATCGGCGGCGATCACATCAAGCCCAGAGGTGTTGATGATGTCTTTTCCCTTTTCCACATTGGTGCCTTCGAGCCGGACCACAAGAGGCACTTGCAGGCCGA
>MDTC01200361.1_pt1 | contig 10942 bp, 10 predicted proteins | sample 811181 | NCBI WGS metagenome assembly MDTC01 (sample SAMN05326644, study PRJNA326480) | marine metagenome | isolation source: seawater | place: Pacific Ocean: North | collected 2011 | reverse complement strand
TTATTATTGAACTGCTCTAAAGTTGGGAATACTGCAGATTTTCTAGAGTAAGGATGATTCCAATTTTCACTTATTGCAATAGATGACGTATGAGGAGCATTTTTTAGTACATTATCAGTTTGGTCAGCAATATTATCGGATATATCATCAATTTCATTTTTGATGCAAATCATAGCATTTGCAAACCTATCCAGTTCGTTTAAAGATTCGCTTTCAGTGGGTTCTATCATTAGTGTTCCAGCAACCGGAAAACTAACCGTTGGTGCATGAAACCCATAGTCAATTAATCTTTTGGCAATATCTTCTACTTCAACACCAGCTTCTTTTTTGAAAGACCTGCAGTCCAGTATCATTTCATGGGCTACAGTACCATTTTTGCCAGTGTATAAAACCTCATAATAATCACTCAATTTTGCTTTCAAGTAATTGGCATTAAGAATAGCTGCTTCAGTTGATTTTTTTAATCCCTTGGCACCCAGCAGTTTTATATATCCATAAGAAATTAGTAAAATCAGAGCACTTCCCCATGGTGCACCATTGATAGCTTTGATAGACTTTTCGCCTCCAGTTTTGATTATGGGATTACCTGGTAAAAAAGGAGATAAGTGCTTAGCAACTCCAATTGGTCCCATTCCTGGACCTCCTCCACCGTGAGGGATAGCAAAAGTTTTATGAAGGTTAAGGTGACAGACATCAGCTCCAATTAACCCAGGTGAAGTTAAACCAACTTGTGCATTCATGTTAGCTCCATCCATATAAACCTGTCCCCCGTGATCATGAATTACTTTAGTAATTTCTTTAATACTTTGTTCGAATACTCCATGAGTAGATGGATATGTAATCATTAACGCCGCAAGGTTATCAGAATATTGATTTGCTTTTGTTTCTAGGTCATCTAAATCAATATTACCTTCTTGATCACATTGGATTAGGATAACTTCCATGCCTGCCATTACTGCACTTGCTGGGTTAGTTCCGTGAGCACTTGTTGGAATTAAGCAAATATTTCTATGATGATCACCATTTGATTGATGATAAGCTCGGATTACCATTAATCCACTGTATTCCCCTTGGGCTCCACTGTTTGGCTGCAAAGAGACTTGGTCAAAACCAGTAATGTCGCTCAAATCTTTTGATAAATCCTGAAAAATTTCTTGATATCCTTGGGTCTGATTAACTGGGGTAAATGGATGAATGTTGGCAAATTCAGGCCATGTAATCGGATCCATTTCAGTAGCTGCATTTAGTTTCATTGTACATGAACCCAACGAAATCATTGCATGAACTAAAGATAAATCTTTGTTTTCTAACCTTTTAATGTAACGCATCATTTCGGTTTCAGAATGATAGCTGTTGAATACTTTTTGGTTTAAAAAATCATCTTTACGGTCAAAATCAGATTCTAACAATTCTAAGGTTTCTAATTTTGGTTGTTTACCTAATTTTTCACTAATTACCTTAACTATTTCTTCAATGTTATGATATGAAGTTGTTTCATCCAATGAAATAACTGCAACATCATCAATAAATCCAACATTAATTTCATTTTTTTCAAAGTAGGTTCTCCATTCTAATGGATCAAATTTTAATGATAAAGTGTCAAAGTGGTTGCTATTCAATATTTCAAGACCTAGATTTTCCAGCGCCTTTTTAAGTGATGCAGTTTTTAGTCTTATATCATTAGCAATGAAATTTAATCCTTTAGGCCCGTGATATACTACATACATACTAGCCATTACTGCAAGCAGTGCTTGAGCAGTACATATATTTGAAGTGGCTTTACCCCTTTTAATGTGTTGTTCCCTTGTTTGTAATGCCATTCTTAGTGCAGGATTTCCATGAACATCCATTGAAACACCAATTATTCTTCCAGGGATATATCTTTTGTGGGATTCTTTACAGGCAAAATATGCAGCGTGAGGACCACCGTAACCCATAGGAACACCAAATCTTTGTGTAGAACCAACCACTACATCTGCACCCCAACTACCTGGATTTTTTAAAAGTACCAAACTCATTATATCTGCTATTACTGCAACCTGAAGCTCGCATTCATGAGCTTTTCGAGTAAATTCAGTGTAATCATAAATTTCTCCATATGCATCAGGATATTGTACAATAGCTCCAAAAAATTCTTCACTTAATATTGCTTTTTCTGGCTCACCAAAAATAATTTCGATGTTTAAAGGCTCAGCTCTAGCAATGATGACTTCTTTGGTTTGCTTGAATATTTTATTACTCACAAAAAACTTGAGTACTTTATTTTTGACTTGAGTTCTAGATCTCATATGGAAAAACATCAGCATTGCCTCAGCTGCAGAAGTAGATTCATCAAGAAGAGAAGCATTTGCAATTTCCATCCCTGTGAGTTCAGTTACAAAAGTTTGAAAGTTGAGTAAGGCTTCTAATCTACCTTGTGCAATTTCAGCTTGATAAGGAGTATAAGCAGTATACCATCCTGGATTACATAAAATATTACGCTTTATAACACTTGGAGTAATTGTACCGTAATATCCCTGACCAATGTAACTTTGAAATGATTTATTTTTCGCTCCAATTTTCTTAAGGGATTGTAAATATTCCTCTTCACTTAATGCCTCATCTACATTTAAATCATTGGATTTAAGTATAGTGTTTGGTATAGTTTGTTTGATTAATTCATCAACAGATTTATTACCAATTAATTCAAGCATTTTTCTTGAATCTTCTTCATCAATTCCTATGTGTCTTTTTACAAATGCGTTTGGATTCATAATACTAGCCTAATAATTTTTTGGCAAATATATTAAACCCGCTTGAGCGATAGTGCTATTGTTAATGAATTGTTTAAATTTATTTTATGATTAGATGTTTACTCACTTTTGCAATGTCTTTTATTCTATTTTTAACTGAATTTGAAGCTCAGGATAATTTAACAGATTTAGAGGATGGAACTTTGGTTTTTTTATCTGGAGATACATTAACTTTTAAATTGGTAGAAAAAAGTGATTTATTTGTTAGTGGCTTTAAACAAAATTGGCTAAATGATAAATGGAAACTTAAAACTTTTGATGCAAGTGATATTCTTTATTTCCAAACCACTAACGAAAAAAAGTTTTACTATAAATATAAACCTTCAAAAGGAGATTTTTTATCGCAGCCTGAAATGGAACAATTTGTATTAGGAAAGAAAGATGCTATTTACAATTATTCTCCAAAAAATAAGTTTTTTCAATCAGCCATGTTAGGGGTTGTTATTGGAATCCTAGATGCATCATTTGATTTTTATTATGATGAGAGTTGGCAATTCAAACATCCTTACGTTGGTTTTTTAAATGGAAAATCAGGTTTGATTTCCTTATCTGTTCCACTTTTTGCTACTTTTTTGGTAGGACAAAATCGTTTAAACTTAATTGATAGAACAATTATGAGTGAAAGAGATGTTTTGGAGGAAAGTTTCAATCATGGTTATCATGGTATTAAGAAAAGTAAAGATAGTAAAGCTGTTGCCAAGGGTAGTCTTATTGGGATGTTGTCGGTAGTTTTGTTTTCAAATATTATTTTTTCAAATCAATAGTTTTTTTGTTAGTCATTAAAAAAATACTCAATGCTATTGTATTTTCCAATATTTGGATTTCCTTGGGAGCTGTAGGAACTACATTAGTTTATTTTCTAAATTTAAAACTAACCATAGATTATAACTATTTGATTTTGGTTTTTTTCGCTACTCTTTTTGCTTATAATTTTCAATACATCAATGGACAAAAGGAAAACAATCAAAGACAACTTCAGTCCTATTGGCTTTCTAAAAATTCTCAACTCATTAAAACAATTACTTACTCATCATTACTTATCAGTGTTGTTTTATCTTTTTTTATTTTTCCTTTAAATTTTATATGGCTTTCATTACCGGCAGTAATATTGGTTGTGATGTATAAACATGGAATAAATAAGAAGTTTTATTTAAGAAATATTCCATTTATAAAAATCATTGTTATTTCTTTTTGTTGGATGTGGACCTGTACAATTTTGCCACAACTTTTAAATAATTTTTTTTTTGATTGGAAGATTTCATTATTCATATTCCTATATGTTTTTACCATTACTCTTCCATTTGACATCAGAGATAATAATCTTGATGATCAATCAATTAAAACTGTTCCTCAATTAATAGGACTTAAAAAAACGTATTTTTTATCTCTATTTATGCTTTTAGTATTAATGGTTTTTTCCTATTTTATTTACGACAACTTTATTGTTTATTTTATTTTATTGACTTTAATACTCATGATTCCAAGTTATAAACCGCAAAGTGAAAATTATTACCTTTTTATTTTAGATGGATTATTAGTTGTTTTTCCAATATTTGTAATGTGAGAAGTAGCCAATCAAAAATATTAATGATTTATACTGGTGGAACCATTGGTATGATTTTAGACCCTGCAAAAAAGGCACTCAAACCATTTGATTTTAATGAAATTTTAAGTGAGGTTCCAGAGCTGGGTAAATTAAAATGTTCAATAACTACATTGTCATTTGATGATCCAATTGATTCATCTAATGTTAATACTCAGACATGGGAAAAAATTGGAGATTGTATTTACACTAATTATGAAAAATTTGATGGTTTTGTTGTTCTCCATGGAACAGATACCATGTCTTACACTGCCAGTGCTCTAAGCTTTATGTTTGAAAATCTTGACAAGCCAATTGTATTTACTGGCTCTCAGCTTCCAATTGGTATGGTAAGAACTGATGGAAAAGAAAATTTAATCACTGCAATTGAAATTGCTGCCCAAAAAGAAAATAACAAACCAGTAGTTCAGGAAGTTTGTATTTACTTTGAATATCAACTTTTTAGAGCCAATAGAACATCTAAAATAAGTTCTGATCATTTTGATGCTTTTAAATCCTATAATTACCCAGTATTGGGTGAGGCAGGAATAGATATCAAATATGATAAAAGCGCTTTATTTTATCCACCAGAAAATGGACTTTCATACAGAAAAGGATTCAATTCAAATATGGGAATATTGAGTTTTTTCCCTGGAATTGATCTGGATCAAATAAAGTTTTTTATTGATAACCCTAAATTTAAAGTGGTTATTTTATTAACTTATGGTTCAGGGAATCTTCCTTTAAATGATGAATTAGTCTCTTACCTTTCCGAACAAAATTCAAAAGGAAAGATATTTTTAAATGTATCTCAGTGTAAGGCCGGTAGGGTCGAGCAATACATATACGAAACTGGTAAACAATTACTTGATGCGGGAGTAATTGGCGTGAAAGATATGACTCTTGAGGCAGTTGTTTCAAAGACCATGTTTTTGTTAGATAAGAACCCAAATAATAAAGACCATTTCTTAGCTGATTTTTTTAAAAATTATTCTGGAGAATTTTCTGAATAGAGTTAATTTTTATTTAACATTCAAATCAATTTTGTTTTATACCTATATTTTTTTGTAATTTGGCCACCGCAAAAATATTTAATCATAATTTACATAAACAGACAATAAAATTAAATCATGAAAAAAGGAATTTTTATAATAGGTTTTTTAGGGATGTTATTCTTCTTTAATAATCCTTTAACTGCCCAAGAAGATTCATCAAATGTTGAGTCTACACAAGAAATGATGGAATCTACTGACACAACTCTAATGGAAGATGCGGTAGAGGATACAATTGTTGAAGAAGTTACAGAAGAAAAAGTTGAAGAAGTAGTAGCTGATACAGCTGTTGAGGACGTGGTAGAAGAAGATGCTTCTGTGTCACAAGCTTTAAAGCTTAAATTTATTGAGGGTGGTCCACTATTCATGTCATTTGTACTTATTGCATTAATTCTCGGATTAGCCCTTTCAATTGAAAGAATTATTTATTTAAATCTTGCAACAACAAATACGAAAGTTTTACTTGAAGAAATTGAATCTGCTTTAGCTAACGGAGGTGTTGATGCAGCTCAAGAAGTTTGTAGAAATACTCGAGGACCAGTAGCAAGTATTTTCTTACAAGGTTTAGAAAGAAGTTCTGAAGGAGTTGAAATGGTAGAAAAATCTGTAATTGCTTACGGTGGTGTTCAAATGGGACTTTTAGAAAGAGGACTTTCTTGGATTGGATTATTTATTGCCTTGGCTCCAATGCTTGGTTTCATGGGAACGGTTATTGGTATGATTCAAGCTTTTGATATTATTGAACTAAAAGGAGAAGCAAAACCAGACGAATTAGCTGGTGGTATCAAAGTGGCTTTGATTACAACAGTCTCTGGATTGATTGTAGCAATTATTTTGCAGGTTTTTTATAATTACATTGTTTCCAAAATTGATTCATTAGTAAATCAAATGGAAGATGCTTCTATCTCATTAATTGATGTTTTAGTTAAGCATAAATTAAGCAAGTAATTATTTAAAATAAATTTTCGCTATGGAAAATAAAACACAGAATTTAGTAAATAAAATCGTTACCTATTCCATTGTGTTTTTTGGGGTCTTATTTACGATTTGGGTTATGAGAGATGATAATCCTGCTGAAACAAGCTATGAACAACAAAAACAATGGGCAAATCAAAAAGCAACTGACGAAAATACATCTGAGTTGTTTTCATATATTCAAATAGCACAGCTAAATAATGATATTTATGATTTAAATAGCAAGTTGAGTTATGCTAATGAACAGGACCTGGAAAATTTGGAAAAATCGATTGACGAAAAAAATGAACTCATTGATTTAATTGATGATAGCGATGAATACAATCTTGCGTATTTTGAAAATACTTATCCAAATAGCTTTGCACTTTGGAAATCTTCAAACGGATCAAATAATGGTTGGGAAGAGGAATCTATCGCCAATGTTTTAACAGGTTTAGAACTCAACGCATTTATTTCTGAATTAACTAAGTTTATTAGACAGGATAAGGAAAAGACACTTTGGTCTGATGTTTCTTTATTAATCAGTTTTTCAATGCTCATTATATATATTGCTGCAGGTTTGGTTATAGCAGCTTTCGGGTACTTGTATTATATTGATCCTAAAAAGGCAACAAAAACCCTTGCTGGTATTGGTATTTTTATCGTTTTTATGGTTTTAGTTTACTTCCTGTCTGCAGGTGAAAGTGGATCAGATATGAAGCTGGCAAGTACTGCTATTAATTCTACTATTATTCTTATATCTATTGCGCTTCTTGGTTGGTTAGGTGGTTCATTAGTTAAATACATTAAATAATGGCTAAAAGAGAAGTAGAAGAAATAAATGCAGGTTCAATGGCAGATATCGCCTTCTTGCTTTTAATATTTTTTCTTATTACTACTACCATGAACTTACCCCAAGTTCACGAAGAAAGACTCCCTCAGAAATCTGATGTTGAGTTTTTACTTAATGAAAGAAATGTCCTTCAAATTATGGCCAATAAAAATGATAAAATTGGTATTGAGGGAGAGTTTGCTGAGATAGAAGATATCCAAAAAGAAGTTAAAAAGTTCTATCAGCACAAAGAAGGTACACCAAATATGCCTGACTATGTGGAGGTCAGTAGGAAAATATGTGAAGACACACTTGAGTCTCTTGAACTGGCTCTACAATCTTATCCTGACGCAGCACTTTACAAAATAGAACAAGACGCTTGGAACAGAAGATTAAACGCTTGTATTGCATTTGGAAGTGGATTCAAAACACTTCCTAATACTGCTACAGTTTCTATACAGTTAGATAATGCTACTAAATACGAAACTTACATGAGTGTTTTGGATCAAATAATGCAAGGGCTTAACTCACTCAGAGATAGTTTAAGTAAAGAGAAGTTTGGTGTTTCTTTTAGTAAGCTCAATGACAAAGTTGAGCTTGACAAGCAAAAGATTTCTGCTATACGTCAAGTTTATCCTAAAAAGATAATGAAAGAAAAAAACAGATCAGTACAATAAAGTTTAACTATGTCAAAGTTTTCAAAAGGTAAAAAAAGAAAAGATCCAGCGATATCTACTGCCGCTTTACCAGATATTGTATTTATGTTGTTGTTCTTTTTTATGGTAACTACTGTTTTTAAAGAAAAAGAATCCAAAAAACTAGAAATTGACAAAGTTGCAATTAAAGAAACTATTGATTTAGAAAAAAATATTAAAGCTTCCTATTTTTGGATTGGAAGAGTCCCTGGAAAAGTAGATGATTTTAGAGTTCAATTAGACGATGATTTAGTCAATGACTATTCTGAGATAAGTGAATATTTAGCTAAATTGCGAAAAAATCCTGAGTACTCTCAGGTGTGGGGATCAAGATTTTTTAACGTATTTAAGGTTGACAAGAAAACCGAAATGCGAATTGTAAGAAAGGTGCATAACGAACTTAAAGAAGCAGAAGCTTTTAAGGTAGTTTATTCAGTCAACAGGGAGAAGTAATTCTTCTTTCCAAAATAATTTTTTCCTAATAACAACAATTCCTACTAAAATACTTGCAGGTATTATTACATAGTGGGCTAAAAGTTCCATTTTATTTTCACTTAATAAGTTAGTCTTTAGGGCTTGCATACTAATCAATGAAAAGAAATTAAAACAAAAATGTAAAATGATGGTAAAAGAGAGGTTTTTGCTTTTTTCATAGATAAAGCCAAATAAAATACTTGCAAATATAATCGCAAGAAGGTTATCAATTTGAAAGTGAAGTAGTCCAAATATAAGTGAGGTTAGAATTATTCCTAAAAGGGTGTTTTTAAATAGCTTAATAAATATTTTTTGTATTACAGCTCTAAAAAAAAGTTCTTCACCAATTGCTGGAATAAGAGCCAGTAATATTACATTGAAAATAAAAGAGTTGAAATTTGGGGCAATAAATTTATCTTGGAGATTGGTATTAAATTCCTGCTGGGTTTTTAAATAACTTTGAACAGATTCAGATAAAAAATCATATCCGATAAGCATTGAAATATAGGACAGTAGTTGAGTAATTCCAATAAGAATAACAAACATCAAAAGTAATTTTAATCCATCTTTTTTCTTAGGTAATATAATTGATGGCTTCAAAGTTTTGAAAAATAAAATAATCACAACAGAAGGCAATAAAAAAGTTCCAACTTGATCAAATAAAGCCAAGGCCTTGTGAGCATATATGAAATTAAAAATCCCATTTTCTAGATCATAAAAAACAACTTGGGTATCTAAATCCCAAATTTGTTTGATAAATCCAAGAGCCAGTATGTTGAAAATAAGTTTTGAAATTAAAACGACAGTCAGAGAAATAAAAAACAAACCTAAAAATGAGCTATTTGATTCTGTAAAAGTATTTTTCATCGACGAAATATAGGAATTAGTTGGATATCTGTACATTTGCAACAAATTAAGATGGTAAAAATAGGTGATATAGAACTTGGTGATTTTCCACTTTTACTAGCTCCAATGGAAGATGTTAGTGACCCTCCCTTCAGAGCATTATGTAAAAAATATGGGGCTGATTTAATGTATACAGAATTTATTTCTTCGGAAGGACTAATAAGAGATGCTACCAAAAGCTTGCAAAAGCTAGATATTTTTGAATATGAAAGACCTGTTGGTATACAAATTTTTGGCTCTGAAATTTCTTCAATGAGAACAGCCACAGAAATGTGTGAAAAAGTAAATCCAGATATTATAGATATCAATTATGGTTGTCCTGTAAAGAAAGTAGCTTGCAAAGGTGCTGGAGCTGGAATTTTACAAGACATTCCAAAAATGGTAGAGATGACAAAAGAAATTGTCAACTCAACAACACTACCAGTCACTGTTAAAACAAGGCTTGGTTGGGATGATAGTACCAAATATATTGTTGAAACTGCTGAAAGATTACAAGATGTAGGAATCAAAGCTATTTCAATTCATGGTCGTACAAGAGCTCAGATGTATAAAGGAGAAGCCAATTGGGATTTAATTGCAGAAGTCAAAAGTAATCCAAGAATGAATATTCCTGTTTTTGGAAATGGAGATATAGATTCACCACAAAAAGCGCTGGAATATAAAAATAAATACGGAGTTGATGGAATTATGATTGGCAGAGCAAGTATTGGGAATCCTTGGTTTTTTAACGAAGTCAAACACTTTTTAAAAACAGGTCATGAGCTTATGCCTCCCTCATTAGAGGAACGAGTTAAAGTAGTTAAAGAACATCTTGACTTTTCTTTAAGATGGAAAGGGAATAGAGTTGGCATCGTAGAAATGAGAAGGCACTATGGGAATTATTTTAAAGGGATACCTAATTTTAAACCTATTAGAAAAAAACTAGTAACAATTGACGATATTGATGAATTATTTTCCGTCATTGACGGAATTGTTAACCAATACGAATTACAAACGTTATGAAAATATATACTAAATCTGGTGACAAAGGGGAAACTTCACTTTTTGGAGGAAAAAGAGTAAAAAAATATCATGTAAGTATTCAAGCATATGGAACAGTTGATGAACTTAATTCTTGGATGGGTCTTTTAAAAGACGCTCTTTCTACTATTGAAATCGAAACGTCTTTAAATAATATTCAAAATAATCTTTTTGTAATTGGTTCCCATTTAGCTAGTGGTGATGATTCTAAATTAATTGCAAAATTGCCTGCACTTTCTAACTTTTCTTTAAAAGAATTAGAAGATGGAATTGACCAAATGCAAGAAAATCTGCCTGAAATGAAAAATTTCATTCTGCCTGGAGGACATGTTATTGCTTCCTACTGTCATATTGCTAGATGCGTATGCCGAAGAGCAGAAAGACTGACAATTGAAATTGGTGAAGAGATGAATGTAAATCCTGAAATCATTCAATATTTGAATCGTCTCTCTGATTTTCTTTTTGTTCTTTCAAGAAAAGTACTAAATGATCTTGAAATTCCCGAGCATCCGTGGTTGCCTCAAAAATAAATTTGTATAAATAAATCGTTAATTTTTTTCAAATTACTTTGCAGATTCGTTAAATAAATTACATTTGCGCAATCTAAAATTAGATGAACGATTATGTATTGGACT
>MDTC01162541.1_pt1 | contig 10942 bp, 11 predicted proteins | sample 811181 | NCBI WGS metagenome assembly MDTC01 (sample SAMN05326644, study PRJNA326480) | marine metagenome | isolation source: seawater | place: Pacific Ocean: North | collected 2011 | reverse complement strand
TTGCTGGAAACATTAATGCTGCTACTGTGTAATCAATATCCATAACGAATCAAATTGATTATGTATAACACGTTTGATATTTACAAGTCATATTTGAATGAAACAATTAAAAATATTCATTAATCTTACAAGACTTAATAAGCCGATAGGGTATTTACTGTTGTTTTGGCCTTGTAGTTGGGGTTTAGCATACGCATATTCTTTTAATAAAAATATTGAAACCTTTTTATCTTACCTAATTTTATTTTTTTTAGGTGCGGTTCTTATGCGAAGCGCTGGATGTATAGTAAATGATATTGTTGATAGAAAATTGGATAAAAAAGTTGATAGAACAAAAAATAGACCATTAGCTGCAAATTTAATATCAGTTAACAAATCTTTATTTTACGTATTTTTGCTTTGCGGTTTAGCTTTTTTTATTTTGATTCAATTTAATTTTTTAACGATTATTCTTGGTCTAGCATCAATGTCTCTTGCTTTTTCTTATCCCTTTATGAAAAGAATAACCTATTGGCCTCAACTATTTTTAGGTTTAACATTTAATTGGGGAATAATAATGGCTTGGGCTTCTGTCAGCAATCATTTAACTTTTGATATATTTGTAATTTATTTAGCGGCCATATTTTGGACATTGGGTTATGACACTATTTATGGAGCTCAGGACATTGTAGATGATGAAATTATAGGAGTAAAATCAACATCTATTAAATTTAAATCAATGTTGAAAAAATTTGTTCTTATATGCTATTTAATAAGTCTATTAATACTTTTTATATTTTTTACATATAATATGAAATCTCTTTATTTTTTACCGCCTCTAACTGCTTTTTTTATAACGTTGCTTTATCAAATATTTATTTTTAATAATCAAAAACCAAAAACATGCCTACATGCATTCAAATTAAATAATTATTCTGGATTTTATTTATTTTTAACCTTTTTAACTTTATCTTTATAAAATGGAATTTGAAGAATTAAAAAAAATTTTAAAGAGACTTTATAAAGATCATATAAATAGATATTTAAATAGAATTTTTTTATCATTATTTTTATCTTTGGTAGTTTCTCTAAGCACATCAGCGATTGCATGGTTGTTAGACCCGGCTGTTAAAAAAATATTCATTGAGAATAATCAAACTTATGCTTGGGTAATACCATTGGCGATAATAGCTGCATTTTCGGCTAAAGGTATTTGTTTATATATAGCAAGAATATTACTTATTAAAACAGGCCAAGAGATATCTGGAGAGCTTCAAACAAAAGTTGCCCGATATATTTTAAATACTGATATCTCCACAATTGAAAAAAAACATTCTGGTAAATTTATCTCAAATATAAATTTTGATGCAGGGCAAGTAAACTCTTTATGCAGTACAGGCATACTTAATTCTATGAAAGACTCTATGACACTAATTGCCCTAATTGGAGTTATGGTTTATCAAAACTGGAAGTTAACTTTATTTGCTTTAATAATGATGCCTTTAGCAGCTGGGTTATCTAAGTCTCTTGGTAAAAGAATAGGGAAAGCAGTTTCAGAAGCCGGTGAAATTGCTGGAATTCTAACAGCTCATTTATCAGAAATTTTAAAAGCATCAAAAATGATCAGAATTTATCAAAAAGAAGATGTCGAATTTCAAAAATCAAAAGATATTATTTTTCAAATGGTAAATAAAGCAGTAAAAATATCTTCAATTATTGTTAGAGCCACACCTATAATGGAAATATTGACTGGTTTTATGATTGCTGGATTCATATACTTTTCAGGTGCATTAATCACTTCTGGTGAGCTGCAGGTAAATCAATTTTTTTCTTTTTTAGCAGCTATGATGCTTGCCTACCAACCTATTAGATCTTTAGCTACTATTAATATGGTTGTTTTTTCTGGCGCAGCTGGAGCAAAAAGAATTTATAAAGTAATAGATGAGCCAATAAAAATTAACAATAATCAAAATCTTCCAGACCTTAAACCCTCTAAAGGAGATATAAAATTTATTAACGTAAGTTTCAAATATGAAAATTCAAATGATAAAGCAATAAAAAATATAGATTTAGATATTAAAGGGGGAACTATGGCTGCGTTTGTTGGGCATAGTGGTGCAGGAAAAAGTACTATTATAAATTTACTTCCTAGATTTTATGATCCTCAAAATGGAGAGATTTATATTGATGAACATAATACTAAGTCAGTAAACTTATATTCACTCAGAAAGTCCATATCTCTAGTTAGTCAGGATGTAATTCTTTTTGATAGTTCAGTTAAAGAAAATATCTTATATGCCAATAAAAACGCCTCTGAAGAAGAGTTTCTTGAGTCATGTAAATTTGCTGCTGCAGATGAATTTATCAGTGATTTACCCCAAAAACATGAAACATTTATAGGTGAAAATGGTGTAAGGCTTTCTGGAGGTCAAAAACAAAGGCTTTCAATAGCAAGAGCAATTCTTAAAAAGTCTCCTATAATTCTTTTAGATGAGGCCACTTCGTCATTAGACGCTGAGTCTGAGGAGGTTGTTCAAAATGCTATAAAAAACTTAACTAAAAATAAAACGACTCTTGTAATAGCTCATAGATTATCAACTATACATAATGCAGATAAAATTTTTGTTTTAAAAAAGGGAAATTTAATTGATTCTGGAAATCACGAAGAACTTATTAAAAATTGTGATTATTATAAATTATTATATGAAAAACAATTAAAATAAAAAATTATGATTTTCTTATATAGAATTCTAACTTTTTTTTTATTTCCAGTTTTTATAGCATTAACTTACATTAGAAAATTTTTTGATAAAGAAGATAAAATAAGATTTAAAGAAAAAATATACATTAAAGAAAGTTTTTTTCCCAAAAATAAAAAAGTTTTTTGGATACACGCCGCCAGTGTAGGTGAAACTAATAGTGTGATACCCTTAATTAAAGAGTTGATTAGAAATAATGATGAGATATTTATTTTATTAACTTCAACTACTCTTAGTTCAAGTCAACTTATTGAAAAAAAAAAATTAAGTCATATCAATTTTCAACATCGTTTTTTTCCATTAGATGTTCAATTTCTTGTAGAAAAATTTTTAAATCATTGGAAACCAGCATTAATAATTTTTATTGACTCTGAAGTTTGGCCTAACTACTTATTGGAAATATCCAAAAGAAAAATACCTTTGATATTACTCAATGGAAGAATTACAGTTAAAACTTTTAATCGATGGAAAAAAATTCCTAAATTGTCAAAAAAATTATTTAACCTTTATGATCTATGTTTATCTTCTAGTTTCGAGTCTGAAAAAAACTTAAAATCCTTAGGTGCTAAGAATGTAAAATTTATAGGAAATTTAAAATACTGCTCTACTGTAACTTATGAAAAAAATAATAATCTACAGTCTCTCTTCAATAATTTTAATATTTGGTGTGCAGCTAGTACTCATCCTGGAGAAGAGGAAATTATTTTAAAAACACATACTTTATTAAAAAAAAAAATTACAAATTTAATAACTATTATAATTCCACGTCATATAAATAGGTCTAAAAAAATTTATGAAATTTGCAATAATTTAAGATTGAATAGTCAAGTTGTTGGAGAATTTCAAAGCATATCTGATCCGGCAGAAATTCTTATAATAAATTCTATGGGAGAAATGACTAAATATTTTTATAATTGTAAAAGTATTTTTATGGGAAAATCATTTTCAAAAAAACTAATTAAAGTTGGTGGTCAAAATCCTATAGAGCCAGCTAAATGTGGATGTAAAATATATCATGGTCCTTATGTTTCAAACTTCAAAGAAATATATGAATTTTTAAATAAAAAAAAAATCACGTATGGGGTAAATAATGAATTTGAGTTGTCAGAAAATTTATTAAAAGATTTTAATGATCATAATAATTTAAATAAAAAAAATATGGAAGAACTTAACAATTATGGGCAAAATATATTGGCTTTAACCATTAAGGAAGTTTTGAAATTGAAAAATGAAATTTAAAAAACCTCAGTTTTGGAAAGATATAAATCCAATCTCACTTTTTTTACTGCCTTTTTCTTTTATTACTATTCTATTTAATAATTTAAAATCATTTATAATAAAAGAATATAAATTTAACATTCCAATAATTTGTGTCGGTAATATTTTTCTAGGTGGTACAGGAAAAACTCCATTATGTATTTATATTTATAATATGCTTAAAAAGAAAAAATTTAAGCCTGCAATTATTAGGAAATATTATACTTCACATTTAGATGAAATTAGTTATACCAAAAATAAAGTAAAACAATTTTTTTCAGACAAAAACAGATCCCTATCAATTTTAAAAGCACAGCAAAAGAGGAATAACGTAATCATTATGGATGATGGACTTCAAGATGTTTCCATTAAAAAAAAAATTAATATAATTTGTTTCAATAGTATGGAATTAGCAGGAAATGGGTTTTTATTACCAGCAGGGCCTTTAAGAGAAAATTTAAAAAATATAAATAATTATCAGATAGTAGTTATTAATGGAAAAAAAAATATAGCTTTTGAAAAAAAATTAAGGTCGATGTCTAATAATATTAGAATTTACCGATCAAATTATGAAATTAAAAATATACAAAAATATAAAAGTAAAAAAATACTTGCGTTTGCAGGAATTGGTAATCCAGAGAGTTTTTTTAATTTATTACAAGGTTATGGACTGAACGTAAAAGATAAAATTTCTTTTCCAGATCATTATCATTACACAAAGAATGAAATAGAAAGTATAATATTAAGAGCAAAAAAAAATAAATTAAAATTAATTACTACAGAAAAAGATTATTATAGAATTAGATGTTTAGGTTTTAAAAAAATAAATTATGTTTCTATTAATTTAAAAATTATTAAAAATAAGAGTTTTGAACAAGACTTATTAAAATATTTATGAAAAAAAATATTTATTATCTTTCTCAATCAATAATTATTTATTTATTTTTTCTTATTTCTAAAATTATTGGTTTAAAATTAAGTAGAGCATTTTTTTCCTATATTTTTAAAAAAGTAGGCAATATTTTTAAATCTAAAAAGATAATTTTTGAAAATTTAGATAAAATTTTGCCTAATGCTACTATTTCCGAAAAAGAGATTCTAATGAACAAGATGTGGTCTAATTATGGAAAAACTTTTATAGAATATGTTCACTTAAATTATTTTAAAAAAAAATCAGATCATATTGAAATTAAAAACAAAAAAGCTATTGATGAAATATTAAAAAAAAATAAACCTGTTATTTTTATATCTGGTCATTTTGCTAATTATGAGTTGATGTCTATGGAACTTTCAAAGGCTAAAGTAAAATTAGCAACTATTTATAGACCTTTAAATAATATATTTTTAAATCCTTTTATGGAATACATGCGAAAAACTTTTGTATGTAAAAATCAAATTAAAAAAGGTTTAAGGGGGGTTAAGGAGACTTTAGAACATATAAAAAAAGGTTACAGTATTGCCCTAATGGTAGATCAAAGAGTTGGGGAAGGGCCAAGAGTAAAATTTTTTAATAGCAATGCTCATACCACAACATTGCCAGCGCAGTTACTTACTCGTTTTGATTGTGATATAGTGCCTATTTATATTTCAAGAACAATTGATGATAAATTTAAATTGGAAATTTTAGAGCCGATTCAAATTTCAGAAAATATTAAAGGAAATAAAGAAGTAATAACTGAGAAAATTAATGAAATTATTGAAAAGCTTATTTTGAGAGATCCAAGTCAGTGGATTTTAACTCATAATAGATGGAAATAGTCTAGTAAAGTTAAGTTATTTTAATTCTTCGTATCTTTCCTTAACCTCTTTAGGAGAAAAATATGCTTCTTGAAGTTCCACATTCCAATAATTTAAATTTTCTAAAAGAATTATTTTTTTTGATACAGCACATTCAACGTAGTCACCTTTCTCAACAATTTCAAAAGTGTTAGCTAAATATTTTAACTTTGCTTTTACTCTAGTCATAATTTAAGTAATATATAACAAATCTTTAAATATGAATATTGCTTTAATTGGTAGTGGTGGGCGTGAACATTCATTGTGTAAAAAGCTTAAAGAGTCTGGAAAAATCAATAATATTTTTTGTATTCCTGGAAATGCAGGAACTGATAGCTTAGCTACTAACTTGAGTATAAACTTTCTTAACTTTAAGTTGTTACTCAAAACAATCAAAATTCATAAAATTAAGTTAGTTATAGTTGGGCCTGAGGAGCCGTTAGTTAAAGGTATAGTTGACTTTCTTGAAAAAAATAAAATAAAAGTTTTTGGTCCTAACAAATTTGCATCTAAGCTTGAGGGTTCAAAAGCCTTTATGAAGTCGATTTGTAAAAAGTATAAGATACCTACTGCTAAATTTAAAATTTGTAGAAATAAAAAAGAATTAAAAAAATCAATAAATAATTTTAATTTACCTATAGTTGTAAAAGCAGACGGTCTTGCTGCAGGTAAAGGTGTCACAATATGTAAATCAAAAAGTAAAGTATTTAAAATTTCAGATCAAATATTTCAAGGAAAGTTTGAAAGTTCAAGAAAAATATTATTGGAAGAATTTTTACAAGGAGAAGAGGCAAGTTATTTTTTAATTGTAGACAAAAATTCTTTTGTCAGTTTTGGAACTGCTCAGGATCATAAAAAAGTTTATGAAAAAGAAAAAGGTCCTAACACAGGTGGAATGGGTGCTTATTCTCCCGCTCCAATTATCGATAAAGAGCTAGAGAAAAAAATTATTACGCGAATTGTTAAACCAACTTTAAAAGCACTAAAAGAAAAAGGAGAATTTTATAGAGGATTTCTTTATGTGGGTTTAATGATAAAAAATAAAAATCCATACTTAATTGAATATAATGTAAGGATGGGAGATCCAGAGTGTCAAGTTATAATGCCTCGACTTAAAACTAATTTTTTAAAAGTTATTAATTATTCTTTAAAAAATAAATTAAAAAAATTAAAATTAAGTTGGGAAAAAAATAAATGTATGACAGTTGTTCTTTGTTCAAAAGGTTATCCTGGAAAATACAGTAAAGGAAAAATAATAAATTTAAAAAAAATCAAAAATAAAAATAATCTTTTTATCGTTCATGCAGGAACAAAGATTAAAAATGGGAGTCTCATATCACATGGGGGTAGAGTATTGAATATAGTAAGCAAAGGAAAAGATTTTAGTAAAATTAGAAAAAAAATAATTAAATTAATTAAAAAGATTAGTTGGGAAGATGGCTTTTTTAGAAAAGATATAGGCTGGAGAGTCATAAAAAATTTATGAGAATTATAAGCGGTAAATTTCGTGGAAAAAAAATATCATTTACAAATTCAACTATTACTAGACCCCTTAGGGATTATGTTAAAGAAAATATTTTTAACATCCTTACACATGGAAAAAAATTTAAATTAAATTTAGAAAATGTAAATATATTAGATTTATATTCTGGTGTAGGTTCTTTTGGAATTGAATGCTTATCAAGAAATGTAAATAAGGCAGTTTTTGTTGAAAAAGATCCACTAGCATTTTCAATTTTAAAAAAAAATATTTCAAGTCTTAAGTTGTCTGATGAAGCTAAATTATTTTTCGTGGACATTAAAGACTATTTGGAACAATTTAGTGAAAAATATAAATTTGATTTAATTTTTTTAGATCCGCCTTACAATAATACTTCTTATTTAGATATTATAAAACTAATTAAGATTAAAAAAATTTTTAACTCTACTCATAGAATTGTCATACATAGGGAAAATAAATATGAGGATGGGCTAGAAAAAGTAATTAAAATAAATTTGATTAAAAGCTACGGTAGATCAAAAGTTATATTTGGCGCTTTTTAAACAAATTCTTTTTAGTTAGTATTTTGATCTGTTCCACAGCAGGCTGATTATAGGGGTTTGTATTTAAACTTTCAGCCATAAATACTGTTTCAATTATAAAATAAGAGAATAGCTCTCCTAATGTTTCTTCATTTCTTTTTTTCATCTCTACAGAGAGAAAAGGTATTTTTTTATTTTTTAGAAGAGAAATCATTGCGTTTTTTTGGGTTTCAAGAACATCGTATATATTGGAATTATTAAGAGCATCCACAAATAAACTTTTAGTTTTTTTTAGTTTTTTAGTTTTCTCATCTGAAAAAATATAAAAAAATTTATCTTTCGGCCCGTCAAGATAAAGTTGGAGTAGACTATGGTGATCTCTAGGAGCAATAGAAATAATAGGGATAATACCTTTGCCTCTTTTACCTAAACTTTCAGCAATAAGTTGTTGACACCACAATAAAAAATATTTTAAACCAGGACAATAACTGAGTAAAACTAAAGAATTTATTTTTTTGGAGTTATATACTTTTGTTAAATTTGTCAAATTTTTCATTAATAAAGACTTATTTCTTTGTAAATAATTTGAGATATGCTTTCTTATTTTAAATATATTTACGCCCATTAAATAAATAGGTACAAGCGCTGTCTCAGAAAAAATAGAATATCTCCCACCAATAAAATGGCGATGAAAAATAATTTTTATTTTATTCTTTTTTGCAAATGTACTTAAAAAGCTTTTTTTATTATCTGTTATAACTATTGAGTTTTTGTAATTAAAAGCTGCTTTTTTTTTTAAAAAGTTAATCGTAGATAAAACTTCAATTGTATTTCCAGATTTAGATACTATTATAAATAATGAATTTTTCAAATTTTTAAAATTATTAATTTTATTAAGCAAATTAAAATCAAGATTATTTATGAAAAAAATATCTTTATTAGATTTTTTAGGTAAAAAATTTTCTATTGCCTGTGCACCTAGTATTGAACCACCCATACCAATTGCAATAATCCTTTTAAATTTTTTATATTTTTGTAATTCACTTAATTTAAAATTCAGCTTGAATTTTTTGTTAAATGTTGAAAAAACATTTTTTTTTAAATTAATGTTTTCTTTCGCCGTTTTAAACGAATTATTGAAACTTTTTTTATTAAAACTTTTGTTAATTTTAAGATCGTTTGTGAAAATAAATCTTTCAAAACTTAGATTTTTAATATTTGACATTAATTCTTCTTAATCTCCTCTAGCAATATATTTTCTAATCTAGATTTTTCGTTGGAATTTTCATTATCCGAGCCCTTTTTAAAAATATCGGTATTTTTTGATGTAGTAGTGCGATCAGAGTTTGGTTTTGGTAGTTTACCCATATCTGGCGGGGTTGATAAAGGCCCTCTCTTTTCAATTAAAAACTCATCAGTTGTTTTTGATTTTTCATTTCTTAAAGCCTTGCCTACATCAGTACAGGAAGTCAAAAGAGTTAAAAGAGCAGATATTAATATAAGTTTAATTTTCATTTTTTTTATTAAATACAAATTCATTTATTAGCATAAAAATAATACCTAGTGATATAAAAATATCTGCAATATTAAAACTAAACCAGTGGAAATCCAGATAATGAAAATCTATAAAATCAGGAACTGCTTTAAATATTATTCTATCGTATAAATTACCTAAGGCTCCACCAATAATAAGAGAAAAGAAACATTTTTCTATATGTTTAGATTTTAACATAATAAATATCAAAACTAATATTATTAAGGATATGAAAAATGAAAGTAAATTGTAATAAAGTCCAGCATCTAAACTGAAAAATCCAAAACCAATACCAGTATTAAAAACTAAATTAAAATTTAAATAATCGTTTATAAATAAATTTCTTTGATCTTCTAAAAGAATTATAATTTTATTTTTTGATAATCTATCAATTGAGAATAGTGAAATGATTATAATAAAAAATAAATAATTTTCTTTTAATAATTTCATTAAGATTATTTTATCAACTTTATTTTATAGAAATTCGGCACACCTAGTACAATTTGTTTCGAGTATTTTCCAGCATCTAGGGCATTTTTCGCCGTTTATTTTCTTTACTTTAATTATTGTCTCCTTTTTGTTATCTGTATTTTTTGAAAGCTTCACTTTTGAAGTGATAAAATATTCTGATAGGTCAATTTTTTCTAATAACTTAAAATTTTCGTCATTAGTACAAATTTCAATTTCAGCTTCTAAGCTTGATCCTATTTCTTTTCCTGATCTTTTTTCTTCTATAGCCACATTTGCTTCTTGTTTTATTTTATATAGATTCTTCCATTTTTCTGCTAGATCATTATCTTGTAATTCAGAATTTAAAGTTGGAAACTGCGTCTCATGAATACTTGTTCCTGATTTTTCAACTAAATTATAAATTTCTTCAGTTGTAAAAACTAATATTGGAGCAAACCATTTTAGTAGGCAATCCAATAATATATTTAAAACTGTTATACAATTTTTTCTTTTTTTAGAATTTATACTATCGCAATAAAGAACATCTTTTCTAATATCAAAATAGAAAGATGATAGATCTAATGTGCAGAAATTTAAAAGCTCTTTATATAATTTGTGAAAATTATAATTTTTCAAGTTTTCTTTGTAATTTAAGTCTAGAACAAAGATTTTATGTAAAATATATCTTTCTAATTCTGGCAATTCCTTTATATTTAAATTTTTAAGATCTACCTTTTGAAAGTTGTCTTGAATATTTCCTAAAATGAATCTAAAAGTATTTCGAATTTTTCGATAAGACTCAGCATGTTGAGTTAATATGGTATTATCAATTCTTAAATCTTCTGCATAATCTGATGAGGTAACCCAAACTCTAAGAATATCAGCTCCAAAATTTTTCAAAATTTCTTCTGGAGATATTACATTTCCTGCTGATTTTGACATTTTCATACCTTTACCATCAACAACAAATCCGTGTGATAGAATGCTTTTAAATGGTGCTTTTCCTCTTGTTCCACAAGATTCTAGCAATGACGAATGAAACCAACCTCTGTGTTGATCAGAGCCCTCGAGATACATATCTGCAGGCCATTTTAAATCTTCTCGAGACTCAAGAACAAAACTATGGGTTGATCCGCTGTCAAACCAAACTTCAACTATGTCTTTA
>MDTC01123107.1_pt1 | contig 10942 bp, 5 predicted proteins | sample 811181 | NCBI WGS metagenome assembly MDTC01 (sample SAMN05326644, study PRJNA326480) | marine metagenome | isolation source: seawater | place: Pacific Ocean: North | collected 2011 | reverse complement strand
TTTTATATGCGTATATTATACAGCCTATAAATATACTTATGCAATATAAAAATAAGGATTTTTTAAATGGCATTTGATTTAGGTAGTAAATTTACCCGTAAAGCAAAACAATATACTGAAGGTGCAATAGGAAAAGCATTGCCAGGTAATGACCCTATTAGCAAGGTTGGTCGTAACTTTCTTAATGCTAGTAGTAACAGACTTGTTAATGCAGGACTTGATGCATTTGGCGCAAATACACCAGGTAGTTTTCTTAATAATATTGTTACTGCAGTATTTAGAGATAATGATACTAGAGTAAGATTGTCTTTAAGTCCAAATTCTAATATTTTGTATAAAAGTATCCAAGGAAATAGACTACTAGAGCCTTTGCTAGAAACAGATGGAATATTATTTCCGTATACACCTACAGTCAGTGTAAGTCACACTGCACAATATACAGGAACTCATCCTGCACATAGTAACTATGTACAACAGAGTTACAATGCTAGTTCAGTAGATGTCATTAGTTTAGATGGATATTTTACTGCAAATAATGCAGATGAGGCAAGATATGTATTTGCAGTATTACATTTTTTACGTAGTGCTTACAAAATGTTTTTTGGCACAGATGAAAATAGAGGTACACCTCCTCCTGTATTAAGATTAAGTGGATATGGACCTTTTAATTACAATAGTGTTCCTGTTGTCCTTAGTAATTTTAGTGAAATAATGGCTGCAGATAGAGATTATATTGAGGTTCCTCTTGCGGCATCTCCGGATGCTGCCACAAAGACTATGATCCCTACATTTATGAACATGACTATAACACTTAATCCAGTTTATTCTAAACGACAAATAGGAAATTTTGGTTTAGAAAGATTTGCTAGAGGTGATTTAATAGGAAGTCCGGGCAAGGGCGGAGGATTTTTATAATGGCAGTTCAATACAGTAGTGATAGCCCTTATGCGAATACTAGTCAGTATAGTTATTATTTAGATGTCTTAACTCCTAGAGTAATTAGACCATATAAAGATGACGTGTTGCATACTTTAACACAAGTACATCAATATAGACCCGATTTACTAGCATTTGATTTATATGCAAATAGTAAACTATGGTGGGTTTTTCAAGCAAGAAATCCTAATGCTTTTGAAGATGCTATATGGGACTTTAGAGTAGGCAAAAAGTTTTATCTCCCAAAAAAGGAAACTATTGATACTGCGTTAGGAATATAAATGTCTGATATCATTAACTTTAGTTCTGCTATAGATTTTACTGGAGCACAAGGTACACTTACTTTAGAGGATGACTATAATTTAAACAATGGTAATCCGCCATTTGTATATAAACAAAATTATGATAGATATTTTAAAGAACGAAGTGAAAACCTACAGTTAGTTCCGCAAGACCTAAGTTTGTTTAAAAAAACTGCTGATCCAATTAAAATTCCAACAGATTTATCAACAACATATAGTAACGATTACCTTAATCCTACTATTAACTATGCAGATCCAAATAATGTAGTGCCTGTAGATGATTTTTCAGATTTAGCAACAAATACTACCAACGAAGTAAATGCAAAAGATTTAGGAGCACAAGGAAAAAAGGTTAGTAAAGATTCGCCAGAAGAATTACCCTTAGATTCTTTCTTTGAAGAGAGCGATGATGAATATTATAAGCAATCTGATGATAATGGGACAGTCGCAGGACAACAAAATCAAAAAAGTACACAAAAAATTAATAGTTTTGCTGATGCAAAAACTAATCAAAAATCAAAACCTGCGTTTACTGAAAATTTAGATAAAATTAGTATTAGTCCTAAGTCAAACGAACTTAATATTTTTTCAAGTGTAAGTTATAATATTGCACTTTATATGATGAATAGTAAAAGTTATGTAGATATAACAAAAGCACCTAATAATCCTCAGGAAGTATTAGATCCTAGTAAAGGACATAGCCAATTATTAATGAGAAGCGGCGGTACCGGCTTAGATAACACAGGTAATGATTTTAGTAATGAATTTTTTATAGATGATTTAGAAATACAAAATATAGCAGTAGGACCTGATAAATTTAGACATAATACTAATGCAACTAATATACGTTTTACTATTACAGAGCCTAGAGGTGTTACACTATTAGAAAAGTTACAAAGACTTGCTGGTACAGTGCTCGTTTCTACCCGAGAACGTTACATACATGCACCTTTTTTGTTAGAAATAAAATTTAAAGGCTATGACGAAACCGGAAGACCTATGCCAGCACCAAGTGCACCTAAGTATATACCTATAAGAATTACTGATATGAAGTTTGAAGTGAATAGTAGTGGTACACAGTATCGTGTAGAAGCAATACCTTTTGCAAATACTATCTTTGGTGGTATTGTGAGTACTATTCCGCATAATATAGAATTAAAGGCAAGTACAGTTGGTGATATTTTTAATTCTGAAGTACAACAAACTAGACAAGTAGCAGATAGAATTGCAAATAATCCAGGACTTGCACAAGCGGCAGGTGTACAAGAAGGCGGAGTAATTCTAAAAACAAAAAAGACAAAACACAAAGACCTTGCAGAAATTTTAACTGACTCGAGACGTAGGCGTACAAAACCAACTAAAACATTTGATAGCAATGGTAAAGAAACTGAAGTTAAACCAGCTGCAGAAGCCTATGATACCTATAACTTCTTAATTGCAGAAGAAATTTCACAAGCAAAACTTAACTTAAATGATATATATGACGCTCTTAATACTCCTGTAGAAACAACAGATGAGAAGAAGGACGAAAAAAATACGGATCAAAAACAGTATGAGACATATGTAAAAGGATTGACAAGAGGCATTAGTTTAGATAAAGAGACTAAAACTTTTTCTATAGCGGCAGGAACTGATATTACAAAATTGATTAATCTTGTAATAATGCATAGCGATTACATGGATAGAAATATTGAGGATAATCCTACTCAAAATCTACAGACAGGCAATCCAATTAATTGGTTTAGGATTAGACCAATTATTTTAAGTGCAACTAGTAAGGGCGGAGGCTATGATAATTTAGATGGAAGATACAAGTATGACATACAATACGTTGTAGAAAAAAATGTAATTCATTATCATGATTTTCCTTGGGCAAAGAAAAGTAAACCAGTTGGGATAGGATATCATAAAAAGTACGATTTTATTTTTAGTGGACAAAATACTGAAGTTTTAGATTTCGATTTAAAATTTAATACTGCATTCGTACAAGTTATGACTGCAGGTACAGGTAAACCATTTGGAAAAGGTGAAGTACAAAATGCTAACAGTCCATTTGTGGTATCGGTGAAAGAATTGCCTTCCTCATCTGAAGGAAATCTTATTAATAGCAAGGACGAATTAAAAAGAACAAGAGCAAAAGATCTTTTTAGTAGTGTAATGAGTGATGGTGTGGATCTAGTAAATTTAGATATGCGTATTGTAGGAGATCCTGCATGGATTCCAACAAGCGATGCATATTGGCAAGATAAAGTCAGAAAGGGCGAAGCGTATACTACTGCATTTATGCCCGATGGGACAATTAATTACAACTTGACTCCTCCTTTTATACAAGTTAACCTGAGGACACCTGTTGATTATGATGAAACTACAGGGTTGCAAGATCCTAGTAAAGCAGGTAATAGTAGTTTTAGCGGAGTATATAGAATAACTATGTGTGAAAGTACATTCTCAGGCGGAGTATTTCAACAACGTCTAGAAGGATTTAGACCACCTGGACAAGATGCAGATTTATCACAGTTAAAGAATTATAATAAAACAAGGTCGACTACACAAAGAAAAGGCTTGTTGGATACTGTACAAGATGCTATAATAAACAAAAAGCAGATAGCAGGACAAAATGTTGCTGTTATAGAAGATCAATTCGAAGATTTTGATTATGACGAACCGATGGACGGAGTAATTTAGTGGCAGTAGATATTTCAAAAGCAGGATCTAAAGGTGGAGATCAACAATATAGTTCAACTAATATAAGAGGTGTTAGTCAAGAACGTGGTATTGTAGTTGGTATTGTAAAAGCCAATATACATGGATCACATATGGGTGTTATACAAGTATACATTCCTGAAATGAGTACAGATGAACAAGATAAATCGCAATGGCGTACAGTGCGTTATTGTACACCTTTCTATAGTAGAGTAGATACGTCAGGATCACAAGACACGTATAATGATACTAAAGTACCTGCGGGTATTGTCACTCCGCCACCTGACTTAGGAACTACTGTACTTTGTTTTTTCCCTCAAGGCAGAAATGCAGAAGGGTATTACTTTGCATGTGTACCAGATACTTTTATGATGCAGACACTACCTGAGCCAACATTATATGAAGGTTATGCAGGAGGTGAATTTAACGATGATCAAAAAGGTAATCATAGAGTTGATAAGATAACAAATTGGAAATCACAACATAGACCAGTTGACTTCTTAACACAAAAAGCACTTTCCGAACAAGGTTTAGACAGAGATAAAGTTAGAGGACTGAATAATAGTGGGTATATGAGAGAATCTCCTAGTGAGATAATAGGTATAAGCAGTAAAGGTCGTAGAATAGATAAAAACGGAAAAGATTTCTTGGTACAGAATGCGTCTGCTTTGAAAGATATTAATACTACAAATCCTGATATACTACAAGGTTTACTAGGTCCTAAGAATAGACGCAAAGGTCACAGTATAGCACTGGATGACGGAGATATTGACGGTAATAGTAATCAAATAAGGTTACGTACTAGTACAGGACATCAAATATTACTTAATGATACAGAAGGTTTAATTTATATAGGTAACTCTGCAGGTACTACATGGATTGAATTAGGAAATAGTGGTACGTTAGATGTTTATGCTCAGGATAGTATAAATTTTAGAAGCAAAAATTTAAATTTTCATGCTGATGAAAATATAAAGTTTCATAGTAAAGGGTATACACAGGTCGTAAGCGAACAACAACTACATTTACAGTCAGAAGATGATCTTGTTTTGCAATCAGGAGGAGATGCTGGTATAACTTCTAAGGCTTTTTCGGTAAAAGCAAGTGGTATGATGAATTTAAGTGGCGGAGCTGCATCTAGTATAAAAGCAAGTGGAATTATGAGTGTAAGTGGATCACTAGTAATGTTGCAAGGCCCTTCATTAGGAGGCAAGACTGCGAAGCCAGTAAGACCACAAATGAAATTAGATCCAAAATATGATGCAACTCAAGGAAAATATGTACTGACAAGAGATAGTACAGTAAAAACTACTGTAGATAGGTTAGCATCTCATGAACCTTTTGTCTCTCACGGCGAAAAGAATACTCCTACTGCTTATAGCGGAGGTCTTGCAGGTGGTGGAGGACTAGCAGGTGCTTTTTCAATTATTAGTGCCGGAGTGTCTTTTGCAGGTGCAGGCGGTTTTGATTCACTAGGCGGACTAGGCGAAGCAGGTGACATTGGATTAGATGCTTTTGGTGGAGCAGGTGGCGACGTTGGTTTTGTTGGAGGTTTTTCTAATATATCTCCAGCGGGTAGTTTTGATAGTATAGGTTCGATTGCATCAAGCACTGGTGGATTTGATTTTAGTAGCATTAGTGATTCTTTAGGTAGTATTGGTGCAGATATAGGAGAAGGAATAGCAAAGTTTGGTAATAGTATAACAGGTACTGATATTACAAGTTTTGATTTTCCTGGTTTAGATTCTATAGGCTTAACTGGCGGAGAAAATGCGTTGACTGCCTTTGGTGGTGCCGGAGGTGACGTTGGTTTCACAGGCGGGTTTTCTAATATATCTCCATCTTTTGATGGCATTGCGAGTAGCATTCCTAGTGTAGGGGGTATTACTTCTACATGGAGTGGTATAGGAGACTTTGTAAATACTGATTTAGGAAAATTAGTGACTGACGGGTCAGGTAAAATAATTGATATTGCAAAGACTGTAGTAGCAGATTATGAAACTGCATTACCAGAAATACAAAAAGGTATACAAAAGATATCTGCAGTAGTTCCTGGAGCAGGAGATAAACTAAATGCGTTTTTATCTGTACCTAGTATAAAAGGTTTTCCTGTTACTGACTTAATAAAACAAATTGATAACGGATTCAGTATTGGGTCACTTGAAAGCATTGATATACAAGGGCTAAGTGCAGGAATTGTGAAAGAAGTAGGAAGTAATAATAATCCTGCATTTATAGATAGTATTACAAAAACAGTAGGTAAGTATGGATTTGATGTAGAACAGTTAAAAGCAGGCGGATTTGTGCGTCCTGAGGCAGTCTTTAATGACCAGTTATCACAGAGTAGTGTATGGACAGGCAAAGACGGAATTACTACTTTAAATAAATTTTTAGGAAATGCCGGTGTACAAGAACAATTACAACAATCAGATATTGCTAGAAATTATCAAAATTTAGTATCTGCTGGTGGTATTATAAAGTCTGATTCTAAAGAAAATATTATGGCTATGCTCACTGGTGCTGCAATAAGCAATACAGATGTTGCAAAACAGGTAAGAATAGGAAATACAAATATTGAAGGATTACTTCGTAATACATCAAGTGTACCTTCTGGCACTGATATTTTTAGTAGAGTAAAGGATGCTATGCAAACAGGTGGTGCAGTCAGTAATACAGTAAACTCTCTAAAATCTAAATTAGATACAACTAGCGAAGATTTATCAACTTTAAAAAGGTTTTCAGGCTCTCTTAAAACAGGCGAGTCATTAAGAAACATAGGCGGAGTAAGTTATGTTGTTCCGGCAAAATCTACAAACGACCCATACAGTGGTGCAAACGGTGGAGCAAAACGTGATTTAGATAAACGTATTGCAAGATTAGAGCAGGATAAGTTTAATTTAAGAGTAGATGGAAATGATAATAACACTATAGTAGCACAGATTTCTGATACACTAAGTGAATTATATGCCAAAAGGCATAGTTTAATATAAGGAAGTAAAATGGCAGTAGCAGTATATAAAGGTATTAGTACAGTAAACAATACTTTTGGAAGTATAAAATTAAATGATACAGATTTGATAAAAAGAGATCTGTTAAACCATTTTGCAATTCGTAAAGGCGAGAAACTAATGGATGGTAATTTTGGTACTAACATTAGAGATTTAGTAATGGAACCTCTTACCGAAGAAACTAAGTCTGCATTAGTTGAAGAAGTAAATGAAGTAATCGCAAGTGATCCAAGAGTGGTAGCAGAAAGTGTAACAATTGACGAATACGAAAGCGGAATACAGGTAGAAATGAGTTTGCGTTACTCTATAGATAATCAAGTAGAAAATTTAATGGTAAAGTTTGATAGATCAGACGCAGAATAATATACCTATATTATACAGTGAATAAATACTGCAATAGATAGGAATATTTACAAATGGCTGCAAGTACAAGACAAGCAAATTTATTCGCTGCAGAAGACTGGAAAAAAGTCTACGAGACTTTTAGAGAAGCAGATTTTCAAAGTTACGATTACGAAACAATTCGTAAAAGTATGGTGGATTATATTCGCACATATTATCCAGAAGACTTTAACGATTTCATAGAATCTAGTGAATATATAGCACTTATAGATATGATTGCATTCCTAGGACAGTCATTAAGTTTTCGTTCAGACTTAAATGCACGAGAAAACTTTTTAGAAACTGCACAACGTAGAGATAGTGTACTTAGATTAGCACGTATGCTTAATTACTATCCAAAGCGTCAGCAAATTTCTAGAGGTTTAATTAAAGTTGCTAGTGTCCAAACAACAGAGGAAGTTACAGATAGTAACGGCAACAGTCTTAGAGATGTAGAAATATCTTGGGGTGATCCTACAAATAGTGACTTCTTAGAACAATTTACTACAATTATAAATCATGCAATAGTAAGCACACAAAAGTTTGGAAATCCAGGACTTAAAACTACAATAGGTGGTATTAACATTGAAGAATACCAAGTTAGTTTAAATGCTGGAACTATTCCAGTATATGATTTCAAAACATCAATCGCGGGACAAAATTTAGATTTTGAACTTGTAAAAGGAACTTATAGTGGACAAGATTTTCTTTATGAGCAACCACCTCAACCTACAAGTACAACCAACATAATATATAGAAATGACAATAGAGGATTTAGTAGTCCTAATAATGGATTCTTTTTTTACTTTAAGCAAGGTAGTTTACAAAGTGCAGACTTTAATATTGCAGAAAAGTTACCTAATAGAACTGTTGAATTAGATGTAAACAATGTAGACAATAATGATGTATGGTTATATCAATTAGATGATGCAGGAAATGAAACTACCAGATGGGACAAGGTCCCTGCAATCAGCGGCAACAACGTCATCTACAATAGCCTAAGTGTCAAAAACAAAAATTTATTTACAGTACGCAGTCGTGCAGACGATCAAATTAGTTTGGTGTTTGGCGATGATGTCTTTTCTAACGTCCCTGTAGGTGATTTTCGTGTTTACTTTAGAACAGGTGTAGGAACTACATACAAGATATCTCCTAATGAGATGCAAAATTTGCAAATTGTAATTCCATATATAAGTCAAGTAAATCAAGTAGAAAACTTAACAGTAAATTTAAGTTTGACTACTACAATAGCAAATGCAAGTGCTAGAGAAAACTTATTAGATGTAAAACAAAAAGCACAACAACAATATTATACACAAGATCGTATGATTACAGGCGAAGATTACCAAATTTTACCTTATACTAAATTTAGTAATATAATAAAATCTAAAGCAATTAATAGAACTGCAAGTGGAATAAGTCGTTACTTGGATGTGCGTGATACTACAGGAAAGTATAGTAGTACAAATATTGTTGCAGAAGATGGAATTTTTTATCGTACAGAAGATATACAACAGTTTCAATTTACTTTTATAACAGATAGTGATATCAGTAATACTATATCAACACAAGTAGAAAAAAATATTTTAAAAAATGATAGTTTACATTACTACCTTAAAAATTATGGTGGTACAGATGTAACTAGTCTCAATGCAGAATGGAATTTGACTACAAGTTCAAGTGGTACATGTACTGGTTACTTTAAAAATGATGTAGCGGCTCCTTTAAAAATTGGCGAGTTTGCTAGTAGTAATTTAAAATATGCAAAAGTAGGTTCATTACTTAAATTTACTGCACCATCTGGAAAAGTTTTTGATGTAAACAATAACTTAATTACCGGTACAAGTGGTACTATTAACACAAAAGATTTTATATGGGCAAGTATTTCTGCAGTAGTGACTGATGGTACAAATCAAGGTGTAGGAAATTTAGAAAGTGGGTTAGGCCCAGTTACCCTTACAGAAGTTATTCCTAGTGATGCAGTTCTAAATAAAGTTATAGCAGTATGGAATACAACACTCAATAGCACAGTAAGAAATGAAATTATACAATCTATAGGCGATTATAAAACTTTTGCATTGCGTTACGATTTAGATACACAAGAATGGGCAGTTATCTCAAACGCTAATCTTAATCAAGCAAATACATTTTCATTAGACTATGCAGGAAATACAAGTAGCACTGGTTTAGATAATAGTTGGTTTTTTAAGTTTACAAATGACGGAAGCACATACACATGTAATTTTAGATCAACTAGTTACGTATTTGAAAGTAAACTTGAAACTAGATTTTACTTTGATAAAAATTTAAGTATTTTTGATCCACGTACAGGTAAAACAATAAAAGATAAAATAAACATACTCAAAGTAAATAGTCTGCCTGATACAATAGGTAGTTTAGCAGTTGACTATGCAATGCAAGTAGATGATGTAATTACAGAAACAGACGGATATATTTTAACTAACAGAATAAAAGTAACATTTCCAGACATAGATAGTGATGGAGTAGTAGATAATCCAGATGTATTTGATATAATAATAGCACCAGATGTAAATGCAAGTACCAAAGTAGTGTTTTATATAACGGATACAAGTAGTGGTGGTTATTTAACATATACGCCTGTAGACACAAGTACTATAGAACAAAGATATACAACACAATCTGCTATCAATGAAGTATTAGCACAATTTTCAAGTGGACAAATATTTTATGCAAGTGGAGATGCAAAATTTTACATACTTAGTGTTAGTGGAGCAAGTGTAAAAAGTATTGCAGAAACTACAAATTATATTAAGCAAACTGGACGTAATAAATTATTATTTCAATACACTCATAATAGTCCTAACAATAGACGTATCGATCCTAGTCCAACAAATATTGTAGATCTATTTTTGTTAACTAGACAGTATGATACAGACTATAGAAATTATATTACTGATATTACAGGTAATGTAACAAAGCCTCAGGAACCAACAACAAATGAACTACGTGATCAATATGGTTCTCTTGAACAATATAAGAGTGTAAGTGATACAATAATTTTTAATGGGATTACTTACAGACCTTTATTTGGAGATAAATCAGACGAAGAATTACAAGCAACGTTCAAAGTTGTAAAGAATAATAGTACATTGATAAGCGATACTGAAATTAAGGAAAAAGTAATTCAGGAAATTAACAATTATTTTACAATAGATAATTGGGATTTTGGTGATGTATTTTATTTTAGTGAACTCGCAGCATACTTATATAATGCACTATCTCCGGATGTTTTGAGTATTATTATTGTTCCAAAACTAGCAACCAGCAATTTTGGAAGTTTGTTTCAAATACAAAGTCAAAGAGATGAGATATTAATTAGTTCTGCTACTGTAAATGATGTTGAAGTCATAGACGTAATTACTGCAAATAGTTTACAGGCTACTGGGTCTGTTATAAACACTACTGCAGTAAATTTAGCAAGTGAAAGTGCAAGTGCTAGTGGTACAACAACAAGTGTATCAACTGCTACAACAAGTACTAGTTCAAGTACTAGTACAGGCACTAGTTCAAGTAGTAGTTCAAGTAGTAGCTCTAGCAGTAGTTCCAGCAGTAGTTCAAGTAGCGGAGGAT
>MDTC01246369.1_pt1 | contig 10943 bp, 13 predicted proteins | sample 811181 | NCBI WGS metagenome assembly MDTC01 (sample SAMN05326644, study PRJNA326480) | marine metagenome | isolation source: seawater | place: Pacific Ocean: North | collected 2011 | reverse complement strand
GACGCTGAAAGTCAAATTCAAATTTTAGAAGACAGAATAAAAAATTTATCAAAGCTTTGATAATGAAGAATGTATTGTTTCTTAGTTCATGGTATCCAAGTAGAGTACATAATTCATTAGGAAATTTCGTAAGTTACCACGCCAAAGCTGTTGCTAAAAAAAACAAGGTTAATGTACTTTATATCGTTGCTGATGATTCCATTAAATCTTATGAAATAGAACATTTTAAAAGTGAAAAAGTAACAACTACAATCGTTTATTTTAAAAGAGGCTTAGTGAAGTACTATAATTACTGGGTAGCATTTAAAAAAGGTTGGAAATTTTTAACTAAAGAAAAAAAAATATCATTTGATTTAGTTCATATGAATATTATGCACCCTGGAATTTGGCAAGCATTGTATTTAAAAAGAAAATACCTATTACCATTTATTGTTTCTGAAAACTGGCATGGATTTCAAAATTTAAATGAATTTAAATTGGGTCTTTTTAAAAAGAAACTTTTAAAATTAGGATTTAAAAAAGCATTTTCAATTTGTCCAGTTTCACAACAATTAAAACAAAGCATGATTAAAGGTGGATTCAAGGCCAATTATAAAGTTATTCCTAATGTTGTTGATACTGATGTGTTTCAAATAGAACAAGTTAACAATGACTGTTTTACTTTTCTTCATGTCTCTACATTAGATGACTCAATTAAAAATGTTAAAGGAATCATTTCGGCTTTTAAAGATATTAAACATGAAAATTGTCAACTTAGAATAATTGGAGATGGTCCAACAAATTGGATTCACAAATTAGTAGCTGATTATAAAATAGAAAATCGGGTGATTGTTGAAGGTGAAAAAACATACATTGAAATTGCTAGAGCAATGCAGCAAGCTAATGTATTTGTACTATTCAGTAATATAGAAAATCTACCTCTTGTATTAATTGAATCAATGTCTACTGGAACTCCATTTATTTCTACAAATGTTGGTGGAATTCCAGAGATTTATGATCAAAATCTCGGACTTATGATTGAAGCAAATGATCACATTGCTTTAGTTGAATCAATGAATTCAATGATTAATAATTTTGCAAATTATCAACCAGAATTAATAAGAAAACAAGCACTCAAGTACTTCTCTTACAAAAAAGTTGGGGATCAATTTGATCAATTGTATAGTGAAATGATAGGTTTAAATATTTAATTTTAAAAATGGCAGACGATAAAAAAATAATTTTCTCAATGGTAAATGTCAGTAAATTGACACCTCAGGGAAAGCAAATCATTAAAGACATTCATTTATCATTTTACTATGGTGCAAAAATTGGCATTTTAGGATTAAATGGAGCAGGAAAATCCACAGTAATGAAAATTATTGCTGGTGAAGATAAAAGCTACCAAGGAGATGTAGTTTTTTCTCCTGGATATTCTGTTGGCTATTTACCACAAGAACCTTTATTAGATGAATCTAAAACAGTAAAAGAAATTGTCAAAGAAGGTGTTCAAGATACAGTTGATTTATTAAAAGAATATGATGAAATCAACAATCAATTCATGAATGAAGAAATCATGAATGATGCAGACAAAATGAATAATTTAATTGATAAACAAGGTAAGGTTCAAGAAAGAATTGACCAGTTAGATGCATGGGATTTAGATTCTAAACTTGAATTGGCTATGGACGCGCTTAGGACTCCAGATGGAGATTCATCTATTACAAAACTTTCTGGAGGTGAAAGAAGAAGAGTGGCATTATGCAGATTACTTCTTCAAAAACCAGATATTTTATTACTTGATGAACCAACTAACCACCTTGATGCTGAATCAGTTCATTGGTTGGAATTACATTTACAGCAATACAAAGGAACAGTAATTGCAGTAACACACGATCGTTACTTTTTAGATAATGTAGCTGGATGGATACTAGAATTAGATAGAGGAAAAGGAATCCCATTTAAGGGGAATTATAGTTCTTGGTTAGACCAAAAGTCTAAAAGATTAGCTCAAGAAGAAAAAACAGAAAGCAAACGACAAAAAGCATTAAAAAGAGAATTAGAATGGGTAAAAAAAGGTCAAAAAGGCAGACAAGCAAAAGGTAAGGCAAGGTTAAATAACTACGAATCTATGATGAATCAATCCATCACAGAAAAAGAAGCTAAAATTGAAATCCCTATTCCTAATGGCCCAAGGCTTGGTAATGAAGTAATTGAAGCGATTAATGTTTCCAAAGGATATGATGATAAATTACTTTATGAGAACCTAAACTTTAAATTACCTCCAGCAGGTATTGTAGGAATTATTGGACCCAACGGGGCAGGAAAAACAACACTTTTTAGGATGATTATGAATGAAGAACATCCAAATAGTGGAGACTTTAAAATTGGTAAAACTGTTAAAATTGGATATGTTGACCAAAGACATGGAGCTATTGATCCAGAAAAATCTGTATACGATATTGTGAGTAATGGAAGTGAATTCATTGAAATTGGTGGCCAATCAATTAATTCAAGAGCCTACGTATCCAAATTTAATTTTAATGGGAGTGATCAACAGAAAAAAGTTGGTGTACTTTCAGGAGGAGAAAGAAACAGACTTCATTTGGCAATGACTTTAAAAACAGAAGCAAATGTACTTTTATTAGATGAACCAACTAATGATATTGATGTCAATACACTAAGGGCATTGGAAGAAGGAATTGAAAGTTTTGCTGGTTGTGCAGTTGTTATTTCTCACGACCGATGGTTTCTAGATAGAATATGCACCCATATTTTAGCTTTTGAAGGAGATTCAAGTGTTTACTTTTTTGAAGGTGGCTATTCAGAATATGAAGAAAATAGAAAAAAGAGATTAGGAATTGATATTGTACCCACAAGAATTAAGTATAAGAAACTAACTAGATAAACAAAAAAAATAAAAAATGAAAAAAGCGATAATTGACACAGAAAAAGGTAAAATGAATGTTACATTTTATGAAAATGATGCCCCGAAAACAGTAAAAAACTTTATTGATCTGAGTGAAAAGGGTTATTATGATGGATTAACCTTTCACAGAGTAATTCCAGATTTTGTTATTCAAGGGGGATGTCCTCAAGGAACTGGTGTTGGTGGCCCTGGTTATAAAATTGAATGCGAATTAGATGGAGATAATCAATACCATGATACAGGAGTACTTTCAATGGCTCATGCTGGAAGGAATACTGGCGGATCACAATTCTTTATTTGTCATAGTAGAAATAACACCTCACATTTAGATAGAAACCACACCTGTTTTGGCAAAGTAACTGAAGGATTAGATGTCATTGACCAAATTAAAGAAGGTGATAAAATAAATTCTATTATCATTGTGGATGAAAATTGATTAAAAAAAAGACATTTATTTTAGAGGATGTTAATCATTTACCAATTATAGGTGATTTGACATTTAAAACTTCCTATGCTTCAAAATTGGTTATTTTTTGTCATGGGTATAAGGGATTTAAAGACTGGGGTTGTTGGAATTTAGTTGCAAATAAATTTGCTAATAATGGTATTAAATTTCTAAAGTTTAATTTTTCTCACAATGGTGGTACAATAGAAAATCCAATTGACTTTCCTGATTTGGAGGCCTTTAGTAAAAATAATTATTCTTTTGAGCTAAATGATGTTTCCAGAATTATTGATTTTTTAACTAATAAAAAAGATACATTATTCCAGTTCAATGAACTTAATATTATTGGTCACAGCAGAGGAGGAGGGATTGCAACTTTAGCAGCAAACAAGCATTCATTAAATAAACTTGTTACTTGGGCAAGTGTTTCAGATTTTGGTGAAAGATTTCCAGTTGAAAATGACTTATTGATTTGGAGAAAAAATGGAATTCGTTTTGTTGAAAATAATAGAACAAAGCAAATGATGCCTCATCTCTATCAATTCTATGAAGATTTTATCGATAATAAAAGAAAACTAAACATTAAAAATAGTATTCAGAATTTTGAGGGCAAGTCATTGATATGTCATGGTTCTTTAGACCAGGCTGTAAACATCTCAAACGCGCATAATTTAGTAAATTGGGGAAAAGACTCTTCATTTATTAAAATACGTTCTAATCATACATTTGGAGCTAGACATCCTTGGAATGATGAGATGTTACCAGTTGAATTAAATCAGATTTGTAATGAAACAATAAGTTTTTTAAACAAAGAATGATGAAATATCCAATTAAGGTTATAACTTTGTGCTTTAATGAAATCTACTGAGATTCTAAATAGTCTTCAAGTATCTCTAACCATTAGAAGACTTTGTTTTCAACTAATCGAAAATCATCATAACTTTTCTAACACAGTTCTTGTAGGTTTACAACCTAACGGAGTCGCACTTGTTAATAGACTAAAAAAAGAATTAGAAAAAATTAGTGGAAATAAAATTGTTACAGGATCCCTTGATATTACTTTTTTTAGAGATGATTTCAGACGAAAACAAAAGCCTCTTGTTCCTAGTATAACAAATATTGATTTCTCAATTGAAAATAAAATAGTAGTACTGGTTGATGATGTTTTTTTCACTGGTAGAACAATAAGATCTGGTCTTGATGCTATTATGACATTTGGAAGACCGTTGTCTGTTGAGTTTCTTACTTTAATTGAAAGGAGATTTACACAACATCTTCCAATTAAAGCTGATTATATTGGTCAATCTATTGACACCATAAATGAAGAAAAAGTGAGTGTACTTTGGAAAGAAAATGATGGAGAAGATCAAATACTATTACATACACCTGAAAACGAATGAAAGATTTAAGTGTAAAACATTTATTAGGAATAAAGGAAATTAAAAAAGATGATATTGAAATCATTTTCAAAACAGCAGATAGTTTTAAAGAAATTATCAATAGACCTATCAAAAAAGTCCCCACACTTAGAGATATCACTATTGCCAACTTATTTTTTGAAAACAGTACTAGAACAAAACTTTCATTTGAACTTGCAGAGAAAAGACTTTCTGCTGATGTAATTAATTTTTCTGCTTCATCTTCAAGTGTTAGTAAAGGGGAAACTTTAGTTGATACTGCCAATAACATCTTATCTATGAAAGTAGATATGATTGTAATGAGACATCCCCATCCAGGAGCTGCAAAATATCTTTCAGATAAAACAAATACTACAATTATAAATGCTGGAGATGGCACTCATGAACATCCCACACAAGCCTTACTTGATGCTTACTCTATAAGGGAAAAACATGGAAATGTAAAAGGGAAAAAAGTTGCTATTATTGGAGATATCAAACATTCTAGAGTAGCTATTTCAAATATTTTTGCTCTTCAAAAACTCGGTGCACAAGTCATGGTATGTGGGCCAACTACATTAATACCTAAATACATTCACAAATTAGGTGTTAAAGTAGAAAATAATCTTCTTAGAGCCCTTAAATGGTGTGATGTTGCAAATATGCTAAGAATTCAATTAGAAAGGCAAGAATTACAATATTTTCCATCAATAAGGGAGTATGTATCGCTTTACGGTCTTAATATGAAAATATTAAATCAGTTAGATAAAGAGATAACAATTCTTCATCCGGGACCTATCAATAGAGGTGTGGAAATTACATCAGATGTTGCAGATTCCAAGCAGTCTGTAATATTAAATCAAGTTGAAAATGGTGTAGCAATTAGGATGGCTATAATTTATCTTCTTGCCGGAAGAATAAATCGTACATAGTATTTGAAGAATTATATTAATTTTGTTACAAACCATTTACAATGAATTTCTCAGTTGAAGACATAAACAAAATAAAATTAATAAGGTGTGCTAATGAAAAATTAGATGCTTTAATTGCTCCTGAACTTAAATCTCAATTTTTGCACTTGAGTAATACTGGTAATAAAAATTTTATTTTAGATCTATCTAACGTTAAGTATTGTGACTCTAGTGGATTAAGTGCTTTACTTGTTGGAAATAGATTAGCCAATGAAAATACTGGAAAATTGACTATATTTGGTTTGCAGCCTTCAGTTGAAAAGATCATTTCTATTTCACAGTTAGATACTGTTCTTAATATCTCTTTAAATGAGGAAGATGCATTAACCAATTGAATAAAACATTAATATGAAAAGAATTTTACTATTATCCATAGCTTTAATAAGTTTCCAATTTGTTGATGCTCAGTGCTCACCAGATCCATTATACTCTGATTCTGCCTGGGGAATTTGGCCTGATCCAGTGACTAATTTTATTGGTGGAGATATTGGAGTAAATTACAGTCAATCAGTTGATTTTAAAGTACCCTACGATGCAGGACTTATTGATCCAGCATACAATGGTCAATACATTGACTCAATTGTGTTAAATAATGTAACTAATCTACCTCCTGGTTTAATTTTTTCTTGTAACAACTCTTCTTGTACATGGCATGCCGATTCAGCTGGTTGTGCATTAATAAATGGTACTCCTACTACAAACGGATCTTATCAAATTTCTTTAGATGTAACTGCTTGGACAACTGTATTTACATTGGCCTTTCCTGTTGATTATCCATATGATGGATACATTATCAATATTGGACCTGTTGGTATAAGTACTTTAAATATGACTAACAAAACGCTGAGTTTAGAGCAAGCTATACCAAACCCAGCTAATCAAAATACAAAAATTCAATTCATTAGTGGATCTGAGGAAATAATTGAATACAATATGATCAATCTTCTTGGCGAAGTAGTTGATTATTCATTAATACAAACCAAAAGGGGAGTCAATGATATTCTAGTCAATACATCAAATCTTGAAAATGGTATTTACTTATATTCTATCTCAAATGGATTAATGAAAGAAACCAAAAGATTAATTGTTAATCACTAATTAATAATTTCTTCCATTTACAATATTTATATTGAAATTTGAACTAACAATACTAGGTTCTGGAGGGGCTATTCCAACAATTAAAAAAAATCCAACTGCTCAGTTTTTAAATATTCAAGATCGTTATTTCCTAATAGATTGCGGAGAGGGTACTCAAATACAGCTAAGGAAATTTAGTTGCAAGTTTTCAAAAATAAACCACATTTTTATAAGTCATCTCCATGGTGACCACTATTTGGGTTTAATTGGTCTGCTGTCTACTTTAAACTTATTGGGCAGGCAAAATGACATTCAAATTTACGCTCCATCAGAAATTAAAAATATTTTAGATGTTCATAGTGAAATTTCAGGAAGAGGATTTAATTTTAATATTCATCTTAAATCCCTGAACTTTAAAGAAAAAGAATTAATTTTTGAGGATAATGTTCTAGAAATTTATTCATTTCCAGTGTCCCACTCAATACCATGTTGTGGCTTTTTATTTAAAGAAAAACCATTTAAAAGAAAGTTAGTTAAAAAAGCTATTGAAGGTAAAAACTTTAATATTGAAACCCTAAAAAACTTAAAAGAGGGTAAAGATATTGAGATTAAAGGGGAAATTATTCAAAACTCACTATACACCACTAATGGTCCAAAGTCTAGGTCCTATGCTTTTTGTGCTGATACAAAATATGATGAAAACATCTCTGGATATGTGAATAATGTTGAATTAATGTACCATGAAGCAACTTTTTTAGAAGTGATGAAGAATAGAGCAAAAAAAACACTTCATTCAACTGCACTTGATGCTGGTAAAATTGCTCAACTTTCAAATGTTAAAAAGTTATTAATAGGTCATTTTTCGGCAAGGTATGATGATATTAAGGATTTTGAAAATGAAGCAAAAACTGTTTTTGATAATACTAAAGCAGTCAGCGATGGTGAAATTTTTAAGCTAAATAACCAATAGTTTTAATGTCAAATAAATTAATTATTAAGAAGACATCTGATGGTACTTCAACGCTTTATAATAAAGAATTAGACGAGCATTATCATTCAATACATGGAGCTGTTCAAGAGTCATTACATGTGTTTATTAAAAATGGAATTGAATATTTTATTGCTAAATATCCATCCATAGAAAAAATAAATATTCTTGAAGTTGGTTTTGGAACTGGATTAAATTCTTTTTTATCACTCAATCATGTTCAAAATACTAGACATTCTATTTTTTATACAGCTTTAGAGCCACACCCTGTAGCTATGAATTTAATTGAAAAGATGGATTTTAAATTAAATAAAGAAAATGACAAAATTTTTAAAAATATTCATGATTTGACATGGGAAAAGTCTTTTCCACTTACTTCAAATTTTTCTTTGAATAAGAAAAAAATGTCATTACAACATTTTAAAAATAAAAAGAATTTTCAAATTGTTTATTTTGACGCTTTCGGTCCTAGAGTTGAAAATCATTTATGGAATATTGATATTTTTATTAAGATTTATACTTTGCTTGAAGAAGGAGGTGTTTTTGTCACTTATTGTGCTAAAGGCCAGGTAAGAAGAGACCTTCAAAATGCAGGGTTTGAGGTAGAAAGACTACCTGGACCTCCAGGGAAAAGAGAAATGCTAAGGGGAATTAAAAAATTATAAAGTTGGAAATAAAAATTACATATTTAATTATTCTGGTAACATCTCTTATCTCATTTTACACTTTTAATAAACCAGAATTAAAAAATCAAATGATGTTTTCTCCTTACAGGTATATCAATGATAAAAAATATTGGATTATTCTCTCTCACGGTTTTATTCATGCTGATTTTTTTCATCTCTTTTTTAATATGTATGTACTGTATATTTTTGGACCATCCTTAGAAAGTTATTTCAATCTTTCTTCTGAAATAGGGTACATATATTATTTATCATTGTATTTATTAGGTATTGTCTTTTCTACAATTCCATCCATTTTTAAACACAATCAGAATCCAAATTATTTTAGTCTTGGAGCTTCTGGAGCAGTATCTTCTATTGTATTTGCCTATATCATTATATATCCTCTCAGAGAATTGGGTCTTTTGTTATTACCAGGGATTTGGCTTCCAGGGTTTGTTTTTGGTACATTATACCTAATAGCTGAGCATTACTTAAGTAAAAAACAATATTCAAATATTGCTCATGATGCACATTTAAGTGGCGCCGTTTTTGGAATACTATTTATTGTTTTTTATGATTTTGAAAATGTTCAAAAGTTTATCCAAAAAATAACTTACTATTTTAACACTTTCTAATAATTTCTCAGAGATATAGATATATTTGCGCTAATGTATAAAGTGTGTCTCAACGGAAGTTTCATTAATCATGATCAAGTTTCATTAAATCAAGTCAAAAGAGGCTTCAATTTTGGTGATGGGCTTTTTGAGACAATTAGAATAGGGAATGGGCAACCATTATTTCTAAAAGAACACTTTAAACGCTTTTTCAAAGGTTTAGACCAACTTAAAATAAATTATTCTAATGACACTCTTGGTAAATTAACTAACAAGATTGAAGAATTAATTAAACTTAATGGCATTGAACATGGAGGAAGAATAAGGTTAAGTGCTTTTAGATCTGGAAAAGGTGCTTATATGCCTACAACTAATGACTTAAGTTATTTAGTTGAAACGTTTAAATTGGATGACAACCATTTCTCAACAAATAAAAAAGGACTGTCTTTAGAACTTTTCAATGATTTAAATAAACCTCTTAGTAAGCTTTCTTTATATAAAACATCTAATTCATTAGTTTATGTAATGGCTTCAATTTTTGCAAAAGAAAATAACTTTGACGATGCCTTCATTCTCAATGAAAATGGCAATGTAATTGAATCATCTAACTCCAATGTTTTTATATCAAGTAATGGTGTTCTTTATACACCGCCACTTTCTGAAGGTTGTATTGGAGGAATTATGAGAATGAAACTCATTAACTTAGCTATTTCAAAGGGCATAATTGTTTATGAAAATAAAATGCCACCACAGCATTTAATGGCAGCTGACGAAATTATAATTACCAATACCATTCATGGAATACGTTGGGTTGGAAAATATAAAGAAAAAAGATATTTTAATTCAATGGCTAAGAAGTTAAATGATGCCTTGAATGAGGATGTATTTAATTATCAGAAGGATTTAATGGAAAGTTAGCAATTGCCTTGTATTTACCTCCTTTACTTTCCAAAACATTCTTCCAAAGATCATTATTTTCTTCAAAAATATTTTCATCCTCTAAATCAGAAATAATCCAAGAATTTGTTTTTAGTTCATCCTTAAGCTGATCCTTAGACCAACCTGAGTAACCAAGAAAAAACTTTATTTTAGTTAAGTCTAAAACTCCTAAGTTTAAAAACTCAACAATTTGATTAAAATCACCACCAGTGAAAATATTTTCACTAATTCTTAGAGAGTCATTTATAACATCACCTAATTCATGAATATAAAATAGGCTTGTAGCGTGAACAGGTCCTCCGTAAAAAACATCTACAGCAGGTAAATCCTCATCAGTAATAATGTCATTTAGTTTAAGGTTCAGCATGTTATTTACTATAAAACCATAAGAACCATCATTGTTATGGTCACACAAGTAAATTACAGATCTAGAAAAGTGATCATCTAACATAAACGGTTCAGCCAAAAGAAGACGACCTTTTTTAGGCGTCAATTTGTTTGCTTTACTAATATCTGAAAATGAAATATCCACCATTGTAAATCTAAAAAAAAATCTAAGATTTAAGTAGTTTGAGTAAATAAAGTGTTAATGAATTGCACTACGCCATGGCAAAGTGGAGGTTACTTCAGCTTCTTTGTCAAGGATTTCATTTACACGATTATCAACCTGTTTTGAATCAAAATAACATTTGGCCATATTTATGAATGAGGATATGTGCTCTAATTCTTGTTGATATAAATTATTATAAAATTTTGCAATTTTAGCATCATCTACAACTTCACTGATTAATTTAAACCTTTCTGAACCTCTTAATTCAGCTACAGAGGCAATTATAAGTCTATCCATAAATAACTGGTCTCTATCTGAGCTAACAATAGAAAGTAACCCTTTTATGTATGGGTCCTTTTGAAAAACTCCATTTAGCTCATTACCACGAT
>MDTC01244653.1_pt1 | contig 10943 bp, 10 predicted proteins | sample 811181 | NCBI WGS metagenome assembly MDTC01 (sample SAMN05326644, study PRJNA326480) | marine metagenome | isolation source: seawater | place: Pacific Ocean: North | collected 2011 | reverse complement strand
GAGCTTTGCTCCGAAACAAAAGCCGCCCTGCTCCTCGTCAGCCATGACCATACCATCGTCGAGTCCTTCGACGACCACCTCGACTGGCGCGACCTGAACGCCGCCTTCGACCAAGTGACCGGCAAATCCTAAGCCATGTTGCGAGCCGGCCCATCAATCATCCTCTTTCTCGCCTGGCGCGGCCTGCGCCAGTACGGTCTCTCCAGCATCGTGGCGGCTTTCTCCATCGCCCTCGCGGGCGGTCTCTTCCTCTCCACTTGGAAAATCAAGGAGGAAACGCAAAAAGCCTTCAATCTGTACGATGGCGGTTTCGACGCCGTCCTGGGGGTGCGTGGGTCGCGAATCGAACTTGTGCTGAACTCAGTGTTCCACATGGGCAACGGGCCGGACAAAGCGTTGTCCGAGGAGCAATACAAAGCCATTCGTTCCACGGAAGGAGTTATGGAGGCCATTCCCCTCAGCGTGGGGGACAACTACAAGGGATTTCGCATCGTTGGGACATTGAGCGAACTTTTCGAAAAGCACGAGTGGCGCAAGGGAAGGAAATACGAATTGATGGCAGGCAACTTTTTTGCGGACGACCGCCAAGAGGCCGTCATTGGTTCGTTCGCCGCCCGCAAGCTCGGGATCAAGATAGGGCAAATCATCAACCCTTATCACGGACTCGATTACGTCGGGGAAGATTCCATGCACGAGAACGAATACGTCGTGACTGGTGTCCTGAAACCCACAGGCACCCCTGCCGATCGCGTGGTTTGGATACCCATCCTGGGAGCTCTCAACCTGCCCGGTCACGAAAGCTTGGGTTTCGCCCCCTCCTCCGTTCTGGTCAAGTTTCATCCCAAGGCCCATATGGTCCGCATGAACCTGCCTGGTGATTACGACAAACGCTCCAAGGAGCTGATGATGCCCCTCGTCCTAAAGACCGTCGGCCCACTCTTCGAGAAATTTCAAGCCTTCGAGTTGGCCTTGACCGCCATCGCCATCCTTGTTGCCATCACCTCCGCTGGAGTCATCCTCTCCACCCTGCGCAATGCCATGAACGAGAAACGGCGCGAAATCGCCATCCTACGCAGCCTCGGAGCGCGACGCGCCACCGTCACCGCATCTATTCTCGCCCATGCCGGCTTGATCACGCTGCTCGGTATACTGGGGGCCTTTGCCCTCTTCGCCTTGGTCGGAACCTATGCCGCCAACGAGATCCGCGAGGAAGCGGGCGTAGTGATCGAGCTGTTCAGCTATGATCCCATCTTTCTGTACGTGCCAGGAGGCATGCTTGCCCTCGGGTTGCTCAGTGGTCTCCTTCCCGCATTTCAGGCTTATTGTTCCGATGTCGCAAAAAACTTAACTCCAACCTCATGACCATGAAAACAACACAAGTAATCGCTCCTCTCCTCTCGCTCGCCTTGAGTTTGTTCCTCTCCTCCTGTGGAGACGAGCACCATCACCATGGCGAAGGCCATCATCATGACGCGCCGCACGGCGGAGCCTTGATTGAATTGGGCGAACACGGGACTGGTTTCAATTTGGAAATGGTGCACGACTCCGAAAGCGGGGACTTGGGAATCCATGTCTACGATGGTCATGTTTCCAATCCCGAGCGCATCAAGCAGGAAAGCATTGGGCTAACGGTTAAGGTCAATGGAAAGGAGCAGGCGGTGAGCTTGGCTGCCGTGGCCAATCCCGCCTTCGACGAAAGCGTGGGCGACACCTCCTTGTTTCAAGCCAAGGCCGCCCTCCCGGGGGTCAAGGAATTCGAGGGGATAATCCAGAGCGTCACCATAAACGGGCGATCCTTCGACAACGTTGCTTTCAGTTATCCTGCAGACGACGATCATCACGAGCATTGAACGGGATTTTCAAGCGCCGAACGCTTGCAATTGAAGCACTTCGGCACTTGAATTGGGTAAAGAACAGACTCATGAAATTTCCACCCTTCGCTTTGCTTGCAACTTTGGTCGTCGCCTTGGCCTTGGTTTCCTGTTCCGGCGAAGATTATGATCCCACGGCTACCGGAACCGAAACACCCAAGGTTCAGGGCAAAGTGATCGAGGGACAAGTGGTTTCGGCTGAAAACCCTCCCTCCCCAGCGGAAACCACCCCCTTGCCGGATTCCTCGCTGGAAAAGGTTGCGAACGGGAATGATCCATTCGTCCCCAGCCCACCATTGGTCGGCCAAAAGCTCCCTCTTGCCGAGCCCTCGCCTCCCGAGCCTCCAACCCCGCCGTCTCCTCCAAAATCAAATCTTCCGGCACTGCCCAAGGACAGCCCGTACAAAGAAGTCAGTTTTCGTTCCATCTCCAGTTTTCCCTACGAAGTGGAATGGGAAACCGACGGCATGGAACCTGACCCCACCGAGTTTCTCAAGCGCGTCCCTCGTGAAGTGCGAGGTTTGAGTGGGGACAAGGTGGCGGTGGAAGGCTTCATGATCCCCACCATGGTCAACGAGGACAACAAAGTGACCGAGTTCCTTCTGTTGCCCGATCAAATGAGCTGCTGCTACGGCAAGAACCCAGCCGCCAACGGTTGGGTCGTCGTAACGTCCAAAGGAACCGACATCATGATGGATCAAATGATCCGTGTGACGGGCTCCATTGTGGTCGAGGAACGCTGGGACGAGGAATTCTTCGTCGGCCTCTACCATTTGTCCTGCGAAAACGTCACCGGACCCGCCTTGTGACAGGTTCCCTGAGCCCCTTCTTGCCGATTGGACAAGAATAACGATTTGCGCCGCTTACGAAGAACGCAGTACCTTGAACTTGTCGATGAAGGAAAATTTCTCCAAGCGCCTCCGAAAGATCGGGAAGGTAGTTTCTGCGACGATGGTATGCGTCGCCGTTTGCCTCACCTCCATTGTATTCGGTGAAGGTGACGAGCAAACCAAGGCTTGGGAGAAGAAAGTTCCCGAAAACATAGCCGACCTGCTGGCCATACAATCAAAACTGCAAGCCGCCCTGCCGAATGCAAAGAAAGCGGTCGTGGCGCTGGAGAGCGGAGGAGGGGCCGGTAGTGGCGTAATCGTAAGTGAAGACGGACTTGTGCTGACGGCGGCCCATGTTTCCGGAAAACCGGGTCGTAACGTACGGATCGTCTTGCCGGACGGGCGCCGGGTCAACGCAGTCACCATGGGTGGCTCCGAGATATCGGATTCCGGGATGTGCAAAATAAAAGAGGTAGGGAAATGGCCTTTCGTTCCAATGGCTGAAAAAGACGACTCCAAAGTGGGGGATTGGTGCTTCGCCCTCGGACATCCCGGAGGGTTCGAGGAAAAACGGGGAATGGTCACGAGGCTCGGGCGCATCATAAACAAGCGATACTCCACCTTGCGAACGGACTGCCGATTGCTCGGGGGTGACTCCGGCGGCCCACTCTTCAACCTCGACGGCGAAGTCATAGGCATTCACAGCCGCATTGCCATGGACGACGACGAAAATTTCCACGCCCCCATCGAAAGCTACCTCGAGAATTGGGATCTTTTTCAAAACGGGGAAATGATTTCTCACAAACAGCTTCAGAAAGGCGGATTTCTCGGAGTCGGCACCGAGGAAACGGCCGAAGGCCTGAAGGTTCTTCAACTGGTCAAGGAATCGGCTGCAGACAAAGGGGGCGTACATGTGGGCGACGTCATATCCGCCATCGATGGCGAATCCATGGACAGCCGGGAGGAACTTTCCATCGTGGTCGGATCCAAGGAACCGGGTGAAGAAATCGTGATCGACCTTCGCCGGGGAGACAAGGAACTCACCATCAGTCTGGAGTTGGGCAAACGCCCTGAGGAATAATGAAGCTTTGCTTGAATCACCCTCCTTACCGAACGTTCTCGTGGTGCATCCTCGCTCTCTGGGCTGCATCAGCTAGTCTCGGAGCAGTCGAACGCTTGCCCGAAAATCAACGCAGGAACGGTGAAACCACCCTTGAGGCCTTCGCCAAGTCCTCCGAGGCCAGCCTCGCTTCCACCGTCCAGCTCGTCCGCAACGGACGCCCCCTCGCCCTAGGCACAATCGTGAGCAAAAAAGGGCAAGTCCTCACCAAAGCCAGCGTCTGCATCGGCGCCCATACGGCAATCCTAGCCAACGGCAAAAGCTACCCCGTACGCATGCGTCGCCGCGACAAGGACACCGACTTGGCTCTTCTCCAGTTAAAGGGAGCAAAGGATTTGACTCCCGTTAAGTGGGCCAAGGATGAAAAACTGGGAGAAGGCTCTTGGCTGGTCTCAGCCGATCCCGAACTAAAGAAGCTCAAGGTAGGCGTAGTGGGAGCCAAGACGAGACCCATTGATCGGGTAGGCGGTGTGATCGGTGTGATTCTAGGACCACACGGTGAGGAAGTCGGGGGCGTCGTCGTCACTGAAGTCGTGCCCCGTTCGGCGGGAGCCGCCGCCGGACTCAAGAAAGGAGACGTCATAGTCACCGTGGAAGGCCGCAAGGTAACGTTGCGGGAAAAAGTCATCGAGGTAGTCGGTGGCCATGACCCCGGCGACGTCGTGCGCCTTGAAGTCAAGCGGGAGGAACGCATTCTTTCATTCAGGGTAACTTTGGGCCACCGCTCCGTGACTTTCGATATGTTCGATCGCAACGCCCGCATGAGTGGACCCGTCTCCAAGCGCAAGGACAACTTCCCCATGATCATCCAACACGATGTTTCCCTGCCTGTGAAAGCCATGGGCGGACCGATTCTGAACCTAGACGGCAAAGCCTTGGGCGTGAACCTGGCTCGGGTGGATCGCGTGACGACCTATGCCCTGCCAGCCAAGTTTGTTCGCGAGGCGCTCGAGAAATTGCGCCGACCCAAGTCCAAGAGCGAATAGTTGCCTTTTTTCCGGCAACCTGGGCGAAGTAACGTCACATCGGAAATCACCCATATAGGTTCTCTTTTGCTTTGCAAAGAAACCAAACCATCGTTGCGATGAGGCTGACCCTGTTCACTGCTACCTTTTCAACCAACCCAACAGGAGCCTGTACTCATGAAAATTCGTCCTGCCCTTGGCCTAATCGCCACAATGGCTGCCTCGACCTTTCTTTTCGCCGCCCCGAAGAAATTCGGCGGCACCTACGTCGACCTCAAGGATCCCAACCTGCCCGCCGATTACAAATACCAAGGCGAATATGCGGGAGACGGCCTGGGAGCCCAAGTCATCGCCCTCGACAAGGGAGCTTTCCAGGCGGTGCTCTATCCGGGCGGCCTGCCGGGAGACGGTTGGGACGGCAAGAACAAGATCCTGCTGGACGGCAAGCTGGAAGGAAACTCCGTCATCCTGCATGCCGCCAAGGGCAAAAAGCGTTACCTTGGCAACTCACCTGCCGAGTTCAGCGCCACGCGGAAGTTCCCACCCGATGGCCACAAGGAATACTCCGGGGTGATCAACAACGGAAAACTGCAGGGCCTCACCGACAAGAAAAAGAAGTTCTCACTCGCCAAGGCGAACCGCGTTAGTCCCACCATGGGCAAGAAGGCCCCCAAGGGAGCCATCGTGCTGTTCGACGGTTCCAACAAAGACGAATGGCAAGGTGGGCGGGTCGATGAAAAGACCAAGCTTCTCAATACCGACGGCAGTGACATAAAGACCAAGCGAAAGTTCAACGACTACCACATGCACCTCGAGTTTTTCCTCCCCTATCGCCCCGCCGCTCGCGGCCAAGGACGCGGCAACAGCGGGTTCTATCAAGTGGATCACTACGAAATGCAGATTCTCGACTCCTTCGGACTCGAGGGCCTCAACAACGAATGTGGTGGCATATACTCTAAGAAGGACTCCGACGTGAACGGTTGCTTCCCTCCCCTGAGTTGGCAAACCTACGACGTAGAGTTCACCAACGCCAAATCCAAGGACGGCAAAAAGACCAAGAATGCGGTGTTCACTGCCCGCCTCAACGGTATCCTGATCCACGACAAATACGAAATACCAGGCAAGACGGGTGGTTCTCGACGCGACCCGGAAGGAACGCCCGGTCCCATGAAGCTGCAAGGCCACGGCAACCCGCTCCAGTTCCGCAACGTCTGGATAGTCGAAAAATAACTATTCCGTCACAAGCCACGCGGCTTTTAAACGCACGAAGCCGCAAATGACAGTCTAGCCCAAAGGCTTGACGCTCATTGCTGGGATTGATCGAAAGAAGATCCTCGCCGGCGTTGATTTTCGTCCGTTATGGTGGCGATGGAACATAGCAGGATAACGATGAAGTAAGTGGAATTTCCAAGAACCATGCCCCAAAAAAAAGTTTCGTTGAAAACCTCGAATATCGACGTTAAATAATGAATTCCGAACAGCAAAGCAAACGGAAGGGCCACGAAAACCAAAACTTTGGTTCGGTGAAACAAGCAAGTCGCAACAAGGCAGAAGAGGGAGAGTAATTGAGCGAATTGGCCTATGCGCCAACAATAAACGGAGACTTCGTCTCGTATCCACCAGTGCTCTTCCCAGGGTAGCCCTGACGCAGGAATTATCAGGTTAAAAAAACTGTTGTTCAGGACATACAAGACAAAGGTAATGCCAACCGAAGCCAAGCCGAGGACTGCAAACGGTTTGGCTTTTGGTACGCGCAGGTTGGCCAAGACAGGCAAAGCCAAGCCAAGGGAAAACGTGCAATTGTCGAACAAGAACCAAAACAAGAAAGCCCCTGCCCGAACCCCTTCGCCCTGATAAAAAACATGTGAGAATTCGAACAAATGATTGGACAACAAAACAATGATTCCGAGAGCAATCAAGACGATGCCTGCGATGGGACAGGCGTAACGCAAATTGCTGCCAGCCACGGAAACGGTTTTGACTGCTTTTCGCTCAACCTCCCCCTTCGTCACTTTTCGGGGTTCGTATCTTTCACGGAGAGCCTGAATGGCATCGGCATCCACTGGCCCAGGTCTTCCACAGTGGGGGCAAACGCGAACATCGTGATTCACCTTTTGACCACAATCCACGCAAACAACCAGACCCATGCCACCCTTAAAGACCTCCATGGAATAACGGTCAACGTTAGAACGAGTTGACCGCCTTCAAGCTCAACTTCCAAGTTTCATGGCTTCCCAAATGCATGACCTTCCTTATCGGATTTCCCGCAAGGGTCGCCGCTGCCATGGGGGGAACCGTTCAGCGCAAAAGATTGCGCGAACGAGTGGCCAAACCTATTTCAAGGGGTTCTCGTACCAAACCACGTTGTGGCTTAACTGGCCCGCAATGAGTAGATCGAGATCCTCGTCCCCATCCATGTCGATTGCTCGGATGTCATAGGCGGCTTGATCGTCGGACACGACGTGGGTGGTGAAGTTGCCCTTGCCGTCGTTCTCGAACCAAGCGGCCACCTTGCTGACGTAGGCACAGGTGGCGGCGTCCACGTCGCCGTCGCCGTCCATGTCCACGACTTGGAGGCAGTGCGGAGATAAAAGTTCAGTGTTAACATCGTGGATTTTCCATGTCGGGCTCTCGAACCACACCAGCCCTTTGCCGTGACCTCGAGAGGCTATGACGTCGAGCTTGCCATCCCCATTAACGTCGGCGGGCTGAATATTGGTTGCGCCAGGGTGCTTGCCGGGAAGCAAATGTTTCTTGAAAGGTTGAGTGGGGTCCTTGGAAGCCTCCCACCAGGCAAACCATTCGCCCATGCCTGACTTGTCGCTCGGTCCACCTTTGGCGGCAAGGGTGAGGTCGACCCTGCCGTCGCCATTGAGATCGCCGTACCCGAGATAGTGACTCAGCCCAGGGGCGTCCTTGTCGGCGAAAATAAAGCGTTTCCAGCGCTTCGCCTTGCGAGGGTTTTTCGGCACCTTCAGCCAAGCGGCGGAATTGGGGAATTTGCCCAGGGGTTGTCCACTGTTGGCAAGAAGGTCGAGGCGCCCGTCGCCATCCACGTCCGCCTTCAGCACACCGTGGATGCCGATCAGTTCGTCGTCCGCCACCCGCATTTTCCATTCGTCCTTCAAGGGGTTTGCGGGACACTCGAACCAAGCGACCAAGCCGGGCTTGTAGCGGGCTCCGATGAAATCCGGATCCCCGTCACCATCCACGTCGAAGGTTTCACCGTGGATGAAGTTGTGACCCTTGGTGTCGTCGATGACGTAAGCCCTCCAGTCGGGAGCCACGAACAAGCGGGTCTTTCCGCCACTGTTGGATATGACGTCCACCTTGCCGTCACCGGTGAAGTCGGCTGCCACCGCCACGTTGCAGCGCTCGCCTTGGTGGATGACATGTTTCTTCCAGTCATTCTCAGCCCACGCCAAACGGCATAGCGCCAGCAACAAGGGAACAAAGTATAAAATTCTCACGACACCACACGGGCAAACGAAACCATTGTTCTATGCAAGCGGAAAAGAAGGAAAAGGAGGAAACTTCGTCCTCCAATCCGTTATTCGGGAATGGAGACAGCCCAACCTAAAAAGTCATGAAAAAACTTTTCGTAGCCTGATCTTTCGAGGAGTCCAATTAAGATTCAGTCCTATGCTCCAGTGGCAAAGACGCAGGGGTTAAATGCATTTACAGGTAGACATATATGTTCTAGTGGCGTTCTTCTTGTTTTTTACAAACTTCACATGCGCGGAAACCCACCGGAAGATCATGCTATTTCCTCATTCCTCTTGTTCGCTGAAGCAGCCTTTAGCGAGGCTTGATGCTTCTCACTCAAACCCAACCACAGCAAGATGAAGGTCAAGGGAAGCAACCTTTCCATTCTTATCCTACTCGTTGCAAACGGCATTGCAGGCACGCTTCTCGGCGAAGAAACGGAAGAGCCTGCGTTTGAACCTTATTTCTCCTACACGGGAGAAGCATGGAGCATCGCGGAGGGCGGAACCAAGACAGGTGGGCGTTCACTCGGTTTGGCGGCAGTTGGCTTCGACTGGTCGCACGATCTTCTTGCCGGCGGGAACCTTCACCTCGAGGCCCAGTCCATGCACGGCCGCAGTCCGACGGGATACGCAGGCGACTTCAACGCCCTATCCAACATCGACTTCGACGAGGGAACACGCCTCTTCCAGGCATGGTACGGGAACGAGGCTTCATGGGGGAAATGGAAAACAGGCATCCTCGCCTTGGACGACGACTTCATGGGGTCCGACTATCCCAGTCTCTTCATCAACTCGGGCTTTGGGCCCATGCCCATCCAGTCGGGCAACGTGGCGGCCCCTATCTGGCCGATCGGTGGGCTGGGCATCCATGTTCTCGTGGACCTTTCCGAAAAGTCCTCGCTGCAACTCGGGACATACGACGGGGATGCCGGCAGTTTTGCCACCAATGACGACGGTCTGAACAATTCCCTCGACGGCGACGATGGCTATATGCTCATGCTCGAATACGCCATCTCCGCGGAATTCGTGGGAGGTACAACCACTTGGAAACTGGGCGGTTTCCATCACACGGGCGAGGAGTTCGAGAACTTCCGAACCGGCGCCGGCGAGGAAGGACTGAGCTCCCTCTACACCGTCATCGACCACGTCGCTTCGGAAAGATTCGGCCTATGGACGCGCGTCGGTTTCTCCCTCGACGAAGAAATCTCCACCGTGGATTCCACCCTCGACGGCGGCATCGTGGTATCCGCACCCATTCCGAGTCGTCCCGACGATCAATTTGGCATAGGCTTTCTCCGGACTGATTTCGGCGACGAATACCTTGCCGCCACGCCAAACGCAACCTCCGACGAATCGGCCATTGAGCTCACCTACCACGCCCCTATCTCCGACAACTTCTACCTCCAGCCAGATGCCCAGTGGATCCTCGACGCCCACGAAAGCCAAGACGACGTGTTTGTTCTCGGCTTGCGTATCGGGATCGACTTCTAGATCAAATCACCATGCTCACGTTGCGCCTCATATCCACCGGTGCCTTGTTCGGGTCTATCATTGTCTTGGGCAAGGACATCCCTCCCCTCCCGAAGCCTCATCAAGTGGACAAACCCGAAATGATTAAATTCATAAAGCCCGACCCCGAGGCGCTCCCGGGTGTCGTGGTGGACGACGTCGATGCGAAACTGGTCGGGCAATGGAAACAATCCGTCCATACGCCGCCCTTCGTGGGCAAAAGCTACGTCCACGACATGAAGGAAGCCAAGGGTGAGAAGTCCGCTACCTTTTCGCCCGACCTACCGAAGGCGGGCCACTACGAGGTGCGTATGTCCCATAACTCCAACGTTCGCCGGGCCAACGACGTGCCCGTCACCATACGCCACGCCGATGGCGAAACCGTGGTCAAGGTCAACGAGGGGGAGCATGCTCCCATCGAAAAACTCTTCCGTAGACTTGGCGTGTTTCGCTTCGAAAAAGGGAAGTCGGGCTCCGTCACGATCGAAACAACGGGCACGGATGGCAAATACGTCATCGTGGACGCGGTCCAGTTCCTCCCAATAAAGGCCAAAAGCAAATAACAATCGGTTTGCCTGAAACCTCAGTCAATCGGCTTCATGGGGAAGTGCGGAGACGGCACATGTTGCTCGGCCATGAGCTTGGCCAAACGCTTCACGACATCCGGATGCTTGGCCGCAAGGTCCTTGCTTTCCGAGGGATCGGCTTCCATGTCGTAGAGTTCGATCTTGAGGGGATCGTGGTTCTTCCCCTTGCGCAGCATTTTTTGGCGGATGCCTTTCCACTTCCCCAGCCAGACGGCTTGCTGGCCACCATAGCCGGAAAACTCCCGGTAGAGGAACTTTCGCTTGGTTTGCTTTTTACCCAGCAAGGTCGGAGCAATGCTGATGCCGTCTCGATCGTCGGGCAGCAGGTCCTTGGCATCGACCAAATCGAGGATGGTGGCCATCCAGTCCTCGAGACCGGTAACCAAATCAGATCGTGAGCCTGCTTGCACCTTGCCAGGCCATTTGACGATGAGCGGCACGCGGATGCCGCCCTCGTAAAGGGAGCCTTTGAGGCCCCGCAGGTTATCCACACTGTTAAAGAAATCGTAATCCACTTCAAGCTTGAGGTGGGTGGTGCCGTTGTCCGAGGTGAACACCACGATGGTATCGTCG
>MDTC01022413.1_pt1 | contig 10943 bp, 10 predicted proteins | sample 811181 | NCBI WGS metagenome assembly MDTC01 (sample SAMN05326644, study PRJNA326480) | marine metagenome | isolation source: seawater | place: Pacific Ocean: North | collected 2011 | reverse complement strand
TGACGGCCGCGTTGGCCGAGGCTGGCTCCATCTTGAACTGCGTAAAAACTGCCGGCTTCATCACGCATCTCGCGCTGTAGCCAGTCCAAGGTCATCGTCAATGCGTCTTCGAACAGCGCATCGCCACCGAGTTTCAATGCCTGTGAATAAACGCTGAGCAATTGGGCATTGTCGTACAGTACTTTTTCAAAGTGCGGGACGCGCCACTGGCGATCTTGGGCGTAACGGAAAAAGCCGCCGCCCAAATGGTCAAAAATTCCGCCTCGGGCCATTTGCGTCAGGGTTGTCATCACCATCTCTAAGCCGTCTTTGTCCGCACTCTTGGCGCGGCGGCAATAGGCCCAGTGTTGCAGCAATCGATCAATGCTGCCGGGCATGGCGAACTTCATACTTTGCCCAAAACCGCCCTCAGCGCTATCGAAACGCTCGGTCAGTGTTGCACGGCACGCATCGATAAGTGCCTGATCATCCATCTTCGGGTCGAGCACTGGCGGCGCAAGCTGCTTTAGCGTGTTAGCAAGTTTCTCGCTTTGGCCGGTCAACTCCTCGCGCTGTTGGTCGTAGGCCTCGAACATAAGCATGAGCAAATCGGCAAAGCCCGGCTGGCCGTTTTGGCTTTGTGCAGGAAAGTAGGTGCCAGCAAAAAACGGCAGCTCGGTCTGGGGATCTAAGAATAGGTTCAGTGGCCAACCGCCACCTTGCTGAGTCAGCAGTTGCATGGCGCTGAGGTAGATTTTATCTAAGTCTGGCCGCTCCTCCCGGTCCACCTTGATACAGCAAAAATGCTCGTTAAGTACACTGGCGGTAGCAGGGTCGCTAAAAGATTCTCGGGACATAACCTGACACCAGTGCGAACCCGCGTAGCCAACAGACAAGAAAATTGGCCTGTCTTGTGCCTTGGCTTCAGCAAGTACGTCGTCGCTCCATGTTTGCCAGTTTACGGGCTGCTCGGCATGCAGTTTGAGATAGAGGCTAGTTTGCTGATGCAGGGTGTTTTGCATGATAAATCGGCGGTTTCCTGTCTGGCTCGGCCGCTATGTTCGCACGTTTTATCTGGCAAGTGCGCAATCGGCCATGTTGCGCTAATTAAACTCGGGTTCCTCAGCCGTATTGTTGTACAGTGGAGACAGAGGAATAGGTAATGGATTCGAATATCGATAAGCACGGATTTCGGCCAAATATTGGCATCGTGCTGTTGCAGGGGCCCACATCGCGGGAGTCGGCAAACCGCGTGCTGTGGGCCCGTCGGGTTGGCGGTTTTGATGCCTGGCAGTTTCCACAGGGTGGCGTCGATAGCGGTGAAACGCTCGAACAGGCGTTGTTCCGCGAGCTGCATGAGGAAATCGGGGTGTCCGCAGATGCCGTTACCGTGCTGGGCCAAACTACCGACTGGCTGCGCTACCGTTTGCCCAAATATATGCGCCGCAATAACTCGACCCCGGGCTTTGTCGGGCAAAAGCAAAAGTGGTTTTTGCTACAGATGCATGCCGACGACTCTGCCGTCCGCTTGCACCAACATGCCAAACCCGAATTTGATGAATGGCGTTGGGTTAGCTATTACTACCCCATCGAGCAGGTGGTGGACTTCAAACGTGACGTGTATCGCCGGGCCTTGGTGGAGCTGGCCCAGTATTTACCTAACGCGTTGGCCGCGCCAAAACCGGTATCCTCCAGTGCGTTAGGAAGTTAGGACACCACCCGTGCTCAATATGCTGCGCAAAATCGTACAGGACGTTACCCAAGAGGGTAACTTCGCGGTATCTGTGCAGCGCTTGGCCGCACATATTAAGGATGCCTTGGGCACCGAAGTCTGCTCCATTTATCTCACCGCTACCGCCGACACAGGCTATGTGCTCGCAGCCACCGACGGCCTAAATGCCAGTCGTATTGGCGAGGTGCTGCTGGCACAGGATCAGGGCTTGGTAGGCCTAGTAGGGCGACGCGCAGAGCCGCTGAATCTGGAGGCCGCGCCATCCCACCCCAACTTTTATTTCGTACCAGAGATTGGCGAAGAACCGTTCAATGCTTTTCTTGGCGTGCCTATTTTGCATCAGGGCCGAGTGCTTGGGGTGCTGGTGGTGCAGCAGCGTGAGCCGCGCCGTTTTGATGAATCGGAAGAAGCGTTTTTGGTGACCTTGTCTGCCCAACTCGCCACCACGGTTGCGCATGCTGAGGCGTTAGGCAGTTCAATTGTTGCAGGAGTCTCTGCTGACCTCATCACCAACGGCCAATTTAAGGGGTTTGCTGGAGCGCCTGGAATTGGCATTGGCACCGGTGTCGTAATGCACCCAATAGCCGACTTAGACGCGGTACCCAATCGCCCGGCCGAAGACATTACTATAGAGCTGATGTTGCTTGATCGTGCCATTGAGGCGGTACGCAACGATATCCGCAGCCTCATGCAAAGTCTGCAGGCCAGCTTGCCCCAAGAAGAGCTAGCCCTGTTTGATGCCTATCTGCACATGCTCGATGACGGTGCCTTGGCCGGCGATATTCGTGAGGTCGTGCGCCGTGGCGAATGGGCACAGGGCGCGCTGCGTAAAGTGATTCGTCAGCATGTAGGCCGCTTCGAGATAATGGACGACCCCTATCTGCGCGAGCGCGGCACGGATGTAAAAGATTTGGGCGTGCGGGTTCTCGCCTATTTGCAGCGCATTCGCGAGAAAAAAACTCAATTTCCTGATGATGCGATTCTCGTTGGCGAAGAAATTACCCCAGCCATGCTTGGGGCCATTCCAGCTGAGCAGCTGCGCGGCGTAGTGTCGTTGCGCGGTTCCGGTAATTCTCATGTGGCTATTTTGGCTCGTGCTATGGGTGTTCCAGCGGTGATGGGTGCGCTGGATTTGCCTGCCTACGAGCTGGAAGGGGCCGTGGTTATCGTCGACGGTCACTATGGCGATGTGTATACCCAGCCAAGTGAGGAACGCCTTAGAGAAAATCAGTCGCTGCTCCAACAAGAGCAGGTTTTTGCCGCCGAGCTGGATGACCTGAAAGAACTGCCCTGCGTCACCCTGGACGGCTGGCGGGTGCAGCTGTGGGTGAACATTGGCTTGACTAGCGACATCACCCGGTCACTTGATCGCGGCGCTGAGGGCATTGGTTTGTTTCGTACCGAAGTGCCCTTTATGAGCCAAGATCGCTTCCCCACAGAAGTCGAGCAACGAGCACTCTACCGCGAGCATATGGAAGCTTTTGACCCGCGCCCGGTGACGATGCGCACACTGGATATTGGCGGCGATAAGTCGCTGTCGTATTTCCCCATTCAGGAGGAAAACCCCTTTCTTGGTTGGCGCGGCATTCGTGTCACCTTGGACCACCCGGAAATTTTTCTGGTGCAGGTACGAGCCATGCTCAAGGCTAACGCAGACCTGCTATGCGATTTGCGCATTATGCTGCCAATGATTTCCAGTCTGACCGAGCTGCGGCGCGCTAAGCAGTTAATCGACCAAGCCTACGCCGAGGTCCTTGAAGAAGGTGTGCAGGTCAAGCGACCCCAAGTCGGCGTGCTGATTGAGGTGCCAGCAGCGGTTTATCAGGCGCGGTTGTTGGCGCGAGAGGCAGATTTTATAGCGGTTGGATCTAACGACCTAACCCAATATTTACTCGCCGTAGACCGCAACAATCCGCGGGTTGCCGAGCTTTATCAAGAAATTCATCCGGCAGTTGTAACCGCTCTGCGTGAGGTAGCCCGGGCCGTACACGCCGAAGAAAAACCGTTAGGCATTTGCGGGGAGCTTGCGGGCACGCCTGCTGGCGCCATGCTGCTTATGGCCATGGGCTATCATGTGCTGTCAATGAACGCCACGCACCTGCTGCGGGTGAAGTGGGTGATACGCAGCATCAAACGTAGCGATGCGCGGCGCATGTTAGCCCGAGTAATGCGTATGCATACCGCCGAAGAAGTTACCCCGTTCCTAAATCAAGAAATGCTGCGCCTAGGCCTTGGCAAGGTGATGCCTGCGCGGTTGGGGTCTAAGGCCGACAAGCCGCATTAAACCGCCTTGGATAATCCGCCATCCATATTAATGGCACAGCCAGTGACATAGGATCCTGCATCGCTGGCCAAAAACAGCGCCAAATTTGCTGCCTCTTCTGCCCGGCCCATACGCTTCATCGGTAAGCGCGCACCGGCCTTGGCGATGAATTCCTTAAGAGAGAGCGAACTGTCACTGGCTGCATGTTGGCGACGTATTTGATCGCTCTCGATGAAGCCAATAAGCATGGCGTTTACCAAAATGTTGTCGGGGGCACCTTCAGCGCTTAGCACCTTGGTCAGGGCCATGCCCGCAGCACGGGAAATAGAGGTCGGGGCGGTGCCAGCATCTGGCAGTTTGGCATAGACGTTGAGCAGATTGATAACGCGTCCCCACTGCCGCTGGGCCATCCCCGGCCATACCAGACGTGTCAGACGAATGGCCGCCATCAGCTTGAGGTCGAGGTCTGCCTGCCATTCCGCGTCAGTGATCTTGAGAAAGGGTTTGGCAGCGGACTGACCAGCATTGTTCACCAGAATGTCCACATCGCCGAGAGTATTAACAACATCCTGATGGACCCTGGTAACCGCCTCAGGGTCAGTCACATCGCAGACAAAGGTCGCCACGTCGGCGCTGGCCTGATACGCCTCAGCAAGGGTGAGTTCACGAAGCGCCACTGCTGCGGCAGCAAGTTCTTCGGCGCCGCGCGCCAGCAGGGCAATCTTGGCACCATGGCTGAAGTAGGCCTTTGCGGTAGCAAAACCCAGACCCTTACTGCCGCCGGTAATGAGGGCGACTCTACCGTGCAAAGATGTATCCAATGTTTTCTCCTCAGTTATGGCTACAATGCCTGAGGCAGAATACCTGCAACCGCCTCAAACATCAGGAATCCCAGCATGCTCGATTTATACTATTGGCCTACTCCGAACGGCAAAAAAGTCACCATTCAGCTGGAGGAATGTGGGCTTGAATACAACCTGATCGAATGCAACATCGGCAAGGGCGATCAGTTTACAGACCAGTTCCTGAGCATAAATCCCAACAACCGTATGCCTGCCTTGGTTGACCATGAGCCAGCTGACGGCCGGGGCCCTTTGTCGGTATTTGAATCAGGAGCCATCATGCTTTATCTCGCCGAGAAGACGGGCCAGTTCATGCCAATGGAGCCACGCGGCAAATTCGATGTTGTGCAGTGGGTTATGTGGCAAATGGCAAACCAAGGCCCGAAGACTGGTGAATGCGGTCACTTTCGGCGGCTTACAGAAGAGGCTGGCGATCAAAGCTATGCCATCACGCGCTTCACCGATGAGGTAAACCGCTTCTATGGCGTGCTCAACAATCGCCTGTACGACCAGCGCTATCTTTGCGGCGACGAGTACACGATTGCCGACATGATTTGCTATCCGTGGACCGTGAACTGGGCAGGTCAAGGTCAGGACATTACCGAGTTTAAGTACTTTCAGCGTTGGTTTGACGAGCTGGGTGATCGCCCCGCAGTACAGCGGGGTATGGCCGCAGGTGCTGATATGCAGAACGATTTTTCCAGTCTGCCCAAGGAAGAAATCGCCGCGCTGCGAGCCTTGCTTTACAACCAACGCGCCAGACCCGCTCCGGCAACCGGGGGCCTAGAAAGCTGATGCATCGTCAACCCAGTACAGACCAGCGAGGAAGAAGTTATGCAGATAATCGACTCTATTACTCAGTTAGAAGACCACTATGGTGTGGTGTCGCCGCTTGCCATCGACAAGGTTTGCGATCAGATCACGCCGCTTTATCGGCGCTGGATTGATGCGTCGCGTTTCGTCGTGCTGTCCACTGTTAGTGCCGAGGGTACCGATGCCAGCCCAAGGGGCGACCGCAACGAAGTGGTGCGAATCATCAATCCACAGACGCTATACCTGCCAGATTGGAAGGGCAACAACCGGCTCGATTCGCTTAAAAATATCGTCAGTGATGGGCGCCTAAGTCTGATGTTTATGGTGCCTGGGTCCGACACCGTGGTGCGGGTAAATGGCAGCGCAGTAGTAACAGCAGAGGCGGATGTAATCGGGCAGTTTGAGCACGAAGGTAACTTTCCACGCTCGGTAATCGTCATTCGTGTTGGCGAAGTTTATTTTCAATGTGCCAAGGCGCTGATACGATCGCGGCTGTGGTCGGCGGGGAATGAAAGTCAGGGGCTACCCACTGCCGGAGACCTCCTCAAGGAACAGGCGCCTGAGTTTGATGGGGCAAACTACGATACGTCTTACCCGGAGTACGCAAAGGAGCGGCTTTGGTAATGGGGGACGATGCCCAGTTGGTATGCGCTAGCGGATGCCATAAACCCTGACAGAGCACTTACGTGATGCTATCAGGGCAATAACGAGCCTCTACTGGCGAATGTCGATTTCAAACTCGACTTGGGGCCCGACTTCGCCATCTGCTAGATAGGTTTGTTCAGCGAAATAGATGTCGGTGCGACTCATGCGCACCACGGTGCTGGCCCGGGTACCGTAGCGGCTATCCTTTATAAAGCAGGATCCCAAATGCCGCTCTGCTTCTACTGTTCTGCCACCATGAGGCAGGCGGTCGTCGCTGGGCTGCGCTTGGTCATTGAGCAGTTCGATAAGCTGCTGATTACTGTGCTGGCCATCGGCCAACGCCCCAAGGCGCTGGGCGCCATCAACACACTTGGGCCAATTCGCGCCCAGCTCTGCGTTGCTCAAGCCATAGTCACCGGCAGGCAGCAGACGGCTACGCGGCTGGTCTGGCTGTGCAATATTGGTTGTGTAAAGCAAGCGGCTGCCGTCGAATAGCAGCAAGTTGTAGCCTGCGTATTCATTGGCCTTAATGCCAAGCGCATAGTCCTTAATCGACTCGGAGCCAGCCAGAAAACCCTGCACCAACTCGCCACGAGATTTGGCAAAGGTTGTAGCGTCGCCTTGAGTAAAGTTGGTTAGGGCCGCAAAACGACCGTTGCGAGAACAGCCCAACCAAGTACCGCTAGCAACTAAGTCTCGGCCCGCCAAAATATCTGGGGCATCGTCCCAAAACCCAGCGGCTGCAGTGGCGCGGGCATGAAACTCGTCTCGGTTGGCGGCGACCAGCAAAGGTTCCGCAGTCTGGGGGCGAAAACGAAATAAAATAAGGCACATAAAGCGAACTGGCCGACGAAGAAGGCGGCGAGTGTAGCAGGACTTTGGGTTATCCTGCGGCCTCGGCCACGCAAATTAAAAGTTATGCACTACCCAGTCATTGACCCAATTATTGTTTCCCTAGGTCCTATTGCTCTGCGCTGGTACGGGCTGATGTATCTGCTGGGCTTTGCCGCTGTTTATCTGCTCGGCCAGTGGCGTATCAACAACCGACCAAATACGCTGCACGCCCGCTGGGATGCCGAGCAACTCTCGGACCTTGTGTTCTGCGGTGCCATGGGCGCGGTGCTTGGTGGTCGAGTTGGCTATGTCATTTTCTACGGTTTCGAGCGCTTCGCTGCCGACCCACTGTACTTATTCCGCGTATGGGAAGGCGGCATGTCGTTTCATGGCGGCTTCCTTGGCGTGTTGGTGGCGATGCTGATTTTTGGCCGACGCTGTAGCAAAGACTTTTTGACGGTGACAGATTTTTTGGCCCCCCTATGTCCGGTGGGTCTCGGTCTTGGGCGTTTGGGTAACTTTATCAATATGGAGCTGCCGGGCAGGGTGACGGAAAGTGGTCTTGGACTAGTCTTTCAGTGCCGCGCTGTAGGCGAACTCAACGCCATGTGTTTTGGTGTATGGGAGAGCGTTGCTCGACATCCGTCCTCGCTTTATCAGGCGGCAACCGAGGGCCTGCTGCTGTTTGTTGCGCTTTGGTTGCTGGCGTTAAAACCGAGAGCCAAGGGGGTTTTATCTGGGGCGTTCTTACTCGGTTACGGCAGTTTTCGGTTTCTCACGGAGTTTCTGCGCTCGCCAGATGCGCATATCGGGTTCGTGCTGTTTGAATTCATTAGCATGGGTCAGTTGCTCTCGCTGCCCATGATTTTGGCTGGTGCTTGGCTGGTGCGCTGGGCTGCGATTTCAGCAGCAGCAGGGAACAAACTCGTACCCTAAGATCCCATCGCCCGCTCGCGGTATCGCTGGTAACATTTGCCTTTGCATTTTAAGGGCTATAAGCATGCAACAGTACCTTGACCTGATGCGTCATGTTCGTGAGAACGGCACCTACAAATCAGACCGAACGGGTACCGGTACTTACAGCGTATTTGGGCACCAAATGCGCTTCGACCTAGCCGCCGGCTTCCCCTTGGTCACCAGTAAAAAAATGTTTCTTAAGGGTATTATCCACGAGCTTTTGTGGTTTTTATCTGGCTCGACAAACATCTCTTATCTGACCGACCACAATGTTCATATCTGGGATGAATGGGCTGACGAACACGGTGAACTCGGGCCGGTTTATGGTTCTCAATGGCGCTCGTGGCCCGGCCCAGATGGCGGCACTATTGATCAAATTGAGGCGCTGGTAGCGGGTATTCGCAACAACCCAGACAGCCGTCGTCATATCGTCAGCGCGTGGAATGTAGCCGAGGTGAATAGCATGGCTCTGCCGCCCTGCCATACCCTGTTCCAGTTCTATGTGGCCGATGGCAAATTGTCCTGTCAGCTTTATCAACGCAGCGCGGATATTTTTCTCGGGGTACCGTTCAACATCGCCTCTTATGCGCTGCTGACCATGATGATTGCTCAAGTTTGCGAGCTGGAACTAGGTGACTTCGTGCACACCATGGGCGACGCCCACCTGTACACAAATCACCTAGAGCAAACCGACCTACAGCTCAGCCGCAGCCCACTACCGCTGCCGCAGATGCGCTTAAACCCGGAGGTAAAAGACATCTTCGGCTTTGCCTACGAAGACTTTGAGCTGTCTGGCTATGAATGCCATGGCGGGATCAAGGCACCTATCGCGGTCTGATTCAGGACTCCAACAACTATGCAGTTAGCTTTGATATGGGCCATGGCTGAGAACCGCGTTATTGGCCGCGACAACTCCTTGCCTTGGCGGTTACCCAACGACATGCGCCACTTTATGCAGACCACCATGGGCCGCCCGGTGATTATGGGTCGCAAAACCTTCGAGTCGATGAAGGCACCCCTGCCTGGGCGCACTAACATTGTAATGACGCAAAATCCCCAGTGGCAACGCGAAGGCGTGCAGGTGGTGGCAACATTGGATGAGGCCATCGCCCTAGCGGAAAGTCAGGGACTCATCGACGGTATTGACGAGGTTATGGTTATCGGCGGCGCGCAGGTTTATGAGCTTGCCCTGCCCATGGCAGATCGTTTGTATTTGACCTTGGTGCACGCCGAGCCCCAGGGCGATGTGTTTTTCCCCAATGTTGACCTCAGCGCTTGGCAAGTTGTGCACGAACAGCGCTGCGAGGCCGATGAACGTCATAGCAGCGCCTATACCTTCCAAACACTGGAGCGCGGCGCCTAGTGGTTTGCTGCAACGCCCATGCAGCCCGTGTCTGCTGAAAAAGCCGCCAGCGGCAAACTTGCCCTGTGTGTGAATCCTATGTCGGGGCGAGACGTGCGCCGCCTCGCGGCCAGAGCCGCCAATATGACCCATGAGGCCAAGCGTGACATTGTGGCACGGGTTGCCGCAGGCGCTGACGCGGTTGGCGTTACGGACATCTACATTGCGCGGGAACCGTTTCGCATTGCTGAAGGTGCCATAGAGCTTATGCCCCTAAATGCCAAGGTGCATATCGTTGATATTCCTCTGACCAATACCGCCAAAGATACCGCAGTGGCGATGGCGCACTTCAAGGCCGCGGGCTGCCATACCGTGGTTTCCCTTGGCGGCGACGGCACCAATCGGGCGCTAGTGCGCGCCGACAGTGATATTGACCTAGTTCCGATTTCTACCGGCACCAACAACGTGTTTCCGGCGCTAATGGAACCTACCTTGGGGGGCATGGTCGCCGGGCTTAACGCCTTGGGTAAAACTGCTGCCATGCCAGAAAACCTGCGCTCTCGCGCCAAGGTGTTGCATCTACAGACACCGACTCAAAACGATATTGGCTTGATCGACGCTGTGCTCCTGCAGCGCGATCATGTGGGTAATCTGCTGCCTTTCGATGCCCAGCGCCTGCACTCAATGCTGCTCACTCGGGCTGAGCCTAATTCTATTGGTATGTCGCCTATTGGCGGTTTTATTGATCCGGTTTATGCCGACGACGACTGGGGACTTTGGGTAGAAATGGGCGGCACGGGTCGCACCATTAGGGCACCACTGTCTCCCGGTCACTTTCGTGACGTCGTAGTACGCGCCACTAGACGCAGTGCATTTGATGAAGTCCAACATTTTTGCGGCCCGGGGGTGATCGCCTTAGACGGCGACCGTGACCATGCGCTACAGGAACATGAGCAGGCGACCGTAACCCTACGGCGTGATGGGCCTCGCATCCTCAATGTTGAGGGCATCATGCGCTGGGCAGTGGGAGCAGGTATGATGTTGAACGCTACGGAAGCCGGTGTCTAACAGCGGCTTTCGCCTTATCTGAAGGTGGAAGAATGATCGTAAAGCCCCGCATACGCGGTTTTATCTGTACCACAGCACATCCACACGGCTGTGCTGCCCATGTGAACCAACAAATCGACTATGTGAGCAACAGCGGCACCGCGACGGCTGCTGCCTTTGGCAATGTGCTAGTGCTCGGCTGTTCCGGCGGTTACGGCTTAGCCAGCCGTATCGTGGCGGGTTTCGGCTGTGGCGCGAAAACCCTCGGCGTTTCTTTCGAGAAAGCTCCTACCGAAAATAAAACTGCCTCCGCAGGTTGGTATAACAACAAGGCATTTGAGGCCCGGGCCAGCGCCCAGGGCCTGTATGCGAAAACCTTGGACGGCGACGCCTTTTCTGACGCCATGCGTGCTCAGGTGCTCGACACCATTAAAGCGGACTTGGGCAAAATTGATCTCGTGGTTTATAGCCTTGCCTCACCAGTACGTC
>MDTC01261574.1_pt1 | contig 10944 bp, 5 predicted proteins | sample 811181 | NCBI WGS metagenome assembly MDTC01 (sample SAMN05326644, study PRJNA326480) | marine metagenome | isolation source: seawater | place: Pacific Ocean: North | collected 2011 | reverse complement strand
GAAACCTTTCCTTTCGATTTTACTTCGAGATAGGTTCGCCAAGCCTTGGGCAATTTGGGGAAAAGCTTTCTTTTGGCGGCCTGAGCTTCGAAGTCATTCTCATTGAGATGAGAACCCTCCAGAGTAAGTTCCAGATAAGCCATGATTCCCTTTTCGGATTGGGCGAATTGGAGTTGTTCGGCGAGATAATCGTCCACTTGATGCTGAAGTTTCTCAAGTTCGGCTTTGAATTCCAGATAAAGTTTGGAATCTTCGTTCGAAGAACCAATCAAAGGGAGTTCCTCGGGTTCGCTGGAAGCATTGAAAATACCGTAAAGAGAATAATAGTCCTCTTGAGGGACGGGATCATGGAAATGATCATGACAACGGGCGCAGGCTACGGTAAATCCCATCAAGCCACGGGTCACCAAGTCAATCCGGTCATCGATGATGAGTTGCTTGCGGTTGAGGAAGCGGGGACCTGCGGTGAGAAAACCGAGGGCCGCCAAGTCGGGGTGATTGGGAGAAGGGACAAGGGCATCGGCGGCCAGCTGTTTGCGAATGAAGTCATCGTAGGGCATGTCTTGGTTCAAAGCCTTGATCACCCAATCTCGGTAGGTGTAGGCGAAGGGATAACTTCGGCTTTCTCCTCCCGCGAGATACCCTTTGGTGTCGGCATACCTGGCGACGTCCAGCCAATGTCGTCCCCACCGTTCACCGAACCGCGGGGAAGACAAAAGACGGTCGATGAGTTCGGAGTATGCTTGGGGGCTCTTGTCTTCAACGAATCGATCGATTTCCTCAAGGGTTGGTTTTAATCCATGCAAGTCATGATATAGGCGACGAATTAAGGTTTTGCGGTTGGCGGGTGGAGCGGGAGAAAGATTCTGTTGCCTTAATCGCTCCAGGACAAACGCATCGATGGCTCGAAGGTTTTCCGAAGCCAAGGGAATGCTTGGCTGAGCGATAGGCTGAAAAGCCCAGTGAGTCTTTGAGTTTTCCAAGGCAATTTCGAAGCTCGACTTGGCTAGGATGGGAAGGCAAGCAAAGAGAGCGACTAAAAGAGTCGCGTGGGATTTCCACTCTACGGGTTTTGACAATGACATATGACCGATTCTTGCCTTTTACTCTAGCTTTGGAGCTTAACCGAGTCAATGTGCGGACAAATGGATTTCTCTTTTTTTTAGGTAGGCAACCGGGCTCCGCTCATTGCCCTTCTCGGTAAGAATCCTTCCCTGACCGAACGCGGAATTGAGAGTTGGCAGCCGGAAAAGGCATCGCTATCCTCCAGACATGGAGGGAAAGTTTGAGAAGGTCATTCTTTTCGATGGCATCTGCGGTCTTTGCAATGCATGGGTCGATTTCGTCCTTCGCCGCAAACGGGGAAAAATATTCAAGTTTGCCACGCTTCAGGGTAATTTTGCCCAAAGCAGAGTTCCACAAGCGGTCCAAAGCTTGGACTCGGTGGTGTTGATTTCGGGAGATCGGATTTTCTACAAGTCCAGCGCCGCCATCCGCATCCTCTGCGACCTTGGTGGCTTCTGGAAACTGTCCTCTTTTTTTCTGGTCATACCTTCGTTCCTGCGGGATGGAATGTACGATCTGGTTGCGTTCAACCGATATCGACTCTTCGGAAAGCTGGAAAGTTGCCGAGTGCCCACGGTGGAAGAGAAGGAGAGCTTCCTTGACTAATTGGCTCTTGGGAGATTTCAGGGGTTGGTTAACGTCGGAATTTGAAATAGGAGAATCTATAATGAATCCCTCTTCGCTTTTGTGTCTTTTAAATCTCTGTCTTTTCGCGAGTCTCGGAATGGCAGCTCCGGACCGGATGCGGTTTGCCATGGAAGACCGTCCGATCGAGGGCGTCCCCGTGGAAGCCTTCGAACTTATCGATGAGAACCTGACCATTGAGTTGTGGGCTCGTTCACCGTTGATCTATTCTCCGGTAGCCATGGATTTTGATGCCCAAGGTAGGCTTTGGTTGACCGAGGGCATTGACTACCAGAGAGGTTTGCGAATTGAAGAGGGCCGATCCATCATGGTCCTGGAAGACCAGGATGGGGATGGGGAGGCGGACTCATCCCATGTATTCGTTACGGAGAAGGAAATTCGTCATGCTCCGTTGGGCATTGCGGTGTTCGATAATCGAATCGTTCTTTCCGCAACGCCATCGATTATCGTCTACACCGACGTGGACCGAGATGCGGTCTTTGATCCGAAGATCGATCGTCGAGAAGTTTTTTTGGATGGTTTTCAAAACAAGAACCATGATCATTCCGTTCATGGGGTTGTGGGAGGGCCCAGTGGGCAATGGCATTTCTCCTTCGGGAATTGCGGGGCCGACTTGACGACGAAGGATGGGAAGCGATTTGTGGCCGCATCGTATTACGGATACCCAGAGGCCATTGGCTCAAAAAGTTCGGATGGCGAGGTTTACGTCGGAGGGATGAGTATGCGGATCAATCCGGACGGCACGGGGCTAACGCCAACGGGAGAAAATATGCGGAATTCGCACGATATGTTCGTCACTTCTCAGGGAGATCTGCTTCAAAGTGATAACGATGACCCGGCTCATGCTCGCATAAGTTGGGTGATGGAAGGAGCCAATATGGGATATGCGGACTTGATTGATGGAAGCCGGTCATGGGAAGAGGTGGCGAAAACCTGGGAGGAACCGGCGGGGTGGAGCAAGAGTCGTCGCTTCTCTCGTTCTCATTGGCGGGAGAATTATCCGGGGGCGTTTCCTCCTGGAAACGTTTACGGAGCCGGGTCACCGACAGGAAACGTTTACGTCGAAGACAACGTCCTTGGCATGGCAGGAACGTACCTGGTCGCCTGTATGGTAAGGAAGGAAGTGATGGCTTGTTTGCCCCAATGGAAGGATGGGTATTTGGAAATGGGAAAACAAAAGCCACTGATCCGGTTAAAGGAAGACCATAAAAGTGAATTTTTTCTTCCTACCGATCTCGCCCTCGCTCCGGATGGCTCCTTGTTTCTGGCTGACTTTTACAATGATACCAGTCGGGGAACCAATCAGGTCAGTGGCAGCATTTATCGGATCAGCCGTAAGGATGGCGCCTTACTCAAGTTTCCCGAGGTTGACTTTAATTCGGTGGATGGTCTGCTGTCCGCTCTGGAGAGCCCGGCCGTCAACGTCCGTAGTCATGCCGCATCCCAGTTGGTGAAAAAAGGGCAAGGGGCGGTTGAGGCGGTCTTGGCCTTTTTAAAGGAGAATGAAGAGGACCCTGCTCTTTCCTCACGGGCTATGTGGGTGCTCGCCCAGTTGGGGGAGGATGGGCGGAAAGTGGTGGAATCCCATTTGGATGATGGAAAGGGGGAGCAGGCTCACGTGGTGGCTTACCGGGCTCTGCGTCTGGCGGATCCAATCAGTCTCTTGGAGCGCGCCGCCGAATCCGCCGCCTCCAAGTTTCTTTCGGTTCGCCGGGAAGTGGCGCTTAGCCTGAAACCTTTTCCTTTCGAGGATTGCTCGGAGATCCTTTCCGAACTGATCGACTCTTACGATGGAAGCAACCGCTACTATCTTGAAGCTTTGGGCATTGCCTTCTCGGGAAAGGAGGCCGAGGTTTTCCGGGAGTTGGTTTCGCTGAAGCACCCTGTTCCTGCAATTTGGTCGGCTAAAGCCAAAAACCTCGCTTGGCGACTGCACACACCGGAGGCGATCCGAGCCCTGGACATCTGCTTGCGCGCTCAAAGACCGCCGGTGGATGAGTTTCGCCGCCTTGCCATGGCCTTCGCCAGTTTTCGGAACCAAGAGGAACGACTCGACCGGATCACCCGCCTTCGGGCTTTGGGGGAGTTGCCCGACTTTAAGGCTCGTTATTACCAGCAAACCATTGAGGAAATTATCCGCAAGGACCTGAATGATTTGCAGGGTGAACTGATGGAAAGCAGTTATCTTGTCCCCCAAGTGTTCGGAGCAGTCAGCGAAGTTTCCAAACCCTCGGAGATCGCCCTGTTGCAAGGAGATCCTGCAGCGGGTAAGTTGGTTGCCGCGAAATGCTATCTTTGCCACAAAATCGAAGGGGTCGGAGTGGGATTTGGCCCGGATCTGACTCATTGGGGCAAGGAACGTACGATCGAGGAAATCGTCAGGGAGATCGTATATCCCGACGAAAAGCTGGCTCACGGATATGAGAAGCCGGTACGCTTGGTTTCGAAAAAGACGGGACAGACGGCAGAGGGCTTTCTTTCCAACTACAGTTGGCACGCGGGTTCGCTCAAATTGAAGATTATGGGGGGGGAGACTCGTAAAATCCTCTTTCGAAGGGCCGGAGCCAAAGTCGAGTACCTCAACGAATCCTGGATGCCTTCTGCCGCTGAAATGGGAATGAGCGATCAGGATCTGGTCGATCTGGCGGTCTATCTGCAAACCACGGGCTCGGAAGCCCCGCCCGCCACACCTCACCTGGACGAACCGGTTCCGCCAATCGGAAACGAACCGGGTTGGCAGGTCCTGACCGGAAATGATTTCCTGAACGTCAATTGCATGGAGGATACTTGGAGGTGGGAATTGGGGCATGCCTATTGCACGGGTAAGCCCACGGGCGTAATTCGTTTCCGTGAACCCCTTCGAGATTTTGAACTTTTGCTCGAATGGAAACACAAGAAAAAGGGAGGCAACTCCGGAGTATTCGTTTGGGCAACGCCAAACAGCATCGCCAAACTGGCCGCTGGGCATGGTCGTCTACCCCATGGAATTGAGGTTCAAGTTTTGGATTTGGGTTATGCCGAACTTTATGAGAAGGCGTATCAAAAACCATCTGACTGGTTCACCAGCCATGGAGACGTTTTTCCCGTAGGTCCGGTGAAAATGAGGCCTTTTCCACCGGTCGCACCCAATGGTAAACGCAGTTTTCCCTCTCAGGAGACGACCTTGGGCATCAACCATTGGAACCATTATTACGTACGAGCAGTGGGTGGAGAGGTCCGTCTCTGGGTCAACGGAGTTGAAGTTTCGGGAGGAGATGGAATTTCTCCCGCTTCGGGATACCTTTGTCTGGAGTCGGAGGGAGCTCCCATCGAGTTTCGCAACCTTCGTCTGCGTCGCTTATCCGAGATGGAGGATGAAATGAAATTGCCCACTTACGAACCTGCCACTGCGGTAGCGCTCAAAGGTCACCCGGCTCTGGGCACATGGGCGTATTTGAACGGTTACACCCGGGAGGTCAAGGAAGACGGATACGTAACCCTGCACCTCGGGAACAATCTAATTTGGAAGCGTCGCTGCGTTTCCAAATCCGAAAACGAATTCGTCCTGGAAGGCAATTTGGTTCACAAGCTGATTGGTGAGATTCTCCACATAGAAGGTAAGTACCAAGCTCTCAGGCAGTGAACCTACCAATCGCCACTCTTCGAAAAAATCAGTCCAGACCCAGGACGTAGGATTCGGAGTAGCGCAAGTCCCCGGTGTAGGCGTCATGAAAATGAAACATCACCTGAGGGTGAGGAAAGGCAAACCAACGCTCGCCTCCGCGTTCCACCGGATTATTGAAGACGTTACTGATTTGAACTACGCAATAATGGGGAAAGGTTCGGTGAGCTCTGGGAATGTCATCCATGGCGTAACTGCTCCAGCGAATGTCGCATGACCGTGGGCCATACTTGAACTTTCCGTTGGCCGGACGATCCCCCTCGTCTTTGGCCGGAGCGTGGTTGATGGAGTTGTGCGGACCGCTGGCGAATTCGAAGACGTTATCGGTGATCTTGATGGCGAAGCTGTTGTGCAAGTCTCCCGTAAGCACGAAGACTCCTTTATCCAGTCCGTCCCAGTGTTCTATAAGTTCCTCCCTTTCCTTAAGAAATACGGTCCATGCATCGTCTTTTTTGATGGTTGCCTGCTTGTCGTTTCCTCCTCCGCTCCCTACGTGTGGAACCATGAAGTTAACCGAAGATACGATGAAAAGGAAGTCCGCCTTGCTTTTGCCCGTTTCCTCCTTGAGCCAGTTGAGTTGCTGCTTACCCAGCATCGTTGCCTTTGGATTATCCGGATGGTCGACGTTATGGAGGCTTCGATGGGTCCTTGTATCAAGGAGAAAGAAATCACAATTCGAAACGCTGAACTTCCCATAGCATCTGCGTCCTATGGAATAGCTTGCCTGACCGCTTGATTTGGCCGCCGGTTTGATGCGCAGCCGGGTCGGGCTGAGGACTTCCGCAATTTCATAGACGGCGGCATTGGGATTCCCCGGTTCGGCATCGAGTTTGGCATCAGGCACACCCGCGGTTGGCGTTCCCCAGTGAACGTGAAGATTGGCCAACGCCTCAAAGTCGAGTTTGGTGAAGTCGGCTTCAGTGTCCTCGAGAACGTCACTCTTTGCCTCAAATGAACCCGTACCGAACCATCCGGGTCGGTCGTGTTTCACCGGGTTGGCCCAGGCGAGGTAATCAAACCAAGCTTGCGTACCGATATCCCGGAACACCGCTCTCCGGTTGACGTAACCGATTTCACCAGCTCCGTAAATGTCGTTGAGCAATTCATGGTCATCCGCAGTGTAAAAGCTCGGGACGTGCCGATGCCATTCGCTGAGGTTCTTACCTCTTTCGAGAAAGACCTTGTAGTTTTCCCAAACCCCGACGATCGAGGGAGCCTTACGGACCACTCGGGGAGCTTCCTCCATGGAATCCAATCCCACTTGGTGAAGCCATGATTCGGGAGGGTAGTCCCTTCTTTGCTCATAGAGCCAATCACCGTTCAGAATCGCAAAGTGAACTTCGTCACGGACTTTGGCATTGAGTGTGTCAAATACGGGAACGGTGGGACCGGCGCTATTCCCGTTGCCATTCTGGTTGTTTCCACAGGCAAACTCGAACTTGAAGTTGAAGAGACCCTTGGGGTTGCCCTCGGGGTTCCTGAAATCGGCTGCCTTGGGGAGGGTGCGGAAGGAACCTTCCAGTTGATGGTCGGCGATCCGGTAGTAGTAACGGGTGTTGGAGTTTAGTTTGTCCAGCGTGATGATCCCGGTGCGGTCTTTTGCAAGATCGGTCGTCACAAGCGACGCCTGGTGGTCCAAATGACCTTTTTCCGTTCCATAGAAGACCTTGACCTCACCGGGTTTTTCCGTTCGAACCCACAGGCTCATGGTATCGGGACCGGGGCGTCCGAGAAGCGGACCATGAGTCACACGCACGTCCGTGGCCTCGCCATCCTGAGCGAGGAGGGTGGATAGCGGATACACAAAGAGGGTAGCGCACGCGAGGCTGAGGATTGGTGTCTTAAAGGAAGATTTCATGGCAAGGTTATTTAAGTTGTGAAACAAGAAATTCGGTGGGGTTTGCGAAACTGACTTCTGGGGCGCCGGGATAGACCAATTCACAGGATACCCCCTTGGACTTGCAATGCTCTTGTAGCTTGACTCCGAAATTGGAGGTGTGAGTCGGATCTTTCTGTTCCTTCCCTAGCGCAGGACCCTTCGAGTAAATCAGATAGACGGACGGATCGTCCGGGCTGACGTTGGCGTAAGGCGAATATTCCTTGATCCAAGGCATGATGTTATCCCTTTTGGCGAGGAATTCCGTGAAGTTCCTCAATCCGAAGGCATGACCCCCGTATTTGCTGTTGGGTGTCCATTCCTTCATTTGCTTGGGGTCAAGAGTGGTTTGAGCTCCTATTACGGCGGCGCATGAGAGCCGGGTGGATTCTCTTTCCACCGAATCCTTGCTTTCTGGATTGGCCAAGTCGTCGTGGAAGGCCAACCATAGGCTCGTACAAGCGCCAGCGGAGCCGCCCGCCGCTCCGACCCTGTTTTTGTCGATATTCCATTCCTTTGCCTTGCTCCTCACGAATTGAAGGGCCCGGGCGGCGTCGTGAAGTGGGGCTTTGACCGGAGGCGATTCCAGGTCGGTGACGAAACGGTAGTTTATGGCCACCACCGATATACCAGCTTGCAGAAGTAGGTTTGCGTCGGCAAACTTGCTCAATCTTTCCTTGGATCCGCCTTTCCACCCCCCGCCATGAATAACGAAGACAAGGGGAGTGGGTTTTGTCGATTCCGCCTTCCAAAAATCAAGAAGGTTGCGTTCATGCTTTCCGTATCTGATTTCCGAAAGAGTGGGTTTGGGGATTTCGGGAGCGTAAACGAGTGGTTTGTCTTTGGAAAAAGACAAAGGGGTGATGAGCAGGAAAAGGAGGAACCGGACTATTCGCATGAATGACTTCCATTCATTCTCTAAAAGAGGATCTAATCCAAGCAAAAAGGGCGAGGGGGATGATTTAATTATTGCAAGTAACTTGCAAGAAGGGCATTTTTTCAAACTTGTGACGACTTGTTCCAAGCCCAGTTTTTTACTTTGCCCTGATCTATGAATTTCAAAGTTCTCATACTGAAATGCATTCGGTGGGCGCATGAAACTTTTTACATGAAGGCGTTTCCAATGCCCTTGGTTTTCGCAAGCGTCTGCCTGTCGGCTCAGGAAGGCCCTTTGAACCAAGGAATTACCGAGCTTGACGCCCTTACCATCGAATCCACACCCTTGAGCTCCAGTTCATCGGAAGTGACCCAAGCATGGAGCGTAGTATCAGGCGAAGAACTCGAGAAGGCCAGGTCGGCTACGATTGCCGAGACCTTGAAAAATCAGCCGGGCATCCGTCAAACCTTCTTCGGGCCCATCGCCAATCGCCCAATCATTCGGGGATTGGATAGACACCGTGTTCGGATGCTGAGCAACGGCGTCGAAACTTTTGATTTCTCCGCTTCTTCCGAGGATCATGCAGTCTCGATCGACCCCATGTTCATCGAGCGTATCGAGTTGTTGCGTGGGTCTTCCGCGCTTTTGTATGGCTCCAATGCCATCGGTGGAGCGGTCAACGTAATCGATCGGAGTATTCCAAACCATCCTTTCGACGATTCCGCAGGGGCAGTCTTTCGTTCCGGTTACACGGACGTGAACGATGGATGGAACGCCGGTGCATTTGCGTATGCCGGCACGGATAGCTTGAGTTTCCAGATTAATGGATTCGAAAGAGAATTTGAGGACTACAGGGCACCCGATGGATTCGCCACGGATACGGTGGACAACAGCAAGGGAGGAAGTCATTCCTACGGAGCGGGGGGATCTTTTTTGTGGGAAGGCGGCTATGCGGGTTTGAGCCTTTCCCAAATGGAAAACGTCTATGGAATCCCAGGCGCTCATGCTGCAAATGATACTCGTGTGGAAATGGAAAGCGATCGCATTGAAGCCCGATCCGAGATTGAGGTTGTAGGTTCCGATTGGTTGCGTGGGATTGAATTGAATTTGGGATACGGCGATTATCGACATGATGAGGTTGGTCTGAATACCTCGAATGAATTCGAAGCCTTTGCGAATTTCCTGAGGGAAGGGGTCGAAACCCGAATCGCACTGATTCACCAAATGGGCTCTCTTCGTGGAGCCTTCGGCTTCCATGGCCTTTTTGAAGAGCTTAAGGTCGGGGGTGAAGAAAATCTTTTTTCAGGCGTCGACGATCGGTATTCGAAAGCAATCGCTTCCGAAAATTCGAGAAAACTTGCCGTTTTCCTCGTTGAGGAATTCGACCTGAGCGATGACCTGTACTTGAACGGAGGCGTACGGTTGGAGAGCTTTGACCGGGAATTCGAAAGTGAGATTTCCGATCGCGACGATTGGACCTTTAGCGCAACTGGAGGCATCTCCCGAGGTTTCGGAGAGGGATGGAGCGCCAGCGTCAACCTCAGTTATAGCGAACGTGCGCCCGAGACTTCCGAGTTATACAGCAATGGACCTCATCACGGTTCGGAAACCTTTGACGTAGGAAACCCTTCCTTAAATACCGAATCCGCGATTGGTTTGGAAATTATTTTGCGGCGCAAGTTGGGCAACGTGACGGGTCAACTCTCCGCATTTTGGACTCAATTTGACGATTACGTTTACCCCAATAAGACACCAGTCTGGGATTTTGATTTGGGTAAACTTGTTCCGCATATGGTTTACACTGCGGCGGATGCGGATTTTCGAGGGCTTGAAGCGGAGATTGATTGGAGGATGATGGGGAATCCCGGGCATGCGGTTCATGTCTCTGTGTACGGTGACTTACTACGAGGAAGAAACGAAACGAGAGACTCCCATTTGCCACGCATTCCACCCGCAAGAGTGGGACTAGGTTTTGACGTGACAGCCGAAAAATACGGTTTTGGCTTACGTTTCGAACGGGTCGCGGATCAAAACAGGGTGCAGGACGGCTCTCCTGCCGGCCATTGGGATCCAGGTCCTAACGGTCCAGTCTGGCACGGTGGTGATCCGTTTCCAACCGAAGGGTATTCCCTTCTCAATGCCTTCTACACCTACACCTTTGATTTTGGGCAGGCTCAAAGTGAACTTTATGTTGCGGGTTCGAACCTGACGGACAATCTTGCCAAAGTTCACACCTCTTTTCTCAAGGGATCTGCTCCTTTGCCCGGTCGTACTTTTGAAGTGGGTCTGAAGGTCGACTTTTAAAACCCCGCTTGCTTGAATCACAATCCACGATCGAATGCGAAATCCTCAAGAATGAATTTCCCCACTAGATTTTTCGTATGCGTTATTGCGGCATTGCTTGGATTTCTATCCATTCTTCGAATAAGTCCTGGGCTTCATTCTTCTTTTCTTCATGGGGAAGACGGTTGCCCTTATTCTTCCTGCAAAAGTCCCTGTGGATCCCAGCAAGACGGTGAGGGAAAAGAACATGAAATTCCTTGTCCGGCAGTTCTGTTCGGTCAGTTTTTCTTAGGGCATGATTATTTTGCCCAATTATACGTTTTGGAGCTTCAGTTGTTCGAGTTGGATTTCATTTTACCCATCTCGAATTGGGTCCTTTGCAGCCACGATCCCTACGGAGCCCGAGCCCCTCCCTCAGTCGTTTAATTCAGGATTCCATGAGGAAGGTTCGGCTTTTTGAAGTCGGCCACGTCAATTCCTCTTTCTACAGGTGCGATCGGCCATGCCCGAATGAATTTTCCGCTGAATTCGCATCAT
>MDTC01194310.1_pt1 | contig 10944 bp, 12 predicted proteins | sample 811181 | NCBI WGS metagenome assembly MDTC01 (sample SAMN05326644, study PRJNA326480) | marine metagenome | isolation source: seawater | place: Pacific Ocean: North | collected 2011 | reverse complement strand
TGGTGGAGGTACTACCCCTGGTAACGATGAACGCGACCAGACTATTAATCAGCTTCTCACAGAAATGGATGGATTTGATAATGAGACTGGTATAGTAGTAATTGCTGCCACAAATAGGATTGATATCCTAGATGACGCCCTCCTTCGTCCTGGTCGTTTCGATCGAAAGATTCAGGTTTCTCTCCCAAGTGTTAAGGGACGTCTAAAGATTTTGGGTGTCCACGCGAGGGGTAAGAAACTGGCTTCTGATGTACGTCTCGCTAATATTGCGAAGCAGACGACAGGTTTTTCGGGTGCAGACCTCGCCAACCTCCTTAATGAGTGTGCCATTAGGGCTGTAAAGGATGGTGACGGAACTATCACAAAGGAGATTGTGGAGAACGTCTACCAGCGCGTCGTCGTAGGTGCTAAGGGTGACGTAAAGTATTCGATGCGCAAGAAGGAACTTGTGGCGTACCACGAGGCTGGGCATGCTATCGTTGGTGCACTTGTACCCGATTACGACACGGTTCGCAAGGTTTCTATCATGCCACGTGGCGCTGCGGGTGGTGTAACCTTCTTTCAGCCGTCAGAGGATAATGCGGATTCACCCTTCTATACCAAGGAATATCTCATCTCTCAAATTGCAGTAGCCCTCGGTGGACGCGCAGCCGAAGAAATCGTTTACACGGCTAATCGTGTCACGACCGGGGCGAGTTCTGATTACGCTATGGTGTATCAGATAGCTCGTGAGATGGTTACAACTTATGGTTTCGGAAAGAATAAATTTGATTACCGCAATCTTTCCCCAGCTGCGGCTATCAAGGTCGACCAAGAGATTGAAGCTATCGTTTCGGAGTGTTACAAGTTTACTCTACAGTTGTTAGAAAACAACCGGGACAAACTTGAAGAACTCAAGGACCTACTCATCGAGGAGGAAATCGTCGATGGGGAGAAAGTGTACGAGTTACTTGGTAAGGATAGTTGTGGAGCGTATGATTGCTCGGTTAGTTTTGATTAGTGACATTAGTAACCCTGTTTGAAGGAGGAACCGGTGTATTTTCCGCGGTTGCGGGGGAGGCGTAAAGCATATTGAAAATTTTTACAACTACACTCTTAGTCATGGGAATACCCTTAGACATCATACCAGTCACCATCTTGACGGCACCAGATATGACCGCTACAGAGGTCATGGGACCCGCCATGATGGCGATCATAGTCATAACAAAAGCGTAGGGACCGAGGAACTTGGCGGTATTCTTCATACTACCAGTCACCGCACGGGTGGTCTCTCCTACATTCTCAGCACCCCCAGCGATAGTTTCGGTCACGGCAGCCGCAGTCCTTCTCGTATTGGCAGATGTCTTGGCGATAACGTTAAGGGCATTTTCGCTCACACCAGTAATTGACGCAACGGTCTTCACGGGAAGGTTCGTGAGTTGGCGAAACGCATTAGAAGCGGCCGCCTTAGATGCGATGTTCTTGGCATTCTTATTTACGACACGTGCGCGATTGAGTTCTTTAAGGGTCATGGCATTCGATTTGCTGTTGATTTCGAATGCGAGCTGACGAAGATTGGTGAGAGCCGCCTTTTGTTGAAGATTCATCTTCATATTCTCGAGAGCGAACCTCTGATCGATGGCCCTTGCGTTACGATTATATTTCATACGCTGTTCCTTAATACCCAGAGCGAGGGTAGGGGCGTTCATCGCGAGAAGAGTAGAAGTAATCACGGCGACCCAAATCGCGAGCTTCTTACCAGTAAAACCAGCCCTGCGTCCAGACTTGCGAATAGAGGACTGAGCATTATTAGCCAGGTTATTTCTCCTGGATGGGCCACTGACAGAACCTACAGATTCCGCGTTTGACATTTAATATAGATGATGAAAAAAATATCAGGTCATAGTAGATATGGCTTTTACGACTGTCGGCGTTGCCGCGTCGAGGCACCTAAATAAAGTGAATCAACTGGCAAGAATGGAAAGGAATAGAAGAGGTAATACTCCACCTAAGCTCACAAATGGCGTCATACCTACATATAAAACTAAAGGTCCTATAATTAATGCTTTAGTACCGCTTATTAGACAAGTAACAAACGATATCGACCTACAATACTTTCTAATCTCTCTTTATGATGATACATCTAACGACCAATACACCGTAGACTTATTTTCCGGTCAGACACACGAGCAAGCTAGAGATATTATTCAAGCGCACGTGACGATGTTTTCAGATACTTTTTATAGAGGTAGTGCTCCAAAATTATCATTTGATCTAAGAAATGATGAAAATGTGGTTAATCTTGCGTATATAATGTATTTAGATATGAGACACGACGAAACTATAAACAAATCATTATCATTTGATGATTTTTGTAAAGCAGAAATAAATGTAAAAGTAAAGCAAAAAAATGCTAAAAATCTCGTAAATAGAAGACTAAAGTCCCCCGTTTTTATACTTTTCGGTAAGGGTATAACGCCAAAAGAAACAGATTTTATAAAAAGGATAAGAGGATTTGGTGGAGAGGGAGATAATGCAGAATTAGCTATAAAAAATAATTTACCTTCTATTCATTTAAAACCTGGTGGAGCATCCTATTTACCTATATATAAACAGATTAACAGAGACCAAATTAAAAGTAATATTTTGAAAGATGGTCATAATTTGTTTATGGGTATCGACCAAGAAGATGAAAAGGCGACCGTTACACTTAATATATCAAGAACTAAATACAATTTTATAAACAGTAACGGAAAACCGAGGTCTGCTAAAATTTTCTACCCACTTGTATCCATTGCAAATTTAATGGACCCCGGTAAAAATATGTTGATTGAAAGTGCTAAAGAAAATACTAAATATTCAGTGCAAGCTAAGGGAACATTACCCCTTTCTCGATTGACATGGAATTATAAACAACCGGAATTTAAGTTTGTAATGAGTCATGGTACTACAGTACTTTCTACGTCTTATAGAGATGAAGTTAAAACTGGTAATGGGAACAAAAAGCGTGGGTACGAATACACTATAAATAATGCGAATACCAACGACGCAAAACGAATTTTATCATCTACCATGTCAAAAGGTAAAGCAAAAGTAGGTACTACAAATGATAGAGTAGCTAAATTTATGGGTGATTTTATGCAGGCTCTTACTATGATCGCTCATATCAAACATAATACAGTCGCGAAATATAACTATTGCTTAGCAACTGGTGACGCTATGCTGTGTAATAGTTTTATATTTATGTGTTCCATTGCCAATGTGTCACCAAATCTTTGGATGCCAATATCTAGACAACAAACATCTATAGTTTATGGTAATATGCTTAACAATTTCAATCCAAACAGTAACATAAAGTCAGCGCCTACAGAAGTTCGTAATGCTAATAATGTTCGTAGAACCCCTAACCGTTCAAATGGACGTTCGCGGAACCGTTTAACCCCTGTAGCAGAAGGGAGTGGAAACAGTGCTAATTCTGCTACTTCACGAAAAAATAGACCCGGAGCAACTCGTATACAGGTAGTCAATGTGAATAACAATAATATGAATAACGCTAACAGAGCTATCGCAGGGATGTTTAGTAAGTATGAACCACGACCACAAGCACAAAAGAGAAAGAGAAACAATGCTAATAACAAGAACAATAACAGACCACCCACGAGAGGTCCTAACGCACAAAGTGGTGTTGGTTCAAGGAACTCTATTGTGGGTAACAAAAATAACAACCTTAACAGTGCCGCTTCACCTATGAACATAAATGGTCAGAAGAGTAAACCAAATAACAGAAATGCTATGATACGTAATTTACGAGCTCAACTGGCTAGAGCTCAAGCTGCACTCGTCGAGAGTACACAAGCCGCAAATGCTGCCGCAAATGCCGCAAAGAACGCCACTAAAAAACTTCAACAAACACGTAACGCAAGAAATGCACAAGCTGCAAAGAACGCCGCTGCAAAGAACGCCGCCGCAAAGAAAGCTGCAAATGAGGATAATGCAAAGGCTAAAAAACTTGCACGAGCACTAAAGCAACTTCAAACGAGCGCGACCTTAGCGGGTGCCCAACAAAATCAAGGACCTCGAAGAAGTACTAGACGGAAATTTTAAACCTAAGTGAACCCAAAATCTTGTAAAAATCAAAACAAATGAACTCCCCTAAGGAGACTTTCAAAAACGCCACGGCAATCTTGAGTCTCGTTTGGAGCGTAGGAAAAATTCAAGACTGGTTACATCATGAGCACTATCGCTAGAGCTACACAACGTTTGGGGGTGATGAGGCGTCATCTTAGCGCGATTGCCCTCAATGAGAAGATACTCTTCCCCAAACCCGAAGTATACGTGGAAGAGGTTCCCGCGATGTTTTGGGGGTACACCATCCAAATGAATGTGCGACATGATGAAAAGATTATCGATTTTGTCACGGAGTCCCTATCACCGAATGACAAAATGGAAGTGTATCTTCGTCAAAAGAAGATGATGCGTGACATGTATCCTTCGTACATTATCACTGAACGGCATAACTAATACCGTACGTTACACCCGGAATAATTAGGAATACGGTACTCGTATATAGAAGTGGGAATATTTTACCATATTTAGCATTATTTGTAATTTGACCTAATTTTTTCGAAATACCGAGTGGAATTTGTCTCATTTTGGGTATTGGGTACCAAACCAATATCCCACATACGTTGAAAAGAAGATGACAGAGGGCGACTTGCCATGCTTCTACGGGGTTGGAGGTAACAACAGTCGCGGCCAATACACCGGTTAAGGTGGTTCCTACATTAGCCCCAAGGGTGAGGGGCATCATATCTTCGAGAGATATAAGACCGACTGCTGCTAAAGGTGTGAGTGTCGATGTCGTAATAGATGAAGACTGCACTAAAATGGTAATTATCATGCCTATGATGATATTCATATATCCATTAAAACCGACAACGCGTTGTAAGAGTCGCGCCGCAGGACCTTTCACTATAATCTGAAGAGCGTAGACTATATTGAAAATGCAGCAACATAAAGCGACTAAAGATGATACCGTGAGTAGAATACCCGCGCCTTCATCTGTCATACCCCAGTCGTATAATAGACCGTCTTTGAGTAGAGATTTGTCGCATTTTCCATCATCACAGTTATTCTGTGAGATGTACTTGGCTACTTTCTTGTCGTATGAGGCTATACCCTCTGAATATGGAGAAACGTATGGTTTTAGGAACTCTTGTTTCTCACAATTGCCTTCACAGGCGCTTTTGTCTTTGACCATCTCATACGTGATTTTTTCGAACACGGGATAAGCCCAATTAATTGGAAGAAAAATAAGCACGGACAGCAAGTTGAAAATGTCATGTACAGTTGCAGCTGAAAAACCACGTCTAAGATCATTCTTATTGTACATATGACCCATTGATATAATAGTGTTTGTTACGGATGTTCCAATGTTAGCACCCATAATCATAAATACTGCATTTCGAACAGAGAGTTCATTCGCGCCAGCTAAGGACACGATAATGGAAGTTGTGGTAGACGAGGATTGTACCATGACTGTAGCTAAAATACCTATCATTAGACCAGATATAGGATTATCCGCTACGTCAAACATTCTCGCCGAATCTTTTCCACCTAACAGTTTAAAACCGGTACCCATTACCGATAATATCAATAAAAACGCCCACACAGAATACAAAACGCCTACACAGAGGCACCCCTTAACAAAGGTGGAGTAATCGTTACTTGGGACGAGCCATTCATCTTGCGTTTCTTTATCCGTATCAACTATATTTTTTTCTTCGTCTATGAAATCCCCGTCATCAATTTGTTGAATTTTTTTGGGTTTAAAGAACTTTTCATAAACTAAAATCCCTGTGGTAGCCAGATATGTGATACATATCATAGTCATGCCAGCTACACCTTCTCCAGATTCACCCTGGGAACCTGGGTCATGTTCATTTGAGCCAAGGAGAGAACGAAACATCGCACTACTATAATCCAGAAATTTTCTGCGTTAATAATAGTACAATATGGTGCGTTTGACATCCAGCACAATTCGTCGAAGGCGTGCGGCCGGGCAAGTACCACCGCCTGTGCCGTCGGAAAATATGAACAAGGAGAAGAAGGAAAGATTGAAAAGAGTAAAAAACTTGATGGCCAATCACATTAGAATTAGAAGAAACAGTCCCAACCTGTTACCCAACAATAATAAGAGTAACGTAGCTACATTTTATAATAACAGTTTCACAAACACTGAATCTAAGAATATACCTACAAACAAGCGTGTATACATTTCTAAGGACCTTGTTAACGGTAAGATTAAGCACGTCTATAACCAAGATGGTATTATTAAACTACTTTTGAGGTCTACCAATTTCACGGGCAAGAGTCCCATAAGTCGCAAAAACTTCAATATCAAGCACGTGATTCCTTACACCTAAGTGGATAACGTTATCTTAAATTTTAAGAAAAAAATGTTCGCTGCCAGGTGTCCGCTTCCTATCCCCCGTGTACCTACTACATACAAGAGACGCAAGATTTCTCGTGTATGTAAGAGTTATTTCACAATTGATGAGAATAACACAAGACCATTGAGTCCAGAAGATTCTAAGGAGCTGCTTCACGTCATAACATTTCACCAACCTAACAATGATGAAGGTGTTTACAGTCTCCGTAAACTGAATAAGGAGGGTTTACCCGAAAATTTCATCATAGCGTGGAGAAATTTCGATGATGCTTATCGCTACAAGACTCTTCTCGATGCTGAAATGAAACGTTATTCGTATATCCAATTTGCTTCACATTTTGAGTTATGTCATATGTGTGAATTGGGTAATTATAATTGCCGCGTTGTAAACGACGGGGTTCTGGTTACTCCACCAAACGAGACTGTAAAGATTACCGACTGGGAGCGCCGCAGTGCTCTACTCAACGGTAGATGGACGGTGCGAGAGAAGGACGACACTCCACCTGAGTGGCCTTAGAAGAACAACCCACCACCATGTTTTTCAGAAAATGCAGTAAATTTTGGTTTAATAGTATTAAGATTTTTAAAACGTAAACGTCTCCCTATAAATTTCGAGTACGCATGTGTTTCTTTCAGATTCGAACCCGAATCAAATGGTATAAATCCCTTTACTTTCTGCCCCAAAAATGTGAATGGTTTTTTAGCTACTACCATTTTAGTAGCAAATAAGTCTCCCGTATTTTCGTTTTTCATGGTAGTTTTACCGCGTAAATAATTGGCAATACTCTGTCCGCGTTTAGTCGTTATATTTCCCGCGTTTACTGGTGCGTTACTGTTACCCGGTGAATATTTGTATATTTTAACCAAATCCAAACCCTTATTTAATAAGCTTCTGCGCCTTTTATAACGGTTCATAATCATCACGGTCTTTGGTCTATTGTTTCTGTATTTTTTCAGTAAGGATGACGAGTTTCTAGATAAAGTATTCAGATTTGGTGTGTTGTAAAGTAGACTATCTATCTCGTTCATATATTAATCTTAGATAATTTATACTCATGAGTATCTACCAAAATAGGATGGTTCGTCAGATGTACAAAGACATATACTTACCGTTTATATGTTATGCATCCAGAACGTCCTTTTACTCTCAGACTGAAACTTGTGCATGCATGATTCAGTGTAAATTTATGGGTATCAGGGGGAATCAAGCCCGTGAATTACGACAGAATCGAGACTGTCCGAGCTCATCACCGGTGAAAGACCCTCAATCACAGAGTTAGACTGAACACAGGTGTGATCGTGCATATCCGCGACAGTATCGAACGACTTCCAACATTTATTACATCTAACAGTCCCATAACCTCTAAGAAGTTTTCTGTTGATGTCACCTGTATCATGACATCCCATATGTATGATAAGGTCATCCATGTTTACGAAATTCTTACCACACAAATCACATGAACATGGGAAGAATTTATCGAATCTTCTATATGTAGATTTTTTCCGTGAAAAGAGCCATTCAAGGCACATATAATACCTAAGTAACATAAAGTTTTAAGTTCAAGATAACTTATGGCCTGTATGCAATATATTGCGTTTGACTTTGAGACCTCAGGCCTCCCCGAGGGTCGTCGCAATGTTACTATTACACCAGAGACCTTAAAGAATTTTGATTCATGTCGAGCCGTTTCTCTTTCGGCTGCACGTTTTTCTAACAATGGGCGACTCGTCGATACTTTTGACGCTATCATTTATCCGGATAATTTCATCATCAGTCAGGATTCTATTGATATCCATGGTATTACGAATGAACAGGCTCGGGCAGAGGGTCGACCGTTTCCAGAAGTGTTCGTTGATTTTCTGAAGTTTGTAGGACCTCGCAGCAAGAACTTCATCGCACACAATGCTCAATTCGATACGAGCGTTCTCCGCTCCGAGATGATTCGTCACGATATTGATTTGAGCCTCATCGAAGAATTCAATTTTCAGTGTACACTCAAGATGTACAAGGAACGATTTATGAAACCAATTAAGCTTGGTGCATTGTACAAGGACATTTTCGGTGAAGAATTTGAGAATGCGCACAACTCTTTGGCGGATTGTATCGCATGTGGGAGGGTTTATCCTTACCTTCTTGGTCATGAGCGTAAGCTTAAGCCTATCGGTATTCCTAAGGTCATTCTTAAGGCTTCATCTGTAGCCACAGCGATTGGAATTGGATACAATAGACAACAGGAACTGATTGAAGAGCTGCACAAAAAGTACAGCCCTCAGACCTTCGAGGGGGTCACCAAGGATGATGCAGCACTTGCGGTTATTAACTCGAGAGAATCTACGGTAAAGATTCTCGAGGATGCCGTGGCGTTTGAATCTGATAGCAGTACTGACGTCAATCAGAAGGTTCGGTCTCTGTATCATCAAATTGAGCATTCGGGTCTCGAACCTAAGGATATGATTGTGGCGAAGGATTACATCCGAAAAACCCTGTTTACGAACCACGGGACACGGAATGAGGACAAAACAGCTGATTTGGACCACGCAAATCTCTTGAAGGACGATACTTTTTACGCGTACGACGTTTGTGAGATTGAGGGTACATTGTACCAAATTGTGGGTAGGGTCGACCGTATACAGATGAATGATGATGGTTCGAGGACGCTCGTCGAGATTAAGAATAGGGCAAATGGTCTATTCAATCGGGTGAGGGATTACGAAAACGTTCAGTGTCAGACGTATCTACAGATGCTGAAGGATGTTAACTTTTGTCGTCTCGTGGAGCAGTTTGACGAGGTTAGGAAGGGATATCTCATCGAGAAGAACGATGAATATTGGAAAAACCAAGTTTTGCCTAAGCTTCAAAACTTCTGTGAACATTTCCATAGCATGTTGAGCGAACAAGTTTAGAGTTTTGTTTTGTAATCAAGATAATGTGGAAAGATATCGCTCTATACGGAGCCTCGTCTATATTTAATTATTTCTATACTCAACAGCTATGTGACACAAACGAACTTATGATCATGACGTGTCTTAATTTCGTAATAAGTGTAACCACCCTTTGCGTTGTTATCATGAAAAGTCCCATAAAGGTTCTTGACAACAGAGTTGATTTAAAGTAGACCCAAGTGATATAAAAATCTAAAAAATAAGTAACATAAGATGGAGGAGCTCACGCATCTTATGCAGCTTGTAGATGCCCATTCCGAACGTTTACCAGAGGGGGTCTATCTCGATTTGTGTAACAGTATCAAATCCGTACATGACGAGCTTGTTGATTTCACACCGGAAATAGACGAATTGGAGATGGATGTTTCTGAAAATAACGAAGAACATTATAGGGACCTCGAGAAAAGTTTACACACTCACGTTATGGCCATGGAAACCGTGATGAAGGACATGGAAAAACTGAAACCCCGTAAGAGATTATCAAACAAATTGAAAACGGAAGCGATTAAAAAGTTTGCGACTGAAACGGGTTTACATTCACTTCGGGAATACACAGAGGAGGCTATCAGGGAAAATACTAATGTAGACGTAAAAGCAATTTATAAATGGTATCTGGATGAATACAATCGATACATCGGCTATAGAAAGATGGCATGTGAGAACGCTTTACATGATTTGAGGGATGAACGGGATTATGTCATGTGTGAAATGGTGAATAATACTCTATTGAGTTAGTTTTTTTTGTTCGTAATAATATATGGAGAAGATAAACTTAAATCCAACTCCAGCCAACACGGGTGTCGTTGCGAAATCCGTGAAAGTTGGTCGTTATAAGGTAAAATACGTCCGTATTTTGATAATGGTAGCGTTATTATTGAGTTTAATATTCGGAATGCGATGGTTTATTAAGGCTGAATTTGGACCTAAGGTAGAACCTATATTACCCAATGTGGGTCCGAGCCCTGAAGAGAACGAGGATGATACCGAATCCGATAACGTAAACGTAGTACCTATCGATACCCCCGTTCCAGAACCACCAAAAGAACGTGAATTTGTGTACGATTTCATTATTAACCACGCACATGGGTCTTATATGGGTATACAACTTGGTGATATACTCGTTGATGATGAACGTGTATCTGATTCCGTCGTTGTTCACCAAGAGGCTGATAGAGGGGGTACCAAGAAAGAATTCATATACGACGAAGAGGGAGACCAAACTATGGCCATGTATACTCAACTTCAACCAAAGGGTCTCAAATTTATGACCGTGACACTTAAACGATTTAATCGACCAACCAAGTTTACACTTACCTTCGCGAGACCCATGTTCGCCCCAGGTTGGATAATTAAAGAAAATGATGTGGTCATCTACGAGGAGACAAGCAATCGTGGTAGGGATGCTGGTCCATCCCCTGTGATGTACGATTATATGCTTCCATTCGAGGGAGAACCCAAAAAAGTGGTAGAGCCCACCTAAGTCCCCCTCTCACCCGCCGAAAAATAAGTAAAAATGCAGGATTACACGGAGATTCTCGCCGTTCTTCAGGAGCTTCGTAGGGAGGTTGAGC
>MDTC01087818.1_pt1 | contig 10944 bp, 8 predicted proteins | sample 811181 | NCBI WGS metagenome assembly MDTC01 (sample SAMN05326644, study PRJNA326480) | marine metagenome | isolation source: seawater | place: Pacific Ocean: North | collected 2011 | reverse complement strand
TGCTTGCTCTTTTTTAGATAAAACTACATCTCGGTGATCAACTTCACCTTCAAGGTATTTTAATGCACAGGTTTTGCAAAGCCCCGTATTACAGGACATTTCAACCTGAATACCATTTTCTGCCAGAACTTCGATGATTGTCTTATTTTCTGGGACTGAATATGTTGCACTTGAGCTTGCAATTTTAATTTGAAAACCATCAGATGATTTTTCAACATCTTTTTTAATCTCTACTGGTTTTTTTGGAGCACCAAAATATTCATAGTGCACACTATCCTCTGGCCAATGTGAGGAGAACTTCTCCACTGCACCCATGAAACCTGGGGGGCCACAATAGTAAAGATGTGTCCCTATTTCGTGATTCTTTAAAAGCTTCTCAATATCAAGGCCATCACCTGGGATTCCTTGATCATGATGAAAAATTACACGACCTTTATCAACAAGGTCGGAAAGCTCTGGTTGAAAAGCTGTGTGTTTTAGTGATTTTGTACAGTAGTGCATAGTGAAATTATCACTATCTTTTCCTAGTTCATATATCATGGAGAGCATCGGTGTGACACCGATACCTCCAGCCAACATCAGGTGATGTTTTGCTTCTTTGTTAATTGGAAAGTTATTTCTCGGCTTACCAACAAAAACTTCGCGTTGCGTGTGTAAACGCTCGTGTAGATCTATGGAGCCGCCAGTACCCCTTGAGTCCCGAAGTACCGCTATAAGATAACGCTTTCTATCTCCTGGATCCCCACACAGCGAATATTGACGAATCCTACCGTCATGAAAGTAGAAATCGATGTGCGCACCAGCGGAATATTCAGGTAGATCATTCCCATCAACATCAACCATTTCAAAGGAGTTAATCAACTCCGCTTGATTGGTAATTTGGCGCATTTTAAGACGCAGGCTATCTTTGGGGTATTTACCCACTTCACCCTCAGAAATCATATATTAAATTCCAGTTCATACTAATTAATCATAGGCTTTACTGTTAACAATTCAGGTTCTATCTGAATTTGTAAATAACAAAATTAACTCGACAACTCATAATAAACTCCCACATTGTCTACGATGGGTCCAATACGGAAATTCAATGCTGTCAATTAGTTCTTGAAATGCTATTAATATTATTGGAAAACAGTCTTTATTATGCCAACTCGCACAAAAAGAAATACCATCAATTTTAAGCAGTTAAGATGCTTTCACACAGTAGGGACAATTGGGAGCTTTACTCAGGCAGGTAAGGCCTTGCGAGTTGGGCAACCAAGTATAACTGTTCATGTCAAAGCACTTGAGGAATATTTTGATGTAGAATTGTTTAGTAGGCATGGACACAACGTTGAATTGACCAAACTTGGGAAAACGCTTCTCAACATTACCAAGCGTGTTTTTACCCTTGAAACAGAAGCGATTGAACTTTTAACTGCCGCCAGCGGCTTTCAGATAGGACACCTAAGCATTGGCGCTATAAGTCCACATCAAATTACAAGTTCAGTTATGAATTTTGGGAAAACATACCCTGACGTCGATCTCTCTGTATCCCTCGGTAATAGTCAGGAAATCATTGACCGTGTTCTTGATTTTAGAGATGACGTTGGTATTGTTCCTCAGATTGAAAAAGATCCCCGGTTCCTCTCCATTGCCTACAGTAGCAATCGTGTTGTCCTACTAGTTCCAAAAAATCACGAATGGGGAAAGAAAAAATCAGTAAAATTGAGGGAATTGAGCGGCAGGCGACTTGTCCTTCGTGAACAGGGTTCCGCAACAAGACGTGTTTTTGAAGATGCACTTTTTGATAATGATGTATCGATTCGCCGCGTTATGTCCATTGGTAGTAGGGAAGCGGTTCATGAAGCAGTTGCCAATGGACTTGGCATAGGAATCGCTTTAGAGAATGAATCTCGGCCCGACGATCGCGTTGCAATTATAGAAGTTTCTGATGTTGACCTTTTTTTACAACCTCACGTAATTTGCCTCCAAGAGCGAAGTGAGGCCCCACTGATTAAGGCATTCTTGGATCTGATAAAAAAGGACAACACAGAATAATGGATCTCTTATACTGATATTTGATTCTTTTGTTCATCCAAAACGTCCTTAACTTGAACTTTTGATTCAGGTCGGCGCATGAAGAGAACTAAGGGCAGACATGCTAGGATGATGAGTGTTAATAACCTGAAATCATTTGTGTAAGCCATAATATTCGCCTGGCGACCAATTTCACCTTCCAGTGCAATAAGGCCAGCGATGCTATCCATATTCCAAAGGTCGGGTAATGGCTTGTGTTGTAATGCTTCATTAAAAGGGGAAACATATCTTATAAGATCTGCTCTATTCGCTTGCGTATTTCTTATATAAAAACCAACCAAAATTGACACGCCAACACTTTTTCCTAAATTCCCGATCAAACCATATAGCCCTGCTGCAACATCTAGATGTCTAGGATTTAACGTTGAAAAGGTGGCCGCGGTAAGCGGCACAAACAAAAAACTCCACCCAATTCCTTGGATAAAATTTGTAAAGACAAGATCCCATGGAGTAACGCTCGATGTATAATCTGCCATTAACCAAGTTGAATATGCGGCCACCAACATGCCAAATGCCATAAGTGACCGCGAATCAAAGTGTTTCATAAGGTATCCGACTACCATCACACTCAAAACAACGCCGACACCTCGCGGCGCCATGACCAACCCTGCTGTAATTATTGGATAGCCCCACAAATCAATCAAAAAAGGTGGAAGCAAAGCGATGATACTGACTAATATTATACTAAGTAATACCTTTAGGAGCATACCAGCGCAGAAATTTCTATCCATCAGCACTCTGTAATCCAAAAAAGGATTTTGAGCATATATTGTATTAAGAACAAAACAATATAGTGAAATACCTGCGATTAAAGCAGCTAAAATAATTTTTCCTGCGTCAAACCAATCTAATCGCTCACCCTGATCGAGAATGTATTGGAGACATCCAGCACTAATGGCGATCATAAGAAATCCAGAATAATTAAAAGTCTTAACATCCCTTTTAATCCTGACGGGTACGTTAGATGCAATTACCGCACAAGCAAGAATTCCGAACGGGACATTAATGAAAAAAACTCCTCTCCACGTGAACTGCTCGGCTATATATGCACCAACAGTAGGTCCCATTATTGGTGCAACCATGATACCTACACCCCACCAGCCAAGGGCCATACCATGGTCTTCACGGCGGAAATTATCTAATAATGTAGACATAGAAAGAGGTGTCAGTACTGCTCCAAATGCCCCTTGAATAAACCTTATTGCTATAAGTTCACTCAGAGAAGTTGCAAGCCCACCAAATACCGACATCAATGTGAAACCAAATATAGCTATTATAAGTATTTTTTTTCGTCCGAACTTAGAGGCTAAGGCTCCAGTGGCGGGCATAGTAACGGCGACGCCGATCAAAAAAGTTGTTAACACCCAGGAAATTTGGTCTGGGGCCGCCGAAAACTGACCACGCATATGTGGCAGAGCCACACCAACGACCATGGAGTCAATTTCTTGAATCATTGGCCCTAAGATTGTAGCCAGAATAATAAGAGCAGGATTAAAGGTTTTCTGCCCAGAAGCCGAGGCACTCAAAACGCTCATGGATTTCTGCTTAATAATATGGTGAGAGGAGAAAGGAGACTGGGTAGAGAAACAATACGACCGGTATCAATTTTAACAGAAACGGTCATTCCGGCCCGAAGTTGACTCAACTGTATAGCTTCATCAAACGCAAGACGGAGAGGAAGCCTCTGGACCACTTTTACCCAATTACCCGTTGCATTTTGTGCAGGCAAAAGGGAAAATTCAGATCCGGTTGCTGGGCTTATTCCAATTACTTTAGCAGTAAAGGCTAATCCTGGAAAACTATCAACCAACACCTTAGCAGTCTGGCCAATAGCTACGTTAGTCAGATCGGTTTCCTTAAAATTAGCCTCAATCCATAAGTTTTTATTTCCAATCAAACTAAACACGGGTCGACCAGCTTCAACATGCTCACCAGAGTACAAATCAAAATTAGTAACAATACTGTCTGCTGGAGAATAAATTGTTGTTCGACGCACATTCAAAGATGCAATATTTTTAGTAGCTAATGCCTCGCGAACTGCAGGGTGCTGATTACTCGGCAATTCAATTGAGCCGCCCAACATAATCAGCAGACGGCTCAGTTCTTCTTTTATAGCGTTTTTGCGCTCTCTAGCTGCAAAATAAATTTGTTTAGACTCTTCAAGTTGAGCTTGTGAGGCGACCCCATTAGTACGAAGTTTTTTTTGTCGCTTTAGTTCACCGCCGTAATATAAGGCCTCTCCCTCAGCTATTCTCAATTCTGCTTGCTTTTGACGGTATTGCCCTTGCAGGGCTTTTAAATCCTGTCGCACTCTGGAAAGGCTGGCTTCTGCTTTTTCAAGTTTTATGAGATAAGGTTCTTTATCCAATTGAAACAAGGGCTGACCTAATTTAACTTGATCATTCTCTTCAACAAAAACCGACATAACCCGGCCTGATATTTCAGCACTAACAGTAATTTTATTAGCCTTTACATAAGCGTTTTCTGTGCTGGCATACCTACTTTGACTTACGTAATAAACGAACCCAAGACCAATTAAAATCAATGGAGCCAAAATTACTATTACCAATGTTAGAAAACGCAACGGTTTCAAAAATAAGATCCTAATGCCAAGAACCGTGAATGCAGCGAAGTTTAATCGTTATAATTTTAAAAATTTTCCTTTAAATTTGTACTTTAAACAAACGATAGATTTTCATATTATAAGTGAGTCACAGCTCACTTATTGAGGTCTACATGTCTGATTTATTGCCCTCCATTACTGCTTTACGAGTTTTTGAGGCAGCAACTCGACACAATAATTTCTCCCTAGCTGCCAAGGAATTAAATATAACGCCAAGTGCAGTCAGCCATCAAATTCGCAAACTTGAGGAAATGTGGAAATTAAAGCTATTTGAACGGCGGCCAAGGCAGGTTGCCCAGACAAGAAGTGGGCAAGAACTCGCCACTTTTGTCAGACGGTTTCTTTTAAACTTAAAAGGAACTGTAAAAAATTTACATAATGAAAAGGAGAGAATGCCACTTCGTATTAATACTATGACTTCATTTGCATACAAATGGCTTGTGCCACGACTTGGCAAATTTCATGACATGCATCCCGATATTGAAGTCTGGATTTCTACAAGCAACAAATTAACAAATTTTGCTACAGAGAATTTTGATACTGTAATAAGACTGGGAGCTGGGAACTACCCGGGGTTACACTCAACATTTCTGCTCGGTGATTTCGTTTTTCCAGTGTGCAGCCCCCGCGTTGCTCAAAAATTGAGAAACCAAATTGAGGAACCAGCTGACTTACTCAAACAAAAACTTCTGTATCGCCTAGAAGATGAATCTGCCCCGACTTGGCTTGACTGGTTCTCTAAAGCAGGAGTAGAAGTCCAAATTTTACCCGAGGGACCAAAATTCCCAGATACTAACACAGCCTTACTTGCAGCCATGGGCGATCAAGGGATTGCCTTGGCTAGAAGCTCACTTGTTCATGAAGAATTATTGGATGGACATCTTGTAAAATTATTTAACATAATTTTACCATCACCAATCAATTATTATCTAGTTTGCCCTGAAGGGTTAGAGAAGAGACCAGAGATTACAGCATTTCGCGATTGGATTACTGAGGAAGGAAAAAAAGCCCAAGTTAGGTATAAAAAACCAACCTAGAAAAAATGGCGGCACAACTATACCAATTAGTTTTGTTATGCCGCCACAAGGCCTTGAAGGAAGTTCAATTAACTCTTTTTACGAGAAAAAATAGAGAAGATTCCACCACTTTTTCTATCTTCATCTCCTTGTAAGTAATCATCACCACGAATGTAGCGCTCACGCAGCTTCCTTGACAAATAATCAATCACGTACACAACAAGAATGATCATCATAATGATTGTTGTTGCATTGGAAAATTCAAAAGCTCGAAGATTGTCAGACAATAAGAACCCAATACCACCAGCGCCAACGATACCAAGAATCGTTGCAGCTCTCGTATTCGACTCAAACATGTAAAGGGCATTTGTCAGCAATACGGGCATGACCTGAGGGAAAACACCAAAGCGAATGACCTCAAGTGTACCTCCACCCGAAGCCTTAATGCCCTCAATTTGTTTGCGGTCAATATTTTCGATAGCCTCGGAATAAAGCACAATTAAGATTCCAGTATCTATGATTGCAATAGCCATAATTCCAGGGATAGGTCCAAGTCCAATCGCACGCACGAAAATTAAACCCCATATCATATAATCAGCAGCCCTAAGAACATCTGCAAAGCGTCTCGTAGTGAATTGTAATGGTCTAAATGAGTTAAAGTTTTTCGCCGCCATAAAGGCAAATGGGAGTGCAAGTAAACCACCGATCAAACTGCCAATAAATGCCATGGCCAGGGTTTCAAGAATGGCATCGACATAATCCGGGAACTGCCCACCCGTTGTTGGGGGAAACATTTGACCAAACATAATAGCCATTTTTTCAAATGATCCGTAAAACCTCTCAGAAAAAAACCCAAAACGATTCATCGCATACAAAAGGATTGATAGTAGGATGATATAAGAGCCCCAACTTATTAATCTATTAAGAGGAGTTTCAGAAAAAGCCCGCGGATAACGCTCACGTTGCGCGTTTATTTCCTCTGCGGTCATATTCATGATGCTGTTATCAGCCATCTTGTAGTTCCTATTCTTTATCAATCAATTTTGTTGTTTATTATATAGTATCTTTACTGGCCTAAATTTTCTTTGCCAATAAAGTAGTGACGGCATTTTTCACTAACCATATCGATCACAAAGACTGTCCCAATAATCATCAGCAAAATAGCTCCAACATCAAGGAAATACATCAACTTGATTGCGGTTATCAACTCATAACCAATTCCACCAGCAGCGACAAATCCCATAACTGTTGCAGCTTGAACATTAAGAGCCAGGCGCCAAAAACTATAGGAGAGAAAATTCGGCAAAACCTGTGGGTAAACAGCAAAACGAATTTCCTCAAACCAGTTACCTCCAGCAGCCCGTATTCCCTCAATTGGTTTAAAATCTACGTTTTCGTTGACTTCGGAGAAAAGTTTTCCTTGGGCTCCCGTTGTATGGACTATTAGAGCCAGAACACCCGCCAAAGGCCCAACTCCAAAAGGATAAATAAAAATCATGGCCCAGACAATGTCAGGAACTGTGCGAGCAATTTCTAAAGAACGCCGCGCAACAAAATATAGAGGGTAATTTGTCATCAAGTTAGATGAAGCAATAAAGCTAAGCAGGCCGCCGATGGTTGTCCCTATAACAGTGGCAGTAAATGCCATTAGCAAACTTACAAAAACAGCGTCTGCCCATTTTCCAATTCCCCAATACCAGTCAGCAAGCTCTGGGCCTATATTGTCCCAGCCACTAAAAACAGCAAAAGAATTGTGTATAAAGCTCCCCGTTCGTGGCAACGCATTTATTACTTTAAAAATACTAAATTCTGATTGCAGAATTGATAAAGTTAAGGCGATGAAAAATGCAGACCAAAAAAGGATCATGTATAAACGTTTGTGAAGACCATACGCGGCACGGTGCTTTTCAAACTGCTCTACTGCACTTGACTGTTGGGGTGTTAGGGCTTCTTCGGTCACTGCAAACTCACCTTGTTTAATTTTGAAACAAAAATTTAAAATTTAAAAAATTAAAAAAAGAAGCTGAAGCGAAGGCGTCACTGAGGACGACTTCGCTCCAGATAGCTAGATTTTAAGACTTTTTCTTCTTACGGTTTTTCTTCAACCAAGCTTTAGCTTTCATGATTGCAACATAGTCTTCATGATAGACGCGCTGCATTCCCAAGGTTTTACCTTGAGCAACTGCTTCAGCTACTTTTGGATCGTTTTCTTCCAAACGCAGGAAGAGTTTAATCAAATCTGCCTTCATAGCTTGTGGCAAATCACTTCGGATCACGACTGGTGGTGTTGGAATCAAAGCTGATGTCCAAATAACACGAATGTCCTTACGATTTAACATGCCCTTGTCAATCATTTTGCGGAGTGCACCAAAACCATCATTTACTGTGGTCCAAGTGAAACCAGCGTCAAAAGTGCCATTAAGCACACCTGTAACTGTTTGTTGATGACCACCAGAAAGTGGGGAATTGAAATAGGTATCGATAGGCGTTCCCATTTCTGCCCAAGAGTAAGTAGGTACTGTGAAGCCAGAAGTAGAGTTTGCGTCATTACGGGCTACAGTTTTACCTTTTAGATCTTGGAATTTCTTGTAAGGACTGTCGGCTTTAACAATCAAAACAGAATTGTATCCCATGCCTCCAGCAACATCCTGAGCTCCGGCAATTGGCTCTACACACTTGCAGTTCTGCCAGACACTTGCATAACTACTAGCACCTAGCCAACCAACCTGAACCTGACCTGCAACGAGGCCGTTCATGATTCCTGAGTATTCAGCAGCTGTGAACAACTTAAACTGTACGCCCAGTTCCTTGGATGCATAATCAACAAATTTTTTCTGAGATTTAAGATTATCAGTGGCTGTTTCCACAGAGATAACACCGTAGTTAACTACTGGAAAATCTTTCTGCCAACCACCAATATAATCGTCGGCACTTGCCGTATTGACGGTAAGAGCAGCACCGAAAAGCACTGCTGTAGCAGTTTTTAGTAGAGAACGTCGAAGCAACATGTTTTAACCCTCCTGTTGATTAGGTAATAATTTACCCTAAAATTTTAGTTTTTATCAGTCTGTTTTCTTATTATTGGGGTTATTATTTTTTTAACAACCCAGGTATTATAGAAGTCTAACAAAAATTAGATTCCTAAAAAATTATGTATATTTTTTCCATTTCTTAGTCAGACGCCACATTAACTGAAGTCTGCGTTATAGCTTGATCAAATTCTTCGTCATCACTTCCATCGCCTAGCGCGTAGAGCTCACGAATCATTTCAACAGTTAACTCTTCCGGCTTACCGTCAAATACAACGATACCGTTTTTCATACCAAGAAGGCGTTCACAATACTTTTTGGCAGTATCAAGTGTGTGAAGATTGGTTATGACGGTGATGCCGTCTTCCTCATTAATTTTTTTCAGCGCATCCATAACTATACCAGCGTTGCGAGGGTCTAGTGAAGAGATCGGCTCATCTGCCAAGAGTAAACGGGGCTCCTGAACTAAGCCACGAGCGATAGCAACACGTTGTTGTTGACCACCAGAAAGAGTATCTGCACGCTGTAATGCTTGATTGCTTACATCAAGACGATCCAGAGCGCGAATAGCAAATGCTCGCTCTTCCGCGCTAAATCTTTTTAACAAGGTTTTAAAGGTACTGTTGTAATTAATTCGGCCCATTAAAACGTTGGTGATAACATCCAAGCGCGGCACCAGGTTAAACTGTTGGAAAATCATAGCGCAATGGGCACGCCATTGACGGAGTTCTTTGCCCTTTAATTTACATACATCAAAGGCGTCAGCGCCTTCACCAAAAATAATACTTCCCTCTGTCGCATCACCCAACCGATTTATCGCTCTGAGCAAAGTTGACTTGCCCGCTCCCGATCTCCCAATAATGCCAATCATTTGTCCACTTGGAATGTCAAGGTTGATATTATCGCAAGCTTTTAGATCACCAAATTGTTTGGTTAGATTTTCAATTTTTAACACTAACGGCACTCCCCCGAATTTTCGGTACTATGAATTATTAATTGCACTTTTATTATTTAATTTTTTTTACAGCAAGCTTCTAACAACTCTATATGACCATATTAAATCAACAAAAAGGTTCTCATGTCGACTATGATAAACTGTCATGAGCCACGTTGCTAGAGCTCTTTTAGAAGACTTAGTTACAAAGATCATTCTAAGTAGCCAACAATAGCCGTTCTGCGGTACATTAGAAATTATTTATCTATTGAATTTACTTACTTTTTTTACTTAAAATGATTTTTTTAGGTCTAAATCTACATTTAAATCAACATTCCTTCCTTCGTTAAAAGCTCTCAAAAAAAAGTTTTTCTTAAAATTACATCATCAAAACAAAAACGTTTAAGCACTTGCTTAAATGATTAAAGTCAAAACATATGGGCTACTGAAATATCTTATTTTCATGTTTTTTGCCCAAATACAAATTACGCCGCATCTTTTAGAACAAGTTTTTTGCATAATGAAACGGCCAACGGTGCATTATCTCCATAACCATCTGCATTTACCTGATCAGCAAAATCGCTTGAAACTGGTGCGCCTCCAATAATCACAGGGACACCCAGACCATCCTTTTGAATACTCTCAATAATCTTTTTCATGAATGGCATTGTCGTCGTCAATAACGCAGACAGGCCGATAACATCCGCATTGACTTCACGAGCAGTTCTAATGATGTCTTCACCTTTTGTGTTCACTCCTAAGTCAACCACTTTAAAACCAGCCCCTTCGAGCATCATTCCGACAAGGTTCTTCCCAATATCATGAAGATCACCAAACACTGTAGCCAGAACAATCGTACCTTTAGGCTTTTCCTGGGTCGCTGTTAAAATTGGACGTAATATTTCAAGTCCTGCCTTCATTGAACGTGCTGCAAGAAGCATTTCGGGCACGAAAAGTTCCCCAGCTGCAAACATGTCACCAATTTCACCCATGGGCGCGATAAGGCCGTTGTCGAGGATTTCTGAACATTCTTCACCATCGTCCAACGCCTTTTTTACCAACCTTGGACACGCCTCTTCATCAAAATCCATAACTGACTTATAGATTTCACTGAAAATATCATCCGTATGTCCAGCATGATAATCAGTGGCTTCTTTTTCACCGACGCCAATGCCCATGAAACCCTTGCCACCCATCGTTGCCACGTCTGTAAAGCCTGGTCCTGTCTCTACCACACCTTCGTAAGGACGCTCTCCTCTGTTG
>MDTC01220059.1_pt1 | contig 10945 bp, 11 predicted proteins | sample 811181 | NCBI WGS metagenome assembly MDTC01 (sample SAMN05326644, study PRJNA326480) | marine metagenome | isolation source: seawater | place: Pacific Ocean: North | collected 2011 | reverse complement strand
GTACCCGTAATATCTCCCCCAATCCCTTGGCACGGTCTGCTAGGTTGCGCAGACCAAAGGCAATGGTAATCAGGTCGAAACTCTCATCTTCAAAAGGAAGAGCCAAGCAATCACCATGCATAAATTGGTTGATATTTTTCTCCAATCCACGAATCGCTCGTTTTTGACGGGCCTGTTCGAGCATGGGTTCGCAAAAGTCCAACCCGGTCAACTTGACCTGTTCTCCCAAACCTTTTCTAAGAGCAAATAGAACATCGCCACTACCGGTCGCAAGGTCGAGAATATCACGGGGGTTTCGTTCCTTAGCCAAGTTGACCAAACGGTTGCGCCAATAAAAATCGATGCCGCCGGATAACCAATGGTTAGCAAGGTCATAACGATTGGCCACACTTGAAAAGGTGGCCTCGACCGCAGCGGGGTCAGGTCCGTTCACTCTTTTTCATCGGAGGAAGAGAAACTCTCCACCACCCAGCGGGAAAGTTCCTTATCCGGATCTTCGATGACTTTTTTATCAATCACGAAAGAATTTTTTCCGGTGCGTTGGGAGATGATTTTCAGACCATGCTCGAAGTCTTTGAATTTTTTCTCGCACAGAGCAAGAACTGAACGATTCTCGGATGTCGCCTCCTTGACCACCGCCACTTTGGCAGCTTTGCGGAATCGCAGTTCCAAGCCATGCTCACGCTTAAAGGAATCAACAAAACGGTCTACATCCTCGAGTAGATTTTCGTCGAGCAGGTCCTGATTGTCCTCAATTAATTCGCGAAGTTTTTCGGTGGGCTGACTGACGGTCTCTGCATCCACTGAAAATTTACGGATTGAAGTGGAAGGGAGTTCAAATTTGAAGTCCCGGAAGATTCTTTCGAGAATGGTGACGAGGCCACGGGCACCGGTCTTTTCCTTGGCCGCGAGCTTGGCCACCTCATGAATTGCAGGATTGCCCATTTCGAATTTTATCCCATATCCCTCAAAATCCTTACGGTATTGATCAAGGGCATTGCCCTCGGAAGAGAGCAAAATATCTGCAAGGTCATCTTTGGTTAGCTCATCGCATGCCACCCGAACGGGCAGACGGCCCACAAATTCTGGCTCAAATCCATATTTAATAAAGTCCTGAGTCTCCGCCTTGTTAAGAAAATTGATCCCGCTTTTTGAAAGTTCCTGTTCCTCAGAAGATCCAAAACCAATGCGGTTAAGATCAAGTCGTTTACGCACACTCTCGGCCAATTGATCAAATGCACCACTGACAATGAAAAGGATATTTTTGGTGGAAATAGTAGGTTTCTTAGGCTTTCCACCACGTTGCATTTCCATGAAGGCTTTCATCTGGCCCATCATGTCCTGGGGAGAATGAAGGTTTACCTCGGTCTCCTCCATTAATTTCAGCAGGTTAATCTGGACACCACGGCCGGAAACATCGCGCCCCCCTCGAGAACCCTCCGCGGCAATCTTATCGATCTCATCGACATAAATGATCCCATACTGAGCGAGCTCGACATTACCGTCTGCCTGTTTGACCAGATCGCGCACCAGATCGTCCACATCATTACCCACGTAACCGGTCTCGGAAAATTTGGTGGCATCGGCTTTTACAAAGGGTACTCCGATCAACTTCGCCACATTGCGCATCAGATAGGTCTTCCCCACCCCGGTTGGTCCGAGGAGAAGTACATTGGGTTTTAAATATTCCGCAGCCTGTACCCGGTCATCCTGAATGCAGCGGCGGACATGGTTATAATGATCGCAAACTGCGACGGAGAGCACTCTTTTGGCCTGCTCCTGCTTAATGACAAAACGGTCGAGATAGTCACGCACTTCCTTAGGCTTGCGGTCAAAAGAACGGATCGAATCCAGTGGATCGTCTTGGGGTTCATTATTCTCTGTTTCCTTCTTCTCCCCTTCCTTGGGTGGTGCAGGTTGTTCATCTTCACTTGATTGCATGAAGGGGGCAAAAGCAACTTGTAGATTCTTATTTTTCATGAGATCCCGTAACTGTTTTTGGATCTCTTCGAGTGGGTTATCGTCGTCTTTTTTAGACATATTGAATAAAATAATAGTTTGACAGGTCGTTCGTGTGTCGGAATTTATGGAATACTTACCCTAAACCCCTTACACAGGTCTTTCAAACCGTTTTACCCCACATGTCAAACAACCTGACCAAAAGACAAATCGTCCAATCCATTTACGATGGCGCAAATTACAACCACAAGGATGTGACAGAAATTGTCCAAAAAACCCTCGATCATATTTGTAGCGGTTTAGTGAACGGACAGAATGTGGAGTTGCGAAACTTTGGCGTGTTCGAAGTACAAGTGAGGAAGTCACGGGTCGGGCGTAATCCAAACCAACCGGAAAAGGATGTGATCATACCACGTCGAGCAGTGGTAAAATTTAAGGCCGGTAAAGAAATGAAGGCCGGGCTATCAAAGCTCGATCTTGATTCCGTCTAATTTTCCATACTCCCTCGCTTGCAGGGAAAAAATATCCTGATAGAGTCGGCTTATGTTTGATACTTTACCCGGATTTAGAGAATTCCCACCTGATGCCTGTGCCCGGCGAAATCATTTGTTCAGAGTATTCCGTACCGTTGCCCGGACCTTTGATTTTCAGGAATATGATGTCCCCGTTCTTGAACCTCTAGATTTATACTTGGAAAAATCTGGTGAGGAGATTGCTAATCAATTGTTTCATTTCGAGGACAAAGGGGGCAGAAAAGTGGCCCTTCGTCCCGAACTCACACCCACCCTCGCACGGATGGTTGCGGCCCGGGCAAACTCCCTGCCCAAACCGGTAAAATGGTTCAATATTGGGGAGCATTTCCGCTATGAGCGACCCCAGAAAGGCAGGGGGCGTTCCTTTTACCAATTCAATGCTGATTTAATTGGCGAAGTTGGAATCGATGCCGATGCGGAATTAATTGCCCTGCTATGTTCGATCTTCGAAACCTTTGGGTTGGGAAATAAAGAGGTCGTGGTCCGATTGAGTGACCGGGTAACCTGGGTTTTGTTTCTCGCAAAACTGGGTATCTCTGAGGAAGCTCGCCCCGCTACTCTCGATGCCATTGATAAGAGTGAACGGCGAAAACCCGAGCAAACGATCGAGTCACTCGAATCCACCAACCCGGATCGGGGAAAAGAACTTTTTGAAAAAATTCAGGAAATTAAAGGACTTAATAGCCTAGAAGAAATCATCAAGAGGTTGGAAGAATGCGGTGAGAAAGGTACGGAACGGGCACAACATTGGCAGGGCTTGATTGATCGGTTGGAGGCTCATGGGTGCGAACCTATGATCAAGGTGGATCTATCGATTGTGCGGGGACTGGCATATTACACCGGTTTTGTATACGAGGCATTTGAGGCAACAGGACAAGGCCGTGCCCTCGCCGGTGGTGGGCGCTATGATCACTTGATCAAAAAACTTTCCGGAAATTGCGACCTGCCAGCTGCCGGATTTGCTATTGGTGACATGACACTGAGCGACTGTCTAGAGTCAAACAACTTACTTCCCCGGTACATCACTGCAACCGATCTCTTTTTGGTTTTTGAAGAAACGGAGAGAGATCTCGGGGTGCGTCTTTCCAACCGTCTACGAAAAGCCGGATATTCCACCACCTATTCCTTAAAATCATCGGGCTTTGGTAAACAATTCAAAGATGCCGGTAAATCAGGGGCCCGCTATGCCATCATTCTTGGGGAAGAAGAAGTAAAGAATGCCCAAGCCAAGGTGAAGGATTTGCGCAGTGGGACGGAAGAGAAGTGTAAAATAACCAGCATCGTTGAAATGATCGAACATTGGGACGGAGAAGGAGGAATTTCCCAATAATTATGAGCCCGGACACTCCGGACTACCATCGTGAGCTTGAAAATAAGCGGATCAAAAAACAAAAGGATTTAACCCGGCGGGAATGGATGAAATATTCCCTACTTGGAGGGACGGGGCTATTGGCATCTGCAGGTTACCTTACTTTTGAAGCCCAATGGCTGGAAATCTCTGAAAAGGAGATCATGCTCAAACGCTTACACCCTAAAGCAAACCTTCGCCTGCTCCATTTATCTGACCTGCATCTCTCCCAGGTAGTATCCCTCGATTATTTGGAAGAAGCCCTAAAACAAGGACTGGATCAATCCCCGGATGCCTGTTTTATAACCGGAGATTTCATAACCGATCAACCTAAACCTGAAGACCTAAAGAAATACGAAAAACTTCTTGGTTTTTTCGCGGCCAAGGTGCCGACCTTTGCCTGCCTCGGGAATCATGATGGTGGAAAATGGGCGGCAAATCATGGCGGATTTTCCACCAACCGAAAGGTAAAAAAAATGCTCCAGTCAGCCAAAGTTGGAGTATTGGAAAATGAAAGAAGGGAAATTTACCTGAAGGGACAAAATATTGACCTCGTGGGACTGGGAGATTTGTGGTCCGAGAATTGCCGGCCCCATTCCTGCCTAAATAGGTTGTCCGCCCCTTCAAAAAATGAAAAAAGACCGGTTTTTTTGCTGAATCATAACCCCGATGCCAAGGAGGGACTGATCGATTATAAGTGGGATATTATGCTTGCCGGTCATACCCACGGTGGACAATTCAAAGTACCCATTGAAGAGGATGCCCCGTTTGCCCCGGTCAAGGACCGGTCGATGATAGATGGAACCTTTAATTGGAAAGGGAGAGTCATTCATATTACTAGGGGGGTGGGTAACCTATTTGGTGTACGATTGAATTGCCGGCCGGAAATCAGTCTTCTCAAGGTGAGCGGCATTTCCTAGACCATTTACACCCAACTCCCTACTTGGCAATGAGCTTGGTCTTTCTGGATAATCAAAGTCCGGAAACCTTTCCTGATCCCAGACAGTCCGACGCTCAAGGACTAGTCGCTTTAAGCACGGATCTGGGGACCACACGTTTAGTCGCGGCTTACCGGCAAGGAATATTTCCTTGGATGAAGATGGAACAAGCTCCTTTTCTGTGGTGCTGGTACTCGCCCAACCCGAGAATGGTACTCTATCCCAAGGAGTTCAAAATTTCCCGCAGCCTTACCCGGGCCCTTAAAGAAGAAAGATTTGAGATTCGGATTGATCACAATTTTGCCGGGGTGATGCGGGCATGTGCTAGTATTAAACGCCCCGGTCAAGAAAAGAGCTGGATAGAACCGGAAATGGAGCAGGACTACGGAAAGCTCCACCGCCAAGGAATTGCACACTCCATCGAGGCGTACCAGGAGGACAAACTGGTGGGCGGCCTCTATGGTCTCTGCTTAGGCAAGGCATTTTTCGGGGAGTCTATGTTTCATAAAGTGAGCGAGGCATCGAAAGTATGCATGGCCAAACTGGTTGAAATTGCCGAGCAAGAAGGGTTTCATTTCATAGACTGTCAGGTCCCCAATTCTTTCCTCTCTGGACTGGGAGCCCGGGAAATCGAACGCTCTGTTTTTCTTTCCCAATTATCTGAAGCCACGAAAAAAGGGGACCCTACAACCGACTGGTATTCCTTCACTTAAAAGATTGGCTGAGTTTGCCTTGCTCCTCTCCTTCGTAGGTGAAATTATATACCCCTTCATATGAATTCAGAAAATCCCGAACATTCTAACCTTACCGAACTTGGCAAAGGAGGCACTCAACCCGCCCGTGCCTTGGAAACCTTTCCTAACCGCAACCCGGAACGTGATTACCTCGTGGAATTACAGACTAGTGAATTTACCTGCCTCTGTCCCAAAACAGGACAGCCTGACTTTGCTAATATTTTGATTCGTTATGCCCCGGCCCAAAAAATTGTAGAGTCCAAGTCCCTCAAACTCTATCTCTGGACATACCGGGATCAAGGAGTCTTCCATGAACACTTTGCCAATCTATTACTCACCGACCTAGTCGATGCCCTCGATCCCAAGTGGTGCCGGGTTGAAGTGGATTTTAATGCCCGTGGAGGAATCGGAATTGTGGTAACCGCCGAGCATGGCACCCCGCCTGAAGTTGCCCTATCATGAGTGCCCAAAAAACTATATCCGTTGGCAAGGTAGAGATATCCAACAAACTGCCCTTCACCCTATTCGGGGGTATGAATGTACTGGAATCGCGCGAATTGGCACTGGAGGTAGCCAGTACCTACAAGTCCATAACCGAAAAGTTGGGAATTCCTTATGTATTCAAAGCATCCTTTGATAAAGCTAACCGCTCCTCAATTGCTTCTTTCCGTGGCCCGGGGCTGGAAAAAGGGTGTGAAATCCTAGCCGAAATCAAGGAGACCTTTGGAGTGCCGGTCATCTCCGATATTCATGAGCCCTACCAGGCAAAACCAGCAGCAGAAATTATTGATGTTCTTCAACTCCCAGCGTTTCTTTGCCGGCAGACCGACCTGGTGGTGGCACTGGCAAAGACTGGAAAACCGATAAATGTAAAAAAAGCCCAGTTTCTTGCCGCCCATGAGATGGGTCACATCATTAAAAAATTTGAGGAGGCGGGAAATCCCCAAGTCTTACTTTGCGAACGGGGCACTTCCTTTGGCTATAATAACTTAGTAGTGGACCCGCTAAATTTTGGGATTATGAAAAGGACAGGATGCCCGGTAGTTTTTGATGTAACTCATTCCCTGCAAATCCCAGGTGGCCGTAGCGACTCGGCCGGTGGGCGCCGGCAGGCCGTGTTTGAACTTATGCTCGCAGGAATGAGCCAGGGAATTGGTGGATTATTTTTAGAATCACACCCGGATCCTTCCCAGGCAAAATGTGACGGCCCATGTGCCCTGCCCCTCGACAAACTGGAAGATTTTCTCTCTCAGGCAAAAGCGGTGGACGATCTAGTCAAAGGACTACCCGTTGTTGAGGTGGGCTGAATTCAGCACTGGTAAATTCACCGAAGCCAAGCATTTAAAATGAACGACATTCAGGATCCGTGGCCGGTCTTGAAAGGATGGTTCCCCGACCTCCCAGATTCCCACTGGGAAAACCTTAAGGAATATACCAATCTACTCAGAGAATGGAATGCCAAGATCAACTTGGTTTCCCGTAAGGATATGGACAGACTGGAAATCAAACACCTCGCCCACTGCTTGACCATTACCAAATTTTTACGCCTGATGCCCAAGGTCCGTCTGCTCGATGTGGGAACGGGTGGCGGACTGCCTGGCATACCCTTAGCTATTTGCTATCCACAGGCAAAGTTTACTTTGATGGATTCAATTGCAAAGAAAACCATGGTTGTTGAAAATATCGTCGATCGACTCGGACTGACTAATGTGGAAGTTCGTAGGGGAAGAGTGGAAGAATTGCCCAAGAAGAAGACCTATGATTTTGTGCTCGGACGGGCAGTTACCGCCCTACCAATCTTTTTTGGATGGGTTCGGGACAAGGTGGCAAAGGGATCGAAGAACTCGCCGGCAAATGGCATTCTTTACCTCAAAGGAGGAGATTATACCGAAGAATTAAAATCTTCTGGACTAACCCCGGCCAAAATTTGGAACTTGGATGAATTGTTACCCGAGGCAGAGTTGGGAGACAAATACTTGATCCACTTCAAACTCTAGCAATATATTATAATTTTTTTTCAAATCCTAATAATTTGTCAGCGATCCCAAAGGTCGAGGGATAGAAATTAGTAGACATCTTTGAGGTAGCGTTTTCCTTTTTGTAGAGATTTCACCCAGGCATTGGCATCCTCTTCAGACATCGCACCCTCGGATTGAGCGATTTGACGCAAGGCGGAGTCCACATCCTTTGCCATCCGGGAGGCGTCTCCACAGACATAAAAATAAGCACCCTCCTGCAACCAGCTGTATAATTCTTTCCCCTTAGCCAACATCTTGTGCTGAACATATTCCTTTTCCGCCTGATCGCGGGACCAAGCAAGATCGAGATCCGTTAAAATTCCATCCTTGTGGTATTGTGCCCACTCTTCGCCGTACAAATAATCAGTCTTGGATGAACGGTCCCCAAAGAAAAGCCAATTTTTGCCCCCCGCACCAGTAGCTTGTCTCTCTTCTATAAATGCCCGAAAAGGGGCAATCCCGGTACCCGGCCCAACCATGATGATTGGAGCATCAGAATTTTCCGGCAGTTTAAAGTTTTTATTGGGGTGAAAATAACAAGGTATAGTCTCCCCCACCCGGTCGGCCAGATAGGACGAGCACACGCCCTCCCTCTTTCGGTCATGGGAATCATAACGAACTATTGCTACGGTCAGATGAACTTGCTCGTTATGGGCTTTGATACTCGATGCAATCGAGTACAAGCGGGGAGGCATTGGTCGCAATAATCCAATAAATTCATCCGGGCTAATTCCCTGCTGGGGAAATTCGATAAATAAATCGATCAGTTCCCTACCCCATAGATAATCGGCAAAGCCTTCCCGGTTGACCGGTTCGAGCAAGCCGGCCAGTTTTTCCGAATTAGCGATCTCATTAAATTTTTTCACCTGTATCTTACTTAATACCGTACAGGCCAGTAAATTAACCAAAGCATCTCTCAGAGAAGTGGAACTTTCTCCAACCTCTACCCCTTCATTGCCCGTCAGACCAACCGCATCAAGCAGGTCATCCACATATCCGGGACTATTGTGAGGGATAACCCCGAGAGAATCGCCAGGTTCATATGTCAGTCCGCTTGCTTCCAGAGAGAGTTCAAAATGGCGGGTCTCTTTATCGGATCCCTGGTTGAGTAAACGATTGACCAGTAGTTTTGACTGGTAAGGGTTATCTTTGGTCGGAGCAGATGAGTCTGTGTGTTGGGACATAAAAATTTGAGCAATGTATACCTACATGTTTTACAAACCTGAGCGGACAATCCAAGAGAAATTAAAAAAAATTTGAGGAAATTTTCCATTGCTCGATTATGGTGAGGAATCAAGTTAATAGCTAACCAATGAAGATGATTTCAGAACTCTGCAAAACCGAACAGGACAAATGGCACCAAACCATGCTCGATTATTGCTATGACCCAAATGATTGGGAAAAAGCAAGAGAGACTCTCCTTCGCTTACTGGACTCGGAAAATAAAGAGGCTGAAGAACCGGCAATCCGGTCCTATATCGCCTGCTGTGCTGAAGCAGTTTCTTCGAGTATGCCATTGCCCCAACTTTCATTCATTGTGGAAGATTTTTTCTCCCGCTACGGTATGGAAGATGCCATCCCGCAGGCATAAAATATCAGGCTGGCGGACCGGGCCTCATTTTGCCCAACTTTTCCCGATGGGCATTGGCAACTGCGAGGTATTTTTCCGCCCATTTCTTGAGATCATTTCTCTCCTTATCGGAAAGTTCTTTTTTTATCTTTGCGGGCACTCCTGCAACCAAACTACCAGCAGGAACTTCCATTCCAGCGGGCACTAGACTACCGGCCGCAACAATGGATTGTTCACCTATTTTCGCACCGTCCAAAATGGTGGAATTCATTCCGATTAAACACTCATCCCCGATCTCACAAGCATGTATCACTGCACCATGACCAACCGTGACATATTGACCAACCACCAGAGGATACTCATCTGCAAGGTGGCCGATCACACCATCCTGCAGGTTGGAAAATTTTCCAATTTTGATGGAATTAATATCGCCCCGTAACACACCTCCGTACCACAGACTCGAACCCTCATCCATTTGCACATCTCCAATTACCACAGCAGTTGGGGCCACAAAAACATCCGGACCATAGAGTGGTTCCTCCTCCATATGTTTATCCAATCGTTTGCTTACATCCATCTTAGGGGATATATATTGAAGAAACTTGAGAAATTTAAAGTTACTTCAACAGTATTGGTTTTCCGGGATTAAAAAATCGCCGGGGATGAATAATCATTGAGAAAACCAGTTTACTGGCAGGCCTCGCACTCTTCACCATTGAGCATGGCTTGTATACTGCAGGCTTTCTTTTCTGCTTCCGTGAATTCCTTTTTAGCGGATGGTTCATCGGATGGAGCGTCTGCCAAAGGGTTAGATTTCTTCAAGTCAACCGTTGCCTTTTCAATATTTGAAGCACCAAGGGTGCGTAAATAATAGGTGGTTTTCAACCCCTTACGCCAGGCCGCCCGGTACATATGAGAGAGGCTTTTCAAGTCAGGTGTACCAAGGAAAAGATTAACGGACTGAGATTGGTCGATCCATTTTTGACGGCGGGCAGCAGCAGACAACACATATTCAAAAGAAACATCAAACGCGGTGAGGTACTTTTTCTTGATCTTTTCAGGTATGCCATCGATCGGACCCAACTCACCATCAAAATACTTCAACTGGTCTGACATATCTTTGTTCCAGAGTCCTTCTTTTTTTAGATCGTTTACCAAGAAGCGATTGAGCACCATGAAATCTCCGGAGAGGTTACTCTTGACGAACATATTTTTATAGGTCGGTTCGATGCAAGGAGATGAACCCATTATATTGGAGATAGTGGCAGTCGGTGCAATGGCAATGACATTACTGTTACGCATACCATGCTTGGCAATTTTCTTGCGGACCACAGACCAATCCATCTTTGCACTCTTGGGCACTTCCACTTTTTCTCCACGCTCCTCTTCAAGCATTTGGATGGTGTCCTGAGGAAGTATACCACGGTCCCATTTTGATCCCCGGTATGAAGAGTAAGTCCCGCGCTCATTAGCCAGATCACTGGACGCCTCATATGCGTAGTAACAGATTGCTTCCATGAATTCGTCATTGAATTCGACTGCCTCGTCGGAAGTAAATGAAACATCTTTGATAAAAAGTGCGTTTTGTAATCCCATGATCCCCAGACCGATCGGACGGTGGCGACTGTTGGAAGTTTTGGCAGCCTTGGTAGGATAGAAATTTACATCGATTACATTGTCCAATGCCCGGATAGCGATACGGATGGTATCGCGTAATTTTTCATGATCAATATCTCCCTCGGGAGTAAGGTGTGAATCGAGCACCACCGAACCAAGATTGCAAACCGCGGTTTCATCATCTCCGGTATTGAGGGTAATCTCTGTGCAAAGATTGGAGCTATGTAT